>ERZ1026888.513-NODE-513-length-21404-cov-10.945524_pt1 | contig 21404 bp, 16 predicted proteins | sample MGYA00380174_ERZ1026888 | MGnify/ENA primary metagenome ERZ1026888 (study PRJEB33269, sample SAMEA4719810) | human gut metagenome | biome: human-associated habitat; feature: organic feature; material: feces | place: Cameroon | collected 2013-10 ...
TTAGGATACAAGATTCTCAATCTTGGCATAGGGGTTCGATTCCCCTATCCACTACACAAAGAACGGATTTCTCAGTGATGAGGGATCCGTTTTTTGGTGTTGTGTGCTCGGCGTGAGCATTGTCGTAGGATTTTTACCATTTCAAATATCCGTATTTCTCTTTATACCACAGCTGCCATGAATTTACGAGATTCTGCCACAGCACGTATGCGCCTGGAGCCACTGCAGCCACAGGGTTGAGGAAGGTGACGGTGAGCCAGATGCCCACAATGGTGTTCTTCTGTCCGAGAGCCTGTCCTGCGCTCACTCTGTCGCCATAGAATCCGCCCACCCATTTGCCAATGCTGAACTGCAGGAGAGTGACTGCCAATGGCAGTACAAGCAGCAGGAAGAGGGTGCATCCGCCCACTGTGGCGTCGATGATGTTGTGCATCGTTATTCCGGTGACGATTGAGAGGTTGAAGCCCCACATGTAGAAAGCAAGGTTTTTGTAGCTTTTTATCTTCTTTGCCAATTTGGGCAAAAAGCGGCGTGTGAGCAAGGCAAGACACAGGGGCAGCAGCAATACCGCTACCACTCTGCGGAGAATCATCATGAAGGCATAGATGAAGGTGATGTCGCTGCCTTTCTCCACCATGGGGAAGAAGAGTGGGATGATGATGCTCGTCACGATGTTGGCTATCAGCGTATAGACCGTGAGCGAGGCTATGCTGCCGCCAAGTTTCTCGGTTACTACAGCCGCTGAGGCAGCTGTCGGGCAAATGAAGCAGATGAAGCAGCCCTCAAGCACGAGCTTCAGTTCCTGGCTAATATCTCCAAACATCATTATCAGCAGCACGAAGGTGCCTGAAATGGCTGTGCGTATGAACTGCAGCCAGAAGTGCCATGCTCGTGGACGCATGTTCTCCATGTCAATCTTGCAGAAAGTGACGTAGAGCAAGGCGAAAATCACATACGGAACGATATTGGCGCACCACGGGCCGGCAACGTTGCCGATGGGTTGCAGCAGCGGTATTTCGGAAAACAACAAATAAATGACTGTGCCAAAAGCGATGGCGCAAATCAGTGTCCATTTCTTAAGGAATGATATGATGCTCATGATAATAAATATTACTGTTTAAAACAAAAATGGGAGGAAAACAATTAATGTCTTCCTCCCTAATTAGTGTTGGCGGTGCGTACGAGACTCGAACTCGTGACCCCATGCGTGACAGGCATGTATTCTAACCAACTGAACTAACGCACCAAGTTTACTTAATAAACTTTGTCTTGCTAAAATGAATGTTGGCGGTGCGTACGAGACTCGAACTCGTGACCCCATGCGTGACAGGCATGTATTCTAACCAACTGAACTAACGCACCATAAGGAACAGACTCTTTGTAGAGCAGTGCCCTATCATTTTTTTAGCGAGTGCAAAGGTATGGAATATTTTCGATTCCTCCAAATTTTTTCAGCACTTTTTTACAGAAATCGTTGAAAAAATATTGCATTTTCATATTTTTCGCCGTCAAACAGCCATTTTTCGAGTTTTGCGGCGTGTTTAAACCCTGTTTTTTCGAATAATCGGCGTGATGGGTTATTGTTCTCAGCCACTATGGCATACAGCTGAAAGAGGTGTAGAGTGCGCCTGGAATATTCTGCAATCTGCGTTATGGCGGCTTCGGCGTAGCCTCGCTGCCGGTAGTTTCGGTTGATGACGATACTTATTTCCGCTCTTCGGTGCTGTGCGTTGAAGTCGAACACGTCTGCCATGCCCACTGTTTTGCCTTCCTCGTTCTCCACAATCAGTCTTACTTGTCCGTCGTGATATATGTCGTTAGTGGCATTGGCAATGTAGTCGTGCAGCACATATCGGGAGTATGGCACATTGGTGTTGCCCACATTCCACACCTCGTGGTCGTTCTCCATATTATAAAGGAAGTCGAGGTCCTCTGGCTCCATAGCCCTTAGCTTCACTATGCTCATCTTATCACCTCCCTGGCAGTAATTATGGTGTTGGTGGTGGGGTTGTAGGTGCCAATCGTCGTGTTAGGCAGGCAGTTGCCTTGGAAAATGCCGAATATTTGGTCGTAGCTGAACGAGTCTACATCATACACCACGCAAAATTTTTGTTTTGTGGCAAGCTCCATATTGCTGTGTCCTTGAGGCATGGTTTGGGCGTTGCCCTCCACAAACTCCATTTCCACGCCACGGTGCCGGCACAGTCGGCGGCACTTGCCGATGGCTTCGGCAGAGCCTATGAACACGTATTGCACGTATGTGTCCTTGTTGCGTGTGAAGAAGCCGAGACTCTTGTGCACGGCAGTTGCCTTCATGTGCAGGAGGGTGATAGTGGCCTTGACCACCACGGCGGCTTTTATGGGCAGCGAGATGATGGCAGCCTTGTTGCCGTAGTGTTTGCGGAAGAATATGAGCATGGCGTTGTAGAAGACGTGGACATAGCGGAACGACGACTTGTGTGCGCTCTCGCCCTTGTAGTGTAGAATTTCTACCGGCACATACCAGTTTTCGTAGCCTCCCTTGAGCAGTCGGTAGGACAGGTCGACATCTTCGCCATACATGAAGAAGTCCTCGTCGAGCAGTCCTATCTTGTCGAGAGCCGAATGGCGCAACATGCAGAAGGCTCCGCTTATTATTTCTATCTGTGCTGATTTGTCCCAGGGCAGATGGCCCATGTAGTAGTGGGCGAAGCGTTGGCTATGCGGATAGCAGGTGCAGAGTCCGGTCATCTTGTAGAACGATGTTGCCACGGTGGGCACACCTCGCCTCGACTCCTTGGCGCATGAGCCGTCGGCATTGAGCATCTTCACGCCCACTCCTCCCGCTTTGGGGTGGGCGTCCATGAATTTCAACACCTCTTTTATGGAGCGTTCGCCAACGATGGTGTCGGGATTGAGCAGCAGCACATATTCGCCCGAGCATTGACGGATGGCAATGTTGTTGGCACGCGAGAAACCGTTGTTGTGGTTGCTGCTTATGAGATTGATGTCGGGGAAACGTTCGGCGATGAACTCCACCGACCCGTCGTTTGAATGGTTGTCCACTACATATATCTCGCTCTCAATGCCCGCTGTAGCCTTCTTCACGGCAAGCAGACATTGCTCAAGATAAAACTTCACCTTGTAGCTGACGATGATGACTGAAAGTTTCAAGGAATTATTAATTTTTAATTATTAATTGGGTGGGGCATTGCTGGAGGCTACATATATATTCAGCCTTACATATATTCAGCTTTATATTTGCTAAGCCTTGTTTTCTGCATCTTCCTCACTTCTTATTTCCTGCTCGCAACGCGACTTGGTGGGCAGGACGAAGGCGAGGCAAAGAAGTAGGATAATTGCCATATAGCCGAAAGCCACATTCATATACATATAATATAATAAGGTATTGGCAACCATCGGCAGGCAGAGCATCAGCATACGGATAGAGGCCCAACGCAGCAGATTGGAGGCCGACGTGAGACTGTTGGCAACGAATTGGAATTTGAACAGACGCAGAGCAACGGGGATGAAGCATAGCGTGAGCAGTTCCATGAATGTGGCAGCCACGAACTCGCTGCTCGTGTCGACGCCCTTGAGAAATCCGCAGGGCAGGAGGTCGGTCTCGAAGAGTACCGCCGTTAGCAGCGACACGCCTACGAAAGTGGCGAAAAGGCGCATCAGTATTTTTTGTGTTCTAATCATTCTGTGTTCTAATCATTTTTTGTTGTTCATTGTTGTTCGGTTCAATATTGCACGTCCTAAGGTCACCTCGTCGGTATATTCCAGTTCGTCGCCCACAGAGATGCCGCGGGCAATTACGCTCACCGTCACATCGTAGAGAGCGAGCTTGCGCGAGATGTAGAAGTTGGTGGTGTCGCCCTCCATTGTCGAGCTAAGTGCGAGAATCACCTCCTTCACCCCGCCCTCCTTCACTCTGTCCACGAGCGAGTCTACGGCGATGTCGTTAGGTCCGATGCCGTCCATAGGCGATATGATGCCGCCGAGCACATGATAGAGTCCGCGGTATTGTTGGGTGTTCTCCACCGCCATTACGTCGCGTATGTTCTCCACCACGCATATTGTGGAAGCGTCGCGGTTGGGGTCGGAGCATATGGGGCACACTTCGGTGTCGCTGATATTGTGGCAAACCCGACAGTATTTCACTTCTTTTCTTACGCGTGAGACAGCCATCGTGAACGAGTCGACCTCCTCTTCCGAGCGTCGCAACACATCGAGCACCAGGCGCAATGCAGTTTTTCGTCCTATGCCGGGGAGTTTGGAAAATTCAGCCACTGCCTTCTCAAGCAGTTGCGAGGGATAAGCGTTGTCCATTATCTTTATTATACATTTTTTAATTGGCAAATTTACATAATATATTTGAGAAACAAAAAAATATAGCTACCTTTGTAGGACTATTTGTGTCAAGAAAACTATATTATGAGATATTTATACTCCCTCGTTTTATTTATTTTGTCGGTAGCCTGCGTGCAGGCTCAGTCGTTCATGCCAAAGCCGTTCTGCTCGCAGTTGCAGCCCAAGCATGAGGTAAGGGCAGTTTGGCTCACAACAATCGGCGGCATCGACTGGCCTCATTCCTATGCCCAGTCGGCACGCTCCATAGCCAAGCAGAAGGAAGAGCTGACACACACGCTCGACCAGTTGCAGACGGTAGGCATCAACACCGTACTGCTGCAGACCCGCATCCGCGGCACCATGATTTATCCCTCGCGCTATGAGCCTTGGGACGGTTGTCTGTCTGGCTTTCCCGGCACGTCGCCCGGCTACGATGCCCTGAAGTTTGCCATTGACGAATGCCACAAGCGCGGCATGGAGTTGCACGCATGGATAGTCACCATGCCCGTGGGCAGATGGGACGGCTTGGGATGCAAGCAGCTTCGCAAGCGTATGCCTGGAAACATTATAAAGATAAAGCACGAAGGATATATGAATCCTGAGTCGCAGCTCACGGCCTCTTATCTTGCCGACATTTGTGCTGAGGTGACAGCCAACTATGATGTCGATGGCATTCATCTCGACTATATCCGCTATCCCGAAGAACTGCCAAAGCTGAAGACCCTTCCGCGCGAGAAGGGTAGGGAGAACATCACCCGCATAGTGCGTAGCATAGCCCGAAGGGTGAAGAGCCTGAAGCCTTGGGTGAAGATGAGCTGCTCGCCGATAGGCAAATACGACGACACGTCGCGCTATTGGAGTCATGGATGGAATGCCAACCATACTGTTTGCCAGGATGCCGAGGCTTGGCTGAGCGAGGGATTGATGGACGAGCTTTTCCCGATGATGTATTTCCGCGACAACAATTTCTTTCCTTTTGCTCTCGACTGGAAGGAGCGCAGCCACGGACGCATCATCGTTCCCGGACTGGGCATTTACTTCATGTCGCCCAAGGAGCGCGACTGGCCATTGTCCGACATCAGCCGCGAGCTTCATTTCCTTCGTTCAGAGGGGTTGGGACATGCTTATTTCCGCTCCAAGTTCTTCACCGACGACACAAAGGGCATCTACCAATATGCCAAGAACGAGTTTTGCCTGTATCCATCGCTCGTTCCGCCTATGTCATGGCTTGGCAGACAGCAGCCACCGCGCCCGTACAATCTAAGTATGGAGCCTAATGGCAATAGCGGCACTTCAACACTGTCGTGGCAACATGTCGAGAGCGACACAACGATGATTTATTTCAATATCTATTCGTCGATGGAATGTCCGGTGGATGTGGGCGATGCGCGCAATATTGTTGCCGTAAGGCGTCAGGGCCGGCAGCTCATTGTGCCTAATGTTCCAGGCTTACATTATGCAGTGACGGCAACCGACCGTTATGGCTACGAGAGTGGGCCGTTGCAGGAGGCTTGTGTCAATGCTGATGGCAATGCTATGTCGGTGCTTAACAGCAGCTGGTTGCTGAAATGCGACGGCAACAACCTGCTTCTGCCCTCGCATGTGGCCAACGCCGATGCCACTTATCTTGTGGTGGAGACCCTGCAAGGCACTGCCGTGGCATTGCTGCCATGGGGCAATGGAGCGAAAACGGCGAATATCGTAAGATTGAAGAATGGAATTTATCTTTTGCGCTCGCTCAACAAGAAGGGAGTGAGCCATAGGTTGGGAGTTTTTGTGGTGAAGAGATAAGGGTTTTTTCGATTTATACCTGTCTCGGGCACCTCGTTGCCACCGTCGAGCGACACAAAGAGTCGTGTGAACAAATCGTCTGAAACCTTCGCCGATGGTGTAGTTCTCACCACACTTTATAGTGATTAATGAAAATGGGGGTATTGTTAAAAGTATCAAAGTTGAAGATTTCAATAACCTTTTAACACTACCCCCTCCTTAATAATGCAGTATTATCTATAGATAATTGTCTAATTGTTCAGTTTCTTACACAATGCCCTGCGCCATCATAGCCTTAGCCACCTTGAGGAAGCCAGCCACGTTGGCACCACGCACGTAGTTGATGTAGCCGTCGGCCTGAGTGCCATACTTCACGCAGTTGGCGTGAATCTCGTTCATGATGTTGTGGAGCTTGCTGTCAACCTCCTCGCTGCTCCAACGCAGACGCTCAGAGTTCTGGCTCATCTCCAAGCCTGATACAGCCACGCCACCAGCGTTGGCAGCCTTGCCCGGAGCATAGAGCAGCTTGGCGTCCTGGAACACCTTGATAGCCTCTGGAGTAGAAGGCATGTTGGCACCCTCGCTCACGGCGAACACACCGTTGGCAACGAGTGTGCGAGCGTCGTCGCCGTCAATCTCGTTCTGTGTGGCTGAAGGTAGAGCGATGTCGGCCTTCTCGCCCCAAGGACGTGCGCCGGCAACATACTTCACGCCGTATTCCTCGGCATACTCACGAATGCGTCCGCGCTCCACGTTCTTCAGTTCCTTAACGTAGGCGAGCTTCTCTGCGTCGATGCCGTCTGGGTCGTAGATGTAGCCGTCGGAGTCGGAGAGAGTTACAGGAATTGCGCCGAGCTGGATGAGCTTCTCCACAGTATACTGAGCCACGTTGCCCGAACCGCTCACGAGCACACGCTTGCCCTTAAGCTCTATGCCGCGTGTTTTGAGCATGTTCTCAAGGAAGTAGACGTTGCCGTAGCCAGTAGCCTCGGGACGGATGAGTGAGCCGCCGAACTCCTGACCCTTTCCAGTCAACACGCCAACGAATGTGTGGGTGAGCTTCTTGTACTGTCCGAACATATAGCCCACCTCGCGTCCGCCAACGCCGATGTCACCAGCCGGTACGTCCTCGTCGGGACCGATGTGGCGGTAGAGCTCGTTCATAAACGCCTGGCAGAAACGCATCACCTCAGCATTGCTCTTGCCACGTGGCGAGAAGTCGGAACCGCCCTTTGCGCCGCCCATAGGCAGAGTGGTGAGCGAGTTCTTGAATGTCTGCTCGAAAGCAAGGAACTTCAAGATTGACTGGTTAACAGATGCGTGGAAACGGATGCCTCCCTTGTACGGACCGATAACGTTGTTGTGCTGTATGCGGTAGCCCATGTTGGTCTGCACATTGCCCTTGTCGTCAACCCATGTCACGCGGAATGAGATAATGCGGTCGGGTATGCAAAGGCGCTCGATAAGGTTGGCGCGGTCGAATTCCGGATGACGGTTGTACTCTTCCTCGATTGTGCCGAGGACCTGGCTTACTGCCTGAATGTACTCAGGCTCATTGGGGAAGCGCTGCTTGAGGCGCTCTACAGTTTCAATTGCGTTCATATTTTTGATTTTTGATTTTTGAATTTTGATTTTTGAATTATCGCCTTTGGCGATTTTGAATTTTGAGTTTTGAGTTTTGAATTATCGCCTTTGGCGATTTTGAATTTTGAATTTTGATTTTTGAATTATCGCCTTTGGCGATTTTGAATTTTTGAATTTTGAGTTTTGATTTTGATTAACCAATTCATAATTCAAAACTGATTAATTCCTAATCGGCTCCGCCGACAATTCAAAATTCAAAACTCAAAATTCAAAATTCCTAATCGGCTCCGCCGACAATTCAAAATTCAAAACTCAAAATTCAAAACTCAACCTACCTCTCGTTGAGAGGTAAGTACTCCTTCACTCCCAGCACATTCTTATAAGCAGGGCGTATGATGCGTCGTCCCTCCATGTTGAGCTCTTCGATGCGGTGGGCCATCCAGCCCACGATGCGGGCCATGGCGAAGATAGGAGTGTAGATTTCCTGAGGCAGACCAATCATCTCGTAGATAAATCCCGAGTAGAAGTCCACATTGGCGCAGATAGGTTTCTTGGTGTGTCGGTGAGCCTGCACACACTTTATGCCTTCCTGCTCCAAGAGTCGCAGGAACTCGTATTCCTTCTCTCGTCCCTTCTCCTTGGCAAGTTCTCCTGCAAGACGCTTAAGCTCCTTGGCACGCGGGTCGCTCAGTGTGTATACGGCGTGTCCGATGCCATAGATGAGTCCCGTCTTGTCGTATACTTCCTTGTTGAGGATGCGGTTGAGATAGGTGTCGATTTCGTCTACCGATGTCCAGTCATGAATCTGCTCCTTCAGGTGATGAATCATGTTTATCACCTTGATGTTGGCACCACCGTGCAGCGGACCCTTGAGCGAGCCAATGCCAGCGGCTATGCTTGAATAGGTGTCGGTGCGTGACGATGAGGTCACGCGCACGGTGAAGGTAGAGTTGTTACCGCCGCCGTGCTCCGCCTGAATGATGAGCAGCAGGTCGAGCATACGCGCGTCAAGCTCGGTGAAGTCCTCGTGCTTGAGCATGTAGAGGAAATTCTCGGCTATCGACATGTTCTCTCTCGGGTGACGAATGTGGAGCGATCGTCCCTGCATGCTATGACGGTAGATATTGTAGGCGTATGCGATGATTGTGGGGAATCGGGCAATAAGCTCAATAGCCTGGCGCATAAGGTTGTCGCGCGAGAGATCGTCGGGGTTGGGGTCGAAAGTGTACATCTCCAGCACACTACGTGCGAGAATGTTCATGATGTTCGATCCTTCGAGGTCGATGATGTGCACGATGGTTTTATGGTCGAGCGCCATGTTGTCGTTGATAAGCTCGCGGAAGGCACAGAGGTCTTCCTTGTCGGGCAGGTTGCCCGAGAGCAGCAGATAGGCAATTTCCTCAAAACCGAATCGTCGTTCATTTATGATAGGAGTAACAAGGTCGTCGAGTTCGTAGCCGCGATAGAACAGTTTACCCTCGGTAGGCTCCAAATGTCCGTCCTCGGCTCGCTCATATCCCACTACATTACCTATATTAGTGAGTCCGACGAGCACACCGCTACCGTCCTCGTTTCGCAGTCCGCGCTTCACTCCGTATTCCTGAAACAATGCGTTGTCTATCTTGCACGAATTCTTCACCTCGTCAGACAGCTTGTAAATCAAATATTCCTTATTCATAAATGCTACAGTTTTATGTCAGTTACTCGAAACTTGCTCTTTTTACCTAACATGTGTGACAAAATATCTATTTCGACTGCAAAAGTACTAAAAATATTTTATTTCGTTATATTTTTAATTGAAAAAATAACGAAATGGTTAGATTTTTGTTTTCTTTAAATGAAAATGAATAAATTAGACACATATATGAACTAAAAAAGAACATTTAAACTTATCGTTGTGTGTGGGAACACGGAAAGATTTTTCAAAAATAATTGCTAAAACAGTTTGTGATATGTGAAAAATGTTATATCTTTGCATCAGTTATCCTGAAAACAATCTTTTTACCTTAAGGAAAGGCTAATACCTATTGAAGATTTGAAGCGGTCGCCTGTGAAGGTTATCGCTTTTTTTTGTACCTTTACATTCGTAAAAGAATGGTTCCCACAATCTTTAATCGCAAGTTCTATAAACAAGAAAATAGAAATATATATGGATAAAGAATTAAAACAACGCATACAGTCGCTTGCCTCTAAATATGAGACAAAGGACTTTCTCCCTGCCGACCCCAGCTCGTTTATGCACAAAGTGGATGGCGCGGCCAACCGCGAGGCTACGGCTTTTCTTGCCTCGTGCCTTAGCTATGGCTCTCGCAAGCAGTTTTTCCCAAAGATTCAGTTTATTGTCGATGCTGCCAAGGGCGAGGTTGACCATTGGGTGCGCTCAGGCGAGTGGCGCAGCGACATTCCCGACACCGCCGCTTGCTACTACCGCCTCTACACCTTCCACGACATGCACTGCCTTATAGCCGCCTACGAGAAGATGCTGGGCGAGTGGGGCAGTATGAAGGCGTTTGTGGCTGGCAAGGCACGTGAGGGCGTCGATTCTGCCAATAGCATGAGCGTGACGGCTATAGAGGCTGTGGCTGCCCTATGCGATTTCTTCGCCAAGAACGGGGCTGGCAAGGTGGTGCCCAAGAACACTACGTCGGCGTGCAAGCGAGTGTGCATGTTTCTGCGATGGATGGTGAGGACTGGTTCGCCCGTCGACCTCGGCTTGTGGGCAGACATCATCGACCGACGCTCGCTGATAATGCCACTCGACACGCATGTGGTGCAGGAGGCTTGCAAGATGGGGCTGCTCAGTAGTCGCACGGCTTCAATGGCAACGGCGCGGCGACTTACCGACGCTATGCTGGAGGTGTTTCCAGACGATCCGCTGAAGGGCGATTTTGCGCTGTTTGGACTGGGAGTTGAGTAAATTATTAATTTTTAGTTGTCAATTATTAATTTTTAGTTATCAATTATTAATTTGTTTGGCGTAGTGTTTAAATGAAGCGTATTGAATATTTATACGCTGAATCTTTGTATATTTATACACTGACACATAGTGTTTGGAAAAAGCCCATAGCAGATGATTTTTTTGAAGTATTATTAAGACCAAGGTCGGTCTTAATAATACTTGGAGGTTGGTCTTAATAGAAGACCAAAACGGGTCTTCTATTAAGACCAAATTTGGGGGTAATGGATGGATGAATAAATATACAAAAAAAAGGTAACCGTAGGCTGTTGTGGCATCCTACAGTTACCCCATTCTGTTATTTCTTTTTGCCTATTGACTTGAGCCAACTGATAGGCTTCTTCAGAATCTGAGTCAGAGTGCTGGGCTGCTTAACAGCGGGCACATTGGGTGTAGCCTTTGTTTCGGGCTTGTTGTCGTTGCGGTTTTCTCTGCCGTTGCGACGGTTGGCGTTGTTGCGACGGCTGTTGCGCTCGCCATATTTGCCCTCGCCCTGCTTGCGCTCGCCCTGGCGACGCTCTCCATGATTGCGCTCACCCTGCTCACGCTCTCCGTTGTTGCCCTCGCCCTGCTTGCGCTTATTCTGTCGGCGCTCGCGTGGCTGACGCTCCTGCTTAGGTTTCTGCTCATGCGAACCCTCGTTGGCAATATCAGCGCCGTTCTCATTGGCACCTCCGTTCTCGCCCTCGTTGGCAGCAGGCTTGCGGCATGGCTTGCGCTTGCGCTTAGGCTTTGGATTAGTACTCTCTTGAACTTCTTGCTGATTCTGGTTGTCCTGGGAGTTCAGCTGATTCTGGTTGTCCTGAGAATTCAGCTGATTGTCCTGAGAGTTCTGCTGATTCTGAGCATTCTGTACATTCTGCAAGTCCTGCCCGTTCTCTCCGTTCAGTCCAGCTGCTCCAGCTTCTCCGTTGTTGTTCTTCTTTCCTCTGCGTTCGCCGTTGCGTCCTTCTCCCTGCTTGCGTCCGCGTCCGTTGCGTTCGCCGTTGCGGTTCTCGCCTTGCTTGCGTCCACGTCCGTTGCGTGTGCCCTTAGAGCGCGATTTACCCACGGGAGCGTTGTAGTCGGGACCCTCGCCCAAACCTTCGGGCAGCGTAGCCTTCTCCACTTCGCGTTCGAGGAACTTCTCAATTTGCTTGAAGCTATATATTTCGTCTTCGCCAACGAAGGTTATGGCAATGCCGTCGCGTTCGGCACGGGCGGTGCGTCCGATGCGGTGAACATAGTCCTCTGGATCGTGCGGCACGTCGTAGTTTATCACCATGGCAATGTCGTCGATGTCGATGCCTCGAGCCACGATGTCGGTAGCCACGAGCACGTTTATCTGTCCCGTCTTGAACTTATACAGAATCTCGTCGCGTTCAGTCTGCTCCAGGTCGGAGTGCATCTCGCCAGAGTTTATCTTCATCTGCATCAGCGTACGGTTGATGGCCTTCACCTTCTGCTTCTTGCCCGAGAATATGATGACGCGGTTGAGGTCGCCCTTGGCAAATAGGTCCTTGATGATGCCAATCTTCTGAGTCTCGTAGCACACGTATGCGCTCTGCTTAATCTTCTCGGCAGGCTTGTTCACTGCAATCTTCACCTCCACTGGGTTTTTGAGCAGCGTCTTGGCCAGTTCCTCAATCTTTTCTGGCATAGTGGCCGAGAACATGATGGTCTGGCACGATTCAGGCAGCTTGCTTGCAATCATCTTTATGTCCTCCGAGAATCCCATGTCAAGCATACGGTCGGCCTCGTCGAGCACGAAGAACGACACACGGCTGAGGTCGGCAGAGCCGAGCGAGATATGGCTGATGAGTCGTCCCGGAGTTGCTATTACCACGTCGGCACCCATCTGGAAGCTCTTCAGCTCCTGGTCGTAGCGGTTGCCGTCGTTGCCACCGTACACAGCCACGCTGCTCACTCCCGAGAGGTGATAGCCGAAGCCCTGCATCTGTTGGTCAATCTGCTGTGCCAGCTCTCGTGTTGGGCTCATTATTACGCAGTTGATGGCATCGGAAGGATAGTTGCCCTCGTCGAGTTTTGAGAGTATTGGCAGCAGATAGGCTGCTGTCTTGCCCGTGCCGGTTTGTGCCACACCTAAGAGGTCGCGCCCCTCAAGGATTGGCGGTATACATTTTTCTTGTATAGGCGTGCATTTGTCAAATCGCATATCATAGAGTGCGTCGAGCACGCGGTCGCTGAGTTGTGTTTCGTCAAAAAACATTTTTCGAGTTTTGAGTTTTGAATTTTGAGTTTTGAATTATTGCGCGATGCGCAATTTTGAGTTTTTGAATTTTGAGTTTTGAGTTATGAGTTATGAAATATATTAATCAATTCATAATTCAAAATTGATTAATTCCTAATCGGCTCTGCCGATAATTCAAAATTCAAAACTCAAAACTCAAAATTCCAATTGACGCGGAGCGTCAATTAGGTGCTTTCCTATAGCAGAAATACGCCACGAAAGCGAAGATGATGTTCGGTATCCATGCAGCCAGTATAGGTGGCGTGTCGGCATTGATTGCGAACGTCGACGACACCGTCTGTAGCATGATGTAGCCGAAGCTCAAGGCAAGTCCGATGCCGAGGTACATGCCCATGCCACCCTTTCGCTTGCGCGAGGACAGCGACAGACCGATTGTGGTGAGGATGAACGAGGCGAACGACGAGGCGATGCGCTTGTGGTATTCCACCTGATACTGCACCACGTTGCCGCTGCCGCGGTCGATTTGCTTGGAGATGTACTCCTTAAGCTCGGGGTTGGTGAATGTCTCCTGCTGACCCTTGGAGTAGACAAGGTCGGTAGGCTCCATCTGAATCACCGTGTCGCGTTGTGCTCCGCTCGTGATGTGCTCCTTCAGTCCGCGCAGCTCGCGTATCTTCCAGCTCCTCACCGTCCAGTGGTATTTGGAGTCGCTGATGGTGTCGTATTGCGCCTCCGATGCCGTCATGTGGCTCACGAGCTTCTTGTTCTCAAACTTGTCGAGCGAGAATCCGTAACCCTTCTTCATGTTGTTGTCGTAGTGCTGAATGTAGGCTATCACCCCTCGGTCCACCTGCAGCATCACGTTTTCTGCCGACGTGTTCTTCTTCTTGTTCTTGTACATCGTCTCGAAGTTCTGACGCACAATATTGCCGTGGGGGATGATGTAGGCGCTGAGGAAAAATGACAGCGTGGAGATGAGCACACACGAAATCATGTAGGGGCGCATGAGCCGCTTGAACGACACTCCTGCGGCAAGCATGGAGATGATCTCGGAGTTGGACGCTAACTTGGAGGTGAAGAAAATCACGGCGATAAACACGAACAGCGGACTGAACAGATTGGCAAAGTAAGGCACGAAGTTGGCGTAGTAGTCGAAGACGATGGCCTTGAGCGGGGCGTGGTATTGCGAGAACTTGGCAAGGTTCTCGTTCACGTCGAAGACTATCGAAATCGAGATAATCAGCGCGATGGAGTAGATGTAGGTGCCTATAAACTTGCGTATGATGTACCAGTCGAGCACCTTGATGTATCGCAGCGGGTTGAGCACGCCAAGGAAGCGCAGGAATCGGAGCTTGCGTCCCGTCCACGCCAATGCCTTTCGCAGCCAAGCCGTGTGCTCGCGCCACCACCGCATGAAGTGCAGCATGTGGCGCAGTCGCCTAATGTTCTTTCTTTTCATTCTTTCTCTACGTCAAAAAACTACAAAGTTTAGATTCTTCTTCCGAGATTGTCTATCACGCCGCGTTTCCACTGTACGAAGTCGCCCTGCTCGATGTGCTTGCGTGCGTCGCCCACGAGGCGCAGGTAGAACGCTAAGTTGTGGATGCTTGCAATTTGCATGGCAAGCAGCTCCTGCGCCTTGAAGAGGTGGTGCAGGTAGGCTTTGGTGTGTATGCGGTCGATGTCGCATCCGTCGGGGTCGATGGGCGAGAAGTCGTTCTCCCACTTCTTGTTGCGCATGTTCATCGTGCCCTCGTAGGTGAAGAGCATAGCGTTGCGTCCGTTGCGTGTAGGCATCACGCAGTCGAACATGTCGACGCCTCGCTCAATGGCCTCAAGAATGTTCTGCGGAGTGCCCACACCCATTAGATAGCGCGGGCGGTCCTTAGGCAGAATCTCGTTCACCACCTCAATCATCTCGTACATCACCTCGGTAGGTTCGCCCACGGCCAGTCCGCCAATGGCATTGCCGTCGGCCCCCTTGTCGGCCACATATTTGGCAGCCTCGCGTCGCAGGTCCTTGTATTTGCAGCCCTGCACGATGGGGAATAGGCTTTGTTTGTGGCCGTAGAGCGGCTCCGTCTCGTTGAAACGCTTGAAGCAGCGGTCGAGCCAGCGCTGTGTCAGTCCGAGGCTCTTCTTGGCATACTCGTAGTCGCTCTCGCCCGGGGGGCACTCGTCGAATGCCATCATGATGTCGGCGCCTATGATGCGCTCCGTGTCCATCACGTTCTCGGGAGTGAAGATGTGCTTCGAGCCGTCGATGTGCGAGCGGAACTCGCAGCCCTCCTCGCGCAGCTTGCGTATGCCAGTGAGCGAGAACACCTGGAATCCGCCCGAGTCGGTCAGAATAGGTCGGTCCCATGTGTTGAACTTATGCAGTCCGCCAGCCTTGCGCAGTGTGTCAAGTCCCGGACGCAGGTAGAGGTGGTAGGTGTTGCCTAAGATAATCTGGGCCTTCACCTGCTCGCGCAATTCCTGGAAGTGCACGCCCTTCACCGAGCCCACAGTGCCCACGGGCATAAAGATAGGAGTCTTTATCTGTCCGTGGTCGGTGGTGATGATGCCAGTGCGCGCGTCGCTGCACGGGTCGGTATGTTGCAATTCAAATGTCATTTCTTTTCTTCTTCAATTTTTAAGTTAATGGGGTTGTCTACAGTCTCGTCGGTGAGAGCAAACTGCCACACGTCCTGCACGTTCTCCACATAGTGGAACTCCACGCCCTTGCGGTAGATTTCCGGAATCTCCTCGATGTCCTTGCGGTTGTCGCGACACATTACTATATCTGTAATGCCTGCGCGCTTGGCTGCCAAAATCTTCTCCTTTATGCCGCCCACAGGCAGTACTTTGCCGCGCAGCGTTATCTCGCCCGTCATGGCTGTGTTCTTGCGCACCTTGCGCTGTGTGAGCGCTGAGGCTATCGACGTGGCAATGGTGATGCCCGCCGACGGACCGTCCTTGGGCGTTGCTCCCTCGGGCACATGTATGTGAATGTTCCAGTTCTCGAAGATGCGGTAGTCCACGCCGAGTGTGTCGATGTGCGCCTTCACATATTCCAATGCAATCACCGCCGACTCCTTCATCACGTCGCCAAGGTTTCCTGTCAGCGTCAGCTTTCCAGCCTTGCCCTTGCTCAGCGATGTCTCGATGAAGAGAATCTCGCCGCCCACGCTGGTCCAAGCCAGTCCGGTCACCACTCCTGCATAGTCGTTGCCCTGGTAGATGTCACGGTAGAAAGGCGGCTTGCCAAGCAAGTCCTCAATCTCGTTGGGCGTAATCTTGTCGTAGGGCAGCGCGCCGTCGAGAGCCTTCTTGTAGGCGAGCTTGCGCAGAGCCTTGTTCACCTGCTTCTCCAGCTGTCTCACTCCGCTCTCGCGTGTGTACTGCTCCACAATCTTCTCGATGGCAGCCTTGTTGAACGAAGGTTTGTCGTCCTTGTCGTTGAGTCCGCAGTTGTCAATCTCACGCGGAATGAGGTGTCGCTTCGCAATCTCAGTCTTCTCCTCTGTGATGTATCCGCTCACCTCAATCAGCTCCATGCGGTCGAGTAGCGGTCGCGGTATGGAGCCAAGGTCGTTGGCAGTGGCAATGAAGAGCACCTTCGAGAGGTCGAAGTCCACGTCGAGATAGTTGTCGTGGAAGGCGTTGTTCTGTTCCGGGTCGAGCACTTCGAGCAGAGCCGACGAAGGGTCGCCATTTATGGTGTTCTGTGTCACCTTGTCAATTTCGTCGAGAATGAACACGGGGTTCGACGATCCTGCCTTCTGAATGTTCTTGATGATGCGTCCCGGCATTGCGCCCACGTAGGTGCGTCGGTGTCCGCGTATCTCGCTCTCGTCGTGCAGTCCGCCGAGCGACATTCGCACATACTTGCGCTTCATGGCCGCAGCAATGCTCTTGCCGAGCGATGTCTTGCCCACACCCGGAGGTCCGTAGAGGCAGATGATTGGCGACTTGAGGTCGCCGCGTAGCTTCAGCACCGCCATGTATTCCAGGATGCGCTCCTTCACCTTCTCCATGCCGTAGTGGTCGTGGTTTAGAATCCGTTGCGCGCGCTTGAGGTCGAGGTTGTCCTTGGTCACCTCTCCCCACGGCAGGTTGAGCATCGTCTGCAGATAGTTGAACTGTATGCTGTATTCCGGGCTTTGCGGGTTGAATGTGTCGAGCTTGTCCAGCTCCTTCCTGAATGTCTTGCCTATCTCCTCGGGCCACTTCATGTTCTTGGCCCTCTCGTCGAGCTCCCTGCGTTCGGGCGAGGCTCCGTTGGTGCCTAACTCCTCCTTGATGTTCTTAATCTGCTGCTGCAGGAAGTATTCGCGCTGCTGCTCGTCGAGGTCTTCGCGCGTCTTCGAGCGTATGTTCTTCTTCAGCTCCAGCAGCTGCTGCTCCTTGTGTAGCACCTTCAGCGTGCCAATCAGTCGGTCCTTCAAGCTGTTCATGGTAAGCAGTTCTATCTTGTCGGCAACGTTGAAAGGCAGGTTTGTACACACGAAGTTGAGCGCAATCACGTCGTTGTGGATATTCTCGAGCGCAAGTTTCGCCTCGTCGGGCAGGTCTTCGTTGTCGCGAATGTAGTTGAAGGCTGATGTTTTGAGGTCCTCGCTTGCAGTCTTAAACTCCTCGTCGTCGGCTTCGGGCTTGTCCTCGCGTGCTGGAGCCACATCGCCCACTATGTATGGCGTGAGTCGTGTGATTTTCCTCAGCTCGCATCGTCCCATGGCTTGCACAATGGCAGTGACGTTGTTGCCCGGTCCGGGCATATCGATCACCTTCATAAGGCGTGCGTATACGCCATAGCGGTAGAGGTCTTTTTCTTCCGGTTTTTCTACATTGTTGTCCTTTTGGCAGAACACGGTAAAAATGGGGTCCTCCAGCTTGTTGACGTATTTAAGCAGGCTGAGGCTTTGTTTTCTGCCGATAAGGATAGGAGAAATGATGCCTGGGAACAACACCAAGCTGCGTGTGGCAAGTACTGGCATAGAGCCTTCGACGGCAACGTCGAAAAATTTGGAGTACTCGTTGTCGTAGTCGGCAATCATTTGGATTGATGTTTTGATTCTCTTGTTCATATATCGTTGAGTCTCTGGCTTGAAAAATATAGCTATAACCGTGCAAAGTTACAATAAAAAGTTGAAATTAAGCAATGTTTTGCAAATTATGGTTGACTACCCATATATTTATATACGTGTAAAAGGGGAAATTGGAGATTTTTTACTATATTTGCAAAAAAATAAGATAACATTCTATCTCATGCAGCTATTGCTCCACCATAATGACCGTGCCCACGCCGCCGTTTTTCGGCTTCCTGTGTTTAGTGTCTTGCTGTCGCTCCTCGTGCTCTGCCTCTTGTGCGGCTGTGGAGCGTGTGGCGGGAGTAAGCCAGTGGGCTGCATCATGCCCGACACGCTTATGGCTCGTTGTCGCGAGGGCGACATAGTGCTGCGCAAGGGCACTGGCATTGCGAGCCGTGTGGTGTGCGCCTCGCCCCAGAGCGACGACTACTCGCATTGCGGTATAATAGCCGCCGACGATGACGGACGCCTGCTTGTGGTTCATGCCGTGCCCGACGAGCCTGACTACGAGGGCGATCCTGACCGCGTGAAGGCTGAGCCGCTCTTGAGTTTCTTTTCCACCATTAGGGCTTCCAAGGGTTGCCTGCTGAGGCTCAGCAATGCTGCCGATTCAACTTTGGCTGCCCGTGCCGCCCGTGTGGCTATGCAGGTGTTCAGCCGCCCGACTCTCTTCAACCACGACTACGACGACCGCGACACCACTCGCATGTATTGCAGCCAGCTCGTCGACTATGCCTACCTGCGCGCCGGAGTGAGCCTCGTGGGCCGCCGCCGCCACCACTTTAACATTCCTGGGCTGACCCTCGACCACGTGCTGCTGCCAGCCGACTTTATGCACTCGGCAAGGACAACCACAGTGGCTGAGTTTTATTAAGCAATTGTCCACTTAGACAAAATATTTTTAATCTAATTTTTTATAACAACTTAAAAACCTACAAGATTATGAAGAAACTTATGTCATTCGTTCTTGCGGTGTTCGCAATCATTGCCCTCGCCGCATGTAGCAGCAACTCTCCAAAGAGCGTGGCCGAGAAAGCCATGAAGAGTATCGTAGACAAGGACTACAAGACTTATGTCGACCTGATTTACTTCGACAAGGCTAAGAAGTCGCCCGAAGATGTGGAGAAGGCTAAGGAGCAGCTGCGAGAAATGCTCCAGGGCAAACTGGAGAAGTCGATTAAGGAAAAGGGAGCCATTAAGAGCTATAAGGTTGTCAACGAGGAAATATCCGAGGAGGGCGACAAGGCTGTTGTGACATTCGAGGTAAGCTACGAGGATGGCAAGACCGACTCCACTGCCGTGCAGCTTGTTAAGGACAAGGATGGCAAGTGGTGGCTCGACTTAGGGAAGTAGCTCTGCTCTAATTGTTGCTTAAAAAACAAACTCAAACAAACAATCATGAAGAAAAATCTTTTCTCGGTAAAGCGACTGTTTATGACAGTTTGCTGTAGTGTGGCGTTGACCTGCGCATGGGCTGACGTCAATCCAAAACCCTTTGTAGTGCCCGAGCTGAAGCAATGGAGTGGGGCAGAAGGCACGTTCCGTCCGTCGGGCAAATACATCGTGAAGGGTGGCAAGCAGGCAGAGGCGGTGGCAGCCCTTTTTGCCAAGGATTATGCCGACCTTGTGGGCAGCCAACTCACAGCCAAGAGCGGCAAACAGGCGGCGGGCGACATCGTGCTCGTGCTTAAGGGCGACAAGCAGCTCGGCAGCGAGGGCTACCGCATAGCCATTGGCGACGTGACCACCATAACCGCCGCTACGGTTGAAGGACTCGTGTGGGGCACACGCACTGTGCTGCAACTCACGGAGCAGAACCGCGACAATGGCTTTGCCTTGCCTAAAGGCTCAACTGTAGACACACCCGACTTCGGGCTGCGCGGATTCATGATGGACTGCGGCAGAAAGTTCATCCCGATGTCGTATCTGCGCTCACTGGTTAAGATGATGTCCTACTACAAGATGAACACGCTGCAGATTCACCTCAACGACAACGGATTCCGTCAGTTCTTTGGCAACGACTGGGCTAAGACCCAGGCGGCGTTCCGACTGGAGTGTGACACCTATCCCGGACTGACAGCCAAGGACGGTTCCTACACCAAGGCGGAGTTTATTGAGCTGCAGAAGCTTGCCGAGCAGTATGGCGTGAACATCATACCCGAGATTGACGTGCCTGCCCACTCGCTCGCCTTCACCCACTACAAGCCCGAGATAGGCTCGAAGGAGTATGGCATGGACCATCTGGACCTCTTTAATCCTGAGACCTACAAGTTTGTTGACGGACTCTTCAAGGAGTATCTCGAAGGCAAGAACCCCGTGTTCCGCGGCAAGGTGGTGCACATAGGCACCGACGAATATTCCAACGCCAAGAAGGATGTGGTGGAGAAGTTCCGCTACTTCACAGACCATTATATTAAATATGTGGAGTCGTTTGGCAAGCAGGCTGCCGTGTGGGGTGCGCTCACTCATGCCAATGGCGAGACAAAGGTGAAGTCGGACAATGTGATGATGCATTGCTGGTATAACGGCTATGCCGACCCTAAGGAGATGAAGCGACAGGGCTACAAGCTCGTGAGCATTCCCGACGGACTTGTCTACATCGTTCCGGCAGCAGGCTATTACTACGACTATCTTAACTGCCAATACCTCTACGACTCGTGGACTCCATCGCAGATAGGCGACCAGAAATTCGAGGAGCACGACCCTGCTGTGCTTGGTGGTATGTTTGCCGTATGGAACGACCATGCTGGCAACGGCATCAGCGTGAAGGACATTCACGACCGCCTGCTGCCTGCCTTGCAGACTCTCTCGACCAAATGCTGGACAGGCACGTCTACATCGCTGCCATTCAGCACCTTCGACCGCTTGCGCCACAACCTGAGCGAGGCTCCTGCCGTGAACGAGGCGGCACGATGGGCTAAGGGCAAGACCCTCAACATCGACCGCTTGCAGCCGGGACAGACTACAGGCGAGAAGGAAGTGGGCTATGGCTATCGTGTGGAATTCACCATCGATGGAGCCGACGAGGCTAAGGGCACAGTGCTCTTCAGTTCCGACCACGCCACATTCTACCTTGCCGACCCTGAGGACGGAATGCTTGGTTTTGCACGCGAGGGCTATCTGAACAAGTTCAACTATAAGATAGAGAAGGGCAAAAAGGTGGCAATAGCTATCACGGGCGACAACAAGAAGACATGCCTGTATGTAGACGGTAAACTGCGACAGGAATTAGATCCGCTCACAATCTATGCCATGCAGGACAAGGACCTCACCACATTCCAGAAGAGCGACGCTACTGCTTGGCAGCCTGTGATGTACAATCCGTCGGCTAAAATGCACTATCAGCGCACGCTTGTGTTCCCACTGCAAAAGGCAGGAGAATTCAAGAGCACAGTGACGGGAGTGAAAGTGAAGCAGGAATTTTGAATTTTGAATTTTGAGTTTTGAGTTTTGAATTTTGAATTGTGCGCTACGCGCATTAGGAATTGTTCAATTT
>ERZ1026888.519-NODE-519-length-21173-cov-20.226205_pt1 | contig 21173 bp, 15 predicted proteins | sample MGYA00380174_ERZ1026888 | MGnify/ENA primary metagenome ERZ1026888 (study PRJEB33269, sample SAMEA4719810) | human gut metagenome | biome: human-associated habitat; feature: organic feature; material: feces | place: Cameroon | collected 2013-10 ...
TTAAAAAAAATCACATACTGCCTTTAGCGATACATATTCGCTGAATAGTTACTATAACGAAAAGATTTAAAACTATGGACAGAACAAACTTTATAGACATGGATAGAAACAAACAATTAGATAAGATACGCGGTTCTCTTATAGGAGGTGCTGTTGGCGATGCGCTCGGCTATCCTGTTGAGTTCATCAACTCGTACATGGGTATACAGAAAAGGTATGGCGAGAATGGTATCACAAGACTGGATACTACCCAGTGGTGGTTGCCAGATGAAGAAAATAGCAGCAAGGCATGGATTTCTGACGACACTCAGATGACGCTGTTCACAGCTTGTGGTTTGCTAAATGCAAAAGCGCAGGGCGCAGCTCCCAAGTATGCTATTTGCGAGGCATATCTTGAATGGTATTACACACAAATAGGCAAGAGATCTGGTCGTCATAAGGATTGCTGGATTGGCGATGTGCCTGAACTCAACAATCGTCGTGCTCCAGGCCAAACATGTATTACTGCCTTGCAGGATATTCTTAGAGGTAAAGACCCATACAACAATAGTAAAGGTTGTGGCGGCATCATGCGTACAGCTCCTGTGGCACTCTATGGTGCTGTGTGGAGAGACACGCCCGAAGGTGAGCCTCTTGAAGGACGTATCTCCAGCATAAAGGATGTTGATATGTTGTCGGCTGATGCTGCTGAGATAACCCACCAGCATCCTCTCGGTTGGCTATCATCAGCATTGGAAGCACACGTTATCTACAGAATATTGCAGAAGGACAGTCCCACAGAGGATGACTTCAAGGCTTACTTGTCCGAAGGCTACGATACGTTGCTCTCTCTTTATCCAAATGAAGGTGCGAGCATCAGTCAACTTAGAGCTTTGACCGACAAGGCTCTCGGCCTTGTTGATTCGCCTGCATCGGATGTGGATAACATTGAAGCAATTGGTGAAGGTTGGGTTGCGGAAGAGACTCTTGCTATTGCTGTCTATTGTGCGGTTAAGTATTTCGACAACTTTGAGAAAGCGATAATAGCCTCTGTCAACCATAAGGGTGACAGCGACTCCACTGGAGCCGTGACGGGCAACATCCTTGGAGCCGTTGTGGGTTATGATGCAATCCCTGAGTTCTTCAAGACAGACCTCGAACTCCATGATGTCATCCTCCATGTTGCAGACGACCTTTGGAGAGGCAAGACAACAAAGTTTATATAGATACCTCACAGGTGATGCCATGAAGGAAAAGTGGTTACATATCTCCTCTTTATAGCATAAACTAATAAAAACAAATCGAAAAAAGAAAGATATGGACTTTTATATTGATGATAATACAAAGACGGCTATAGCTGTTTTGACTACATACTTGATAAATGCTGATGGAATTGTATATGAGTCGGAATTGTCGGGTTTGCAGGAAATAAAGCATAAGTATGGTTTGACACCATCTCACTTTAGGAATGTAAATAAGATGTCGTTGGCTACTGCCATTAATAAGATTATAGCCGCAGCCAAGAAGCAGAAAGACAAACCTAATCTGTATAGCATGATTTATGATGACTTGATAAAGGTGGCTGGCATCAACGGTAATGTGTCTCACGAAGAAGCAATGATATGCTTGGCATTCAGATATGCGTATGATTTCCAGGAGGCACATTTCTTTGATTATGAATACAAAAGCATCAAGTTGGCTAAGTGGGAAGTGATATATATCGATGATGGTCAGAACGAGCACATAGGAGAACTGCATGAAGAAAACCGGAGATATTATGACAATATCAGCAGTATCATGAAGATGTACGGATTCTCATACGTATATATTCCTGCAATACAAGAACAGCTGATGGCTTATCCTAAAGAGTTCTTGGGAAATATCATAGAATATATGTATCCAAACAGGGCGACTGAGGATGTGGTTGACAACTTGTCGGCTAAGCTGACGAGTGATGGAGTGTCTATATTTGGATGCCAAATAATGCAAGAAGGTGCCAAGATGAAGACATTTCCGCCATCCTTGTTGTTTAAGATAAATGAATCGACTGTGGTGGCGCCCAAAGACAACACGCGACATACGGTGTTCAACCTCTTGCAGCTGCCAATAAAGGATGGGTATAGAATACAGGACACCATTCAGAACTTCATACGTAAGTATCGCAGTTTGGTGGATAGGGTTCATGTTGACGACAGCTTTAATACGGATGTGAAATTTAATATAAGGAGCTTTCAACGTACATTGATTGACTTTTATTTTGCACTTGACAAGGAATATGACAAAGTGTTGATAAAAGTGAACAATACAAACAAACCTCACGGTAAGCCTCAAATAAAACCTCAAGGTAAACGTCAAAGCCAATGCGTCTTGAAATTTAGTGAGCTGACTGAGGTGGGATTGTCAAAACGTCAGTTGTCATACTATATTCTCATTCTCTATTTGTGTAAGAAAGGAATGCCTTTGCTGAAAGGAGACAAATCATATCCAGAGTGGAGTATTCATAAAGACATATATGATGCTATCGCAAAAGAACTAATTGTTTCAGAAGGATTTGACAATAGCCTACATAATATATATAGCAAAATAAGAGATGGGATAAAAGATGTTATGCCTAACAATCCCAACTGGACATTGTATGCGCCAATAAGAAATATCAAGACGAAGGAGTTTTCTATAGGAATGGATATGCAGGTGTATATAGATTTAGGTCGTGGAACTTACGAATTATTGGGTTGGGTTGATAGTCTGTTACAAAAATAAAAATGATAGTAGAATCTTTGATAAAACGTCTTCAGCAGTATTGAGTTGGAGGCGTTTTTTTTCGTTTGAATTGTATTTGGAAAATTTCCTTTTGTGCATAAAAACTGTAAAAATAAAGAAGTAGCTTAAAATCAGTGACTTAAGAGTGTTGCTGAAAAAAAGTGACGTTTGATAGATAAAGATAAAAATTTTAGAATTATAGATTGAAACCTATTGAGTAAATTTGCATCCGTAAACATAAAACAAGAACCGTAACCTGTCGTAAATAACCGGTTTATGCATATGATTGTTTTAGCAGGTAGTAACAAATTAAAAAAAGAAGAAAAATGGTACAATTATTTACACATGAGTGGCAGATTGCCAAGAGCTACATCTATGATGTTGTATTGCATCACGGAATGATAAACCTTGACTGGAGAGATTTTGAGTATTTTGCTGAGAATTATCGTCCCTTGTTTGCTGTCAGAAATGAAGGCGACGCATCGATTAAAGAATTGCTTGACAGGATTTTGGAGGAGGTTCGTGTACATGGTGCTGACAATTTCTCAAAAATAATTATTTCTTTATCTTTCAAAGAAGGAGAAGGTATAGATATGGAAGAAATGTCAGCTGTGAATGACTTCATCGATGCGTTCATGACCAGAGATAGAGATATGGAAATAAAGTGGGGCGTAAATCAGTACGACTCATTAGAGAGTAAGCACTGTGTATCCGTTTTTGCTTTTGAATAACAAAAAAATAGTAAAGCTTATGAACAACAAATACGACAAATTTGAGTATTTCATTTGTGAAATAATAAAAGAAGCCAACAGGCAGATAATACAGGCAAGGAATATTGACTCGCAGTGTCATTCAAACAATCCAATATGCAATATTGTCCAAAATCTTATTTCAAATGGATGGGCTCTCTATATGTGTGTGGCTACAATTCTAAATTTAGACAAGTCCGATTATGCAAATGCAAAGGAGGCGCTTATGGCGTCTCCTGCAGGTTCAGAATTAAATAAGATACAAGAAGAATATGAAAAGTTTGATGTCTTAGAACTGCTGATAAACCACAAAAAGTTCTTGTTAGCCATAAAGAAGCTTGGCGAAAGCACGAGAAGGGAATTTGAGAGTCATATAAATGAGAACTTTTATATTGACAATCGGATAAATATGTTGGCAGAGGAATTGGCTGTGGATATGACAGGTGAGGACAATAAACTGAGTAAGCAGAAGATGTACGATGAACGGATACGCGAAAAAGTGTTTCGTATATTTGAGATACTCGGCCAACGAGAAGACGAGGAGACGATGAAGAAGGTTCGCTCGGCGTATGAATTTGCTGCTTATGCACATAAAGACCAGAAACGGAAAACCGGAGAACCATATATCGTTCATCCAGTAACAGTGGCTCTTATTGTGGCAGAGGTAATGGGGTTGGGAGCAAACTCTGTGATGGCTGCATTCATGCATGATTCGGTTGAAGATTGCCCATATACGATAGATGATATACGTAAGCGGTTTGGAGATGATGTTGCCTTTCTTGTGGGTGTGGTCACCAAGCAGAAGAAGGATAAGTACAACCAGTCGAAACAGATAGACAACTTCCGTCAGATACTGTCGTCGGTGGAGTTTGATGTGCGTGCCATACTAATAAAGCTGGCAGACCGACTTCACAATATGCGGACTCTTGATGTGAAGAGCCTAAATTCGCAGATGCGCATTGCATCGGAGACAGAGTATTTCTATGCTCCTCTGGCAAACCGCCTTGGACTGTATGAGGTGAAGACAGAACTTGAGAATCTGTCATTTCGCTATCGATGTCCACGGGAGTATGAAAAGATAGACAAACAGCTGGCGGAATTGCAAGTCTCTGAAAAGGCTGATGTGGATGCCTTTATCGCTAAGGCACAGGAGATATTGGATGCCAATGGCATAGACGCACGTATAGAACTGCGCATGCGCTCGCATTACAGCATTTGGCGCAAGATGCAGAACAAGGGTTGTGATTTCCATCATGTGGATGGCAAGCATTATATACGTATTATATATAATGTGGAAAGTTTGCAGGAAGAGAAGAAAATGAGTCTGCGTATCTATGAGGTGCTGACAGACCATTTCAAGGAACGCCCATGCTCGGTGGTAAACTACATAAATATCCCGAAGGACAACGGATATCAGAGCTTTCATGTGAAGTTGCTCAATACTCAGGGCAAGTGGGAAGAGGTTCATATCTCGTCGGAACGTATGGTGCGCAACAATCGTATGGGGTGCGCAGCAGAACGTACTGAGGACAATAAGAATGCCTGGTTGGAAAAATTCAAGGCGGTGCTAAAGGACATGGCTTACCATACCAAAGAGATGGACTATATGGACGGAGTGACGGCGACATTCTATTTCGACAACATATTTGCACTCTCGCCTAAGGGAGACTCAGTCTTGTTGCCAAAGAATGCAACGGCACTTGATTTCGCCTTCGAGATACACACCAATATTGGCCTTCATGCTGTTTATGCCCGCATCAATGGCAAGTTGTCATCTATAAAGACAGTGCTACATCGTGGCGACTGTGTGGAGATTTTCACTGCTGAGGATGCAATGCCTGAGGCTGATTGGCTGAATCATGTGCTAACATATAAGGCAAAGCGCTGTCTCAGCAGTTACTTCCTGGATCGCCCAAAGCTGGATTTCAAGCGTTGTTCTTGCTGCCATCCGCTTCCTGGAGACGAGGTGGTAGGATTCAAGGATGCTGACGGTGTGATTACGTTGCACAAGCGCAATTGTCAGTCTGCTATCAGACTGGCTTCAGAGCAAGGCGACTCTATTGTGGATGTGGACTTTGAGGAGAATGAGCAGTTCCTGTTCCCCGTGCGCATCAGTATACGAGGTGTAGACCGTCATCATCTTTTGAGGGATGTGATAGCTTGCATAACTGAACAACAGAACCTCTCGATATCGAAACTCGTGACCGAGACCAAGGACCGCATTGTGGAAACAATGGTGGACTTTGAGGTGCATTCTGCCGAGGAGCTGTATCAGGCCATCGACAATATCGCTAAAATAGCAAATGTTGATGAGGTTGCAAGAGTAGACATCGAATAGATGTAAAAAAACTCTTACATTAAAATGATAGTTTTTCGGTTACTTCCTCCTCTATATAGTCATAAACAATAAACGATGTAATGTTCAAGCGTAGGAAACAAGTTATTAATGAACAAAACTTATAAAAAACAGTAATAACACAAAAAAACAATATATATATGGAGAACAAGAATGAAATTCAGAAGACTCAGGTCTTTAATGTGATTATCCTCGACCGTAGCGGTTCGATGAATCGTATTCGTAACGCAGCTGTTGACGGCTTTAACGAGACGTTGGCAGGAATCAAGAAGGCTCAGGAGAAGTTTGCCGATACACAAGACCATTTTGTGACATTGGTGACATTCTGTAGCTGCGAGATGAACAGTGTGTTCAACAAGGTGCCTGTTGCCGAGGCACGTCCGTTGAAGGAAGAAGACTATGTGCCTTGTTGCTGCACACCGCTTTACGATGCTATGGGCATTACGCTTAATGCCATGCGTAAGCATGTAAAGGATATGGATGATGTGGCTGTGGTTGTGACTATCATCACCGATGGTTTGGAGAATGCCTCAAGAGAATTCAACGGCAGCAGCATCAAGGCACTTGTAGAACAGCTTCGCACGGAAGGTTGGACATTTACGTATATGGGAGCCAACCAGGACTCTGTGGAGGTAGCTTCGTCGATGTCCATACGCAATGCACGTAACTTCGACTACAGTTCAGAAGGCGCTCGTTCGTCGATGCACAAAGACACGTTGACACGTTTGAACTTGTTCGGACGTATAGCCAGAATGAAGAGTTGTGAGAGTTCCATCAATATGTCGAAAGAGGAGCGTCAGAACGCATACGGAAAGATGGCAGACGAGGCCTTTGATGAGGAAGAATAACTCGTTATTCCTTATTGCGGTAGTTCCGGCAACATGATAGTTGTCGAAGAAAGCCTTAGGAAAAGAACTTATATTGCCACATGAACAGCAGATATCCTCATTATTGGATATCTGCTGTTCAAGTATATTGATGTCATTGCTATTATTTTTCATTGATTCCGCAGTTAGTCGGTGCGAAGATAGCAAAAAATAATTGAATGGCAAAATTAACATGTGTTTCTCTTGGAAACAAGTAAATGGGATTTAGTATGAAAAAAAGAATATTAAATTTTGTTTGTATGAAATAAATTCGTAATTTTGCATAAAATCTCACGTCGATTGCCACATGTAAGTGTGGCGGTTGGGTGGGGTATATAGCATATTTATGGAAAGGCGTTTACTTAGCGCTTTGTTCTTGACGGCTCAAAACTTCGCAACCTTTGAATCATGGTCAGGAATGGAGCAACGGTAGATGCTCTCGTGGTATGTAGTACAGCCACCATTGTACCCTTACATATAGTCGGGGTACAAATGGTGTGTTTATATATATACATATCGGCGTGGGCTTCTGTGTTGTCTCGTTCTACCATGATTGGGCAATGCGAAGGCCTTGAGCTGTGGGACGAGCAACGAGTACAGATTCCCACGTTTTTTTGTTTTTATGCATTTTGAAGAGATACACAAAAACCATAAAATAAATTCGCTGATTCTGGGGATACTGTAAGCAAACTAAATTTTAGACGACAATGAAGAGGCATTACATCGTAACCCTGTGTATGGGCATAGGGTGTCTTTCAGTTTCGGCAGCAGATAGAGTTGCGCCAGTAGTTCCAAATGGTTCCACCGTGGTTAGCGGAAACACATATTATCTTTATAATGTAGGAGCAGACAAGTTTTTGACAAACAATTCATCAAGCAATGTCTTTGTTGGAGAAGTTGGTCAGAAGGTTGTCGTGGCTTCGTGTGGTAAAAATTATAGTGTGCAGTTCCCTGGCTATGATAATTATTATATGTCTGTCAGTCAGGAAAATATCAAACTACAAAGTGGAAATCCTTATGGATGGGTTTTCACGTCTACAGGGAATGGTACATATAAGCTTCAGATTCCTAAAGGCGAGTCTTATTACGATGCCAATCAGTATGTGGGATGTAAGGCAGATGGAACGGATGTCTTGTATACATGTACAACGGGCGACAATATAACATGGAAACTTATCGATGTCGATGGGTCTGAACTTTATATGGCCCGTAAGGAGTTCTATAATCTGTTGGATGAGGCAGAAGCAGCAGGTCAGGATATCGAAAGATTTGAAGCCATTTATAATGATAAGAAAAGTAGCCTTTCTAATATAAAAAAGGCTACAGAACAACTGCGTAATGGACTTCAGTTGACAAAGAATTATGTGAAGCCAGAATGGAACAATTATAAGATTTCGTTTGATGCGACAAATGAATGGAGAAATCCTGGTGGTGAGGGATCAAAGATAGTATGTGACGTTAAAAATGATTCAATATCTGTACTAACCGCCACTGTTACTGTTGCTGAGGATGCTACATTAAATTATTTAATGTATAAGGGTACCTATAATTCTGGTTGCAAAGTTCGTATCCTTGTAGATGGCAAAGAAGTTCGTAATATAAAAGATTTGGAATATACAAATGGCAGTCCAAGATTTAATGAGAAACTCAGTGCTGGTAGACACACTGTTGAGTGGATTGTGTCAGGTAAAAGTGTCTATTTCCAATTGGAAGATGTGGCCGTTACAAATACACCTACTATATCTGTAAATCTTCTTGAACCTGGAAGTCTTGGTACCGAAGTTCTTTATTATGTGGATAAAGTGCAGGATGTGCGTAATCTTAAGATAGAAGGCGGAATGAACGATGAGGATTGGAAGGTTATAAATATGATGAAAGACAACCTGTTCTCTCTCGATTTAAGCAAGACTGATGTTAAGGAAATTAAGGATAGTCAATTTGACCGTTGGTCATTCCTGCATACAGTGAAACTGCCAGAGGGATTGACAAAAATTGGATATCAGGCTTTCTGTTCTTCAAATGTGGAAAATGTTAACCTACCGTCTACTTTAAAGAGTATTGGATATAGAGCATTTAGCAGTTCACCTATTGCAGAGGCTGTTCTGCCTGCTGATTGTTTGGAGTTGGGAGGTCACATATTTGACGATTGTAGGTTGTTGAGCAAGGCTTCATTACCAGAGAAACTTACTGCAATACCTTATAATATGTTTGATGGCTGCCATCAACTTACAATGGATAAATTGCCTTCAAGTCTGAAAACAATTGAAGATAATGCTTTTTATGAATGCTACAATGTGGCGTTTGATTTACCAAAGTCTCTCGTCTCTATTGGCTCATGGGCATTTAAAAATACCAATAAGAATGGTGCAAAGACAAAATTGGTTATTCCAGAAAATGTGACCAGTATTGGATCTTATGCATTTAATGAATGCGACAAATATGTATCAGCAGAGCTTCCTGCCAGCTACTATTATTTAACAGACAATAATATTCTTCCGTCTTCAATAACCACACTTCGTGTGAAGTCGCCAACTGTGGTTAGCTCTAACGATAAACGTATCATTTCGGATGAAGTTCGTAAGAATATTGTTCTCCAGGTGCCGTCATACCTTGTTAACTCATACAAGCTTGACGAATACTGGTATAACTTTGCTTCTATTGAAGGTTTCAGTACGAGTGATGTTGATAATTGGCCTATCTATGGTAATCTTGTGCTTGGTGCACGTGACCGCTTTGAGAATACGCCATCTGTAACAGTGCATTCGAAAGGTAGCTTGAAGGTTAACGGAACAGCCGCTATGCCTTTGAACAATCTCACAATAGAATCGGATCCTGACAATAACGCATATGGTCGTATGTTCAGCAATGCTGATGAAGTGACAGTGGCAGGAGCATTGAAGACCAATTTCAACATAGGAACAGCTAATCGTTGGTACTTTATATCATTGCCTTACGACTTGAAGGTGTCAGACATTGTGTCACTTGAAGAAGAAGCTCCAAAGTATGTTGTTCGCTATTATGATGGTGCAAACCGTGCAGCTAATGGAGCAACAGGAAGTTGGAAGAACTATGATAAGGATGCTATAATTCCGGCAGGTACTGGATTTATATTCCAGGCAAGTGAAGCAGGATGGTGGCAGTTCCCTGCTCAGAATAATGCAAGCAAGCAGCAGCTCACATCCAACAAGATGTTTGAGAAGAAGTTGGAGAAGAATCCGTCTGCAGATGCCTCAAATAGCGGATGGAATCTTGTTGGCAATCCGTGTCAGTCTTGGTATAATATCCATAAGCTCAACTTTACTGCTCCTATCACCGTGCGTGAGAACGATAGCTATGCAGCCTATTCTGTGATTGACGATGACTATGTTATTGCGCCAAATCAGGCGTTCTTTATTCAGTGTCCAGACGGACTCGAATCAATATCGTTCCCTATTGACGGTAGACAGATGACATCAGAGATAAAAGGAAAGTTGAACGTTAAGGCATATGCAAGTGAGCAAACAGAGCAGCGTTCTCTTGTTGATCTTATTGTAAGCGATGGTACGAACAAGGACCGTACTCGTGTTGTGCTCAATGACAAGGCTTCTGCAAACTATGATGTAATGTGCGACGCAAGCAAGTTTATGAGCGATAACGCTTCTGTGCCACAGATATACAGCTATGACAACAGTGGTGTGAAATATGCCATAAATGAGCGTCCAGAAAACAATGGTATCATACAACTTGGTTTCCGTGCAGGTGAAGGTGGATGTTTCACTTTCTCACTTGTTCGCAACACAATGGATAAGGTGCTTCTTGTGGACAATGAAAAGGGTGTAACCGTAGATCTCACATCTCAGGATTATCAGTTCACAGCTGACGCAGGTGTATACGACCGCAGATTTGAATTGCGTCTTGCAGGAAATAATCTTACTGCAATTGACAAGATGGAGGCTGATGCCGAGAACAATGTTAAGGTAGTGGCTGATGGCATTATACTGAATAATGTATACGGTGATGTGGCTGTCTATACAGTAGGTGGTGCAAAAGTTGCCTCTTTGAGAATGCAAGGTGGAAGTAAGCATATTGCTCTTGCTGCTGGCAATTATGTGGTAAAGGCAAGTGGCATGTCGATGAGTATTGTCGTTAAGTAAAAAAATAAGGGCTTATGATTAGTAAGATAAGATTCTTGTTTCTCCTTATAGCATTGCTGCTTTACGGTGGTGGAGCTTCATGGGGACAAGATGACTTTAATCCTTCCAGCCCGTCGGAACCTGGAGCACCACCTACAAAAGTGGTGCTTCGGGTTGAGCCTGCCAATGGTGGCAGTGTGACTGGAGGTGGCAAATATGTGCCAGAGGAGAGTGTTAGTATAAATGCGTATGCCAATGAAGGTTTCCGGTTTGTAAATTGGACAGATTCTGAGGGTAAGGTAGTGTCTACTTCGCGTGATTATGTCTTTGTAAAAGGCAACACCAAAGAGGAGTTTACCGCTCATTTTGCATTTGACCCAGGAAGTCCTGCTGAGCCAGTGCCAAGCGAATTGTTGGTTTATTATCATCTTTCGATTGTTGCAGGTGAAGGAGGAACTGTGAGTGGTGGTGGACACTATCAAGCAGGAAAGTCGGTGTCATTGTATGCAAGTTGTAATGAAAACTTTGAGTTTGTCAACTGGACAGATGAAGATGGTGAAGTTGTTTCTACCGAGAATAGTTTTTATTATACAACTGTATCGAAGAATGAGACATTGACAGCCAATTTCCGCTTCAATCCAAGCGATCCTTCAGAACCTTCAAATCCAAAGTTGCGACATCGCATATATTTAACTTCTACGGAAGGAGGAACTGTATATACAAGCGACCATGTTGTTTATGAGGGAGGGTCGGCAAGCATTTCTGCTTATCCAAACGAAGGGTATGATTTCGTTGGATGGTATCTTGACGATGTGCTTTACACCACACTTTCGTCTTTCTCTTACACAATGGGTGACAAGGATGTGGAGTTTGAGGCACGTTTTGAATTTAATCCAAAAGACCCCTCAGAGCCGTCAAAGCCATCAGACAAACAATATGCTTTGTATCTGATGAATGAAGTGACTTATCCGGGTACAAAAATTGACTATCCTTTGTATCTGACAAGTCTTGATGATCTTGGTGATATGACATTCCAAATGACATTTGCCGAAGGTCTTGTTCCTGATTGGCAAACTCTGAAGTTGGGAGATGGTGTAGAAGGCTACACTCCATCTGTCACAAAGGGTAGTGAGGCAGGAGTCTACATAGTGACATTAATTGGCGGAAAGGTTAAAGCAGGTAATAAGGTATTGTTAACGCTAAAAGTGAGTGTGCCAGAAACAGTGCCTTTAGGTTCTGTGAATACAGTGAAGCTAAATCAAGTGTCTGTCACACAAATGGATGGTATTTCAGTGACGGCTTCAACACGCAACGGTAGTGTGCAGGTGTATGAACTTGGCGACACAAACGCTGACAATAAGGTGGACTCTACTGATTATATGAATTCAATCATGAAAAGACTTGGCACGAAGATCAAACGCTTCTTTGACAATCTTTCTGATGTAAATGGAGATGGTGTCGTAGACTTCAGTGATGCATTGGAGATTATGTATAAAATTTTAGGAAAAAGAATTAAATAGCAAATATGAAGAAATCTTTGAAATTACTGTTTTGCATTATGGCTTTGCTAATAAGCAATGCCATATATGCTCAAGAGGATTTACTGCAAATTGCTCCTGCAAATTTGAAAATTAATAATAATGGTAAGATTCAGGTGATAGAACTTCAACTGAATAATACTATTGATTATAGTGCTTTCAGTTTTAAGATGCAACTGCCTAAAGGTCTCTCGTTGGGTACAAACAGCAGTGGTAAGCCGTTTGGCTCTTTATTGAATATCAAGAGATATGTGTATAAAGAGAACTATGACGAGATAGAGGAGACAACGACAAAGATTTGTAGCCATTCTGCCTTTTATAATGTAGAGGATGATGGTACTATCAATATTGGAGTTGCTCCGAATCTTGACTTTTTAGGTAATGCAACAGGAGAGGATGTTGAGATTCCCAATATCCAAGGTAGAAGTGGAACAGTACTTAAAATCTATGTGAAAGTAGATGAAAGCATTGAACCAGGCATATATCCCATCTATATTTATGAAGCGGCCATGACCGCATATAATGGTGAATATAACTATTCGGTTCGTCCAGAGAAAGTGACATCCTACGTTATTGTTGGTGATTATGTTGCTGGTGATAAGTTGGACCTTTCTTCATGGACAAATTATATTCCAAAAGATGTGATAGGAGGTCTTGGTACTTGGCTTGCCACACAACCACAGGTGAAAGAGATTGATCTTTCGAATGTTGATGATTCGGGACAAGGTCTGCCTGTTGTCAATCCTAATACAATCTTGTATGCAAAGGAAAAGTCAAATTTTGCAGTAACTCAAGAAGTGCAGATGAACAAGAATGTTGTGGAAGGAGATATATGTAAAAAATTCTATTTGACAGATGGTGCTCCATTAAGCATTTCAAAACCGTTTACAGCACGTACTGCTCAATATACACGTAGCATTTCGGCAAAAGGATGGTATTCGCTCTGTCTTCCATTCAATGCAGTGACTCCAGAAGGTATAAGTGTAGAACGATATGTGTCACTTGATGAATCAGCCGAAACAATAACATTTGAAAAAGGAAGTATAGAGGCTGATCACCCATGCATATTCAATGCAGACAAGGCAATGGAGGTTGAATTTACAGCTACTGATGTTGCTATTGCGGCTACGTCAAACGTTTTGTCAGAAGGTCCGTTTATTGGTACATATCAGGAAAATGAGGCAGGAAATATTACTGGCTGTTATGCACTTCGTTCAGATGGTAGCGGTTTTGGTAAGACCGACAACACTGCCAGTGTGAGTCCTTTCCGTGCATATATAGATGCTGGTAAGGTTAGTGCAAATGTGTTGCGTATCATTCATGATGGTGAGGAGACAGGAGTTGAAGGTGTTCTACTTGACAATGGCATAAACATCAAGGTTGTTAATGATGGCATTATCATTCGTACTGGTAAAAAGCCAGTATCTGAAGGTTTGTATAGTGTCGATGGACGTAAGATTGTTGATGTTATATTACAGTCTGGTGAAACAAAGGAAGTGAAGCTTCCTGCTGGTGTGTATGTTATTAACAATGTTAAATTTAAAATAGGATAAGAAAATGAAGGCAAAATATTTAAAACCAAAGTTGGAAATTCATGAGTTGGAAATGGAATCATTGCTTACAACGATGAGTGTGGCAGGAGGAGTTTCTGGTCCAGTTGGTGTTAGACGTAATGATATTAGTTCGGACGATGATTCTGAAGACGATGATTTTTCAGGTATATGGGGCGATAATGGTTTCAGATAATTGAACCTAAGCACTATAGTCATAAATAAGAATGATGCTCTGAGAACGAAAAGCATATTTTAGATGTTTTTCGTTTTCAGAGCATTTTTTGGATGAACCATATATATGAAATCCATTAATATAATAATGGTCTTATACGTAATATTAATAAGGTTACAGTATCTATTGTGATATACTGCAGTGTCAATTAACTGAAACTCCAGTACCACCCAACTGAAACTCCAGTACCAGTTAGGCTACACTAAAAACGGTACTGGAGTTATATTTCGTTGAATTACGAATAATTTATATACCCTTCCTTCGTATCCTTCGATATATCCCTCTTAGGCCACGGCACCACAAGCATCAGTCCAGCAAGAATCAGGCAGGCATATACTTGATGAGTGTGAAGAGGTTGCACATGATCATAAAATATCAAGAGTTGTTCATATATTCCTTTTATGATGAACACAATAGTAATAGACAAAAAAATAACATTTTGCACGGGCAAAATGTTAATTAATGGGGTGTTGATAACTAAAGGAGAGGGAGGTGTCAGTCAATGTTTTGCAATAGCTCATCCCATAGACTGCACAATTCTGTCATCTGTTGCAGCACGATGTTGGCACCGTTGTCGGATAGGGCAGAGTCGGGTAGTGGACCACTGTTGATGCCAATGGTAAAGCAGTTGGCTGCCGAGCCGGCACGCACTCCAAGAGGAGCATTCTCAACCACAATGCCTTGCCAAGGCTCATTGTCGCCAGTCTTGCGGAGTCCCATGAGATAAGGGTCGGGATTAGGTTTGCCACGCTCCACATCGTATGCTGTGACAATATGGTCTTCGGTAAGGAAACCGTCGAAGTCGGTGAGCAGACGCTTGATGAGCGGACGCTGACCGCTGCCTGTGACAACACCTATGGTCATGCCTGCCGACTTAATCTTCTGCATGATGTCGATGACGCCAGGGAAAATCTCAGCGATGGGCATACGGTGGAAAATATCAGTCTTGACATCATACATGCGCTGAGCTTCCTCAGGAGATATTTCCCTGCCTTGCTGCTTAAGTACGTATCGGCGGATAGTGTCGACACCACGCGCTCCCTCTGTGGCATAGGAATCGTCGGCAGTGAAGTGAATGCCGAACTGCTTCATTGCCTCATGCCAAGCCACGGCATGGTTGGGCATGGAATTGTAGAGCACGCCGTCCATGTCGAATAGCACGCAACGTGGAGAAAACTCGCTGTAAGCATGCGATTGCTTGTACTGTTGAATAGCTTCTTTAATGTTTGTCATATTTTCAATGCGAAAAACGGACTGCAATTAAGGTCGCAGTCCGTTTTTCATTTTTATAGATTTGTGTGATTACTTCTCGTCGGCAAGACGCTTCTGAATAGCCTCGCTCTCAGCCTCATATCCAGGCTTTTTGAGCAGAGCGAACATATTCTTCTTGTAAGCCTCCACGCCCGGCTGGTTGAACGGGTTAACACCGAGGATGTTGCCGCTGATACCGCAAGCAATCTCGAAGAAGTAGATGATCTGACCGAGATAGTATTCGTTGAGCTGAGGAACAGAAAGGCGGATGTTAGGCACGCCACCATCAACGTGAGCCAAGCGTGTGCCAAGCTCAGCCATCTTGTTCACCTCGTCAACGCGCTTGCCCTCAAGGAAGTTAAGGCCGTCGAGGTTCTCCTCGTCGTGTGGGAAGAGCACTTTCTTCTCAGGAGTCTCGATGCTGATAACAGTCTCGAAGATAGAGCGCTCGCCTTCCTGAATCCACTGACCCATAGAGTGGAGGTCGGTAGTGAAGTCGCAAGATGCAGGGAAGATACCCTTGCCGTCCTTACCCTCAGACTCACCGTAGAGCTGCTTCCACCACTCGCTCATGAAGTGGAGTTTTGGCTGATAGTTAACAAGGATTTCAATCTTCTTGCCAGCCTCTGCATAGAGAGCGTTGCGAAGAGCAGCGTAGATAGCAGCAGGGTTCTCCTCGAACGGAACATCCTTGCCAGTAGCCTTCTCCATATCAGCAGCACCTCCAACGAGAGCAGCGATGTCGAAGCCAGCAACAGCGATAGGCAGCAAGCCAACCGGAGTCAAAACAGAGAAGCGACCGCCAACGTTGTCGGGAATAACGAATGTCTTGTAGCCTTCCTTAGTGGCAGCAGCACGAGCTGCGCCCTTGTGAGCGTCGGTGATGGCAACGATAACGTCCTTAGCCTCTTCCTTGCCGCGCTGGTCCTCGCACTGCTTTTTGAGAAGACGGAAAGTGAGAGCAGTCTCGGTAGTTGTGCCTGACTTAGAGATGTTGATAACACCGAACTTCTTGTCCTTCAAGTAAGTTGTGAGCTCAGCGAGATAGTCCTCGCCGATGTTGTTACCAGCGAACACTACTATCGGGTTCTTCTTGTCCTGTACGAGCCAAGCGAATGAGTTGCCAAGAGCCTCGATCACGGCACGAGCGCCGAGATAGCTGCCGCCGATACCAGCAACAACCACAACCTCGCACTTCTCACGCAGAGTGTTGGCAACGCTCTGGAGTTCGGCGATGAACTCAGGAGTGATAGAAGACGGAAGGTGAAGCCATCCGAGGAAATCGTTTCCGGGGCATGTGCCATTCTCAAGAGCTTCCTGAGCGGCTTTAACTTGTGGTTCATAAGCTTTGACTGCGCCTTCAGAGAGGAACTGTGCAGCCTTTGTAATGTCTAAGCTGATACTTTTCATATTAGTTATATTTTATTAATGGTTTATATCTTGAGCTTTTAGTATATTTTTAAAGGTTCTTCAACCACTCCTCGCCTTTTTTGGTGTAAGTCCAAGCAAGAATGCTGCCGACTATTAAAATCACCAATGAAAATATTAATATCAATCCTTCCATTTGTTCAATATTTTAAGATTCTATTTGCTAAATAAGCCGTTAGATTTTTCCTTGCGTGATTTCATTTTGTCTTTTTCGTCTCTTTGTCCCATAATAATTGTGTTTTTATCGGAACGAGTCGGTGAGCAATTTTATTTCAATCTGTGGACTTATTCGCTCGTACAATATATTATATACGGCGTCGAGAATTGGCATATTAACATGGTGGTGTCGGTTTTTCTCCTTCATGCATTTGGTTCCGAAGAAACCTTCCGCAATCATCTCCATTTCTATCTGTGCGCTCTTCACGCTATAGCCCTTGCCAATCATTGTTCCGAAAGTGCGGTTGCGCGAGAACTTAGAGTAGCCGGTAACGAGCAGGTCGCCGAGATATACGGAGTCGTAGATGCTGCGGTCGATAGGATTTATTGATGTAAGGAAGCGCGACATCTCTTGCACAGCGTTGGATATAAGCACAGCCTGGAAGTTGTCGCCATATTTCAGTCCGCTGCAGATACCTGAGGCAATAGCATACACGTTCTTCAGCACCGAAGAGTATTCGATGCCGATAACGTCGCTTGAAGTCTTGGTTTTGATGAATTCAGAGTCGAGCACCTCGCAGAAAGCCTGCGCCTTCTCTTGGTCGGAGCATCCCACGGTGAGGTAGGACAGACGTTCGAGAGCCACCTCCTCGGCGTGTGACGGACCTCCGATACAAGCAAGGTTTTCGTCAGGCACATCGTAAACTTCGTGGAAGAACTCGGAACAAGCAATGTTGTCGTCGGGTACAAGACCCTTGATGGCAGTGACAATAAACTTGTTGCGCAGTCTTGTCTTGAGTTTCTTGAGGTGGTTTTTGAGGTAGGGCGACGGCACTACGAACACAAGGGTGTCGTAGGCTTCGACGATACGGTTGATGTCGCTTGAGAAGAATATCTCATCGGTGTTGAAGTGTACACTCGTGAGATAATTCGGGTTGTGGCTTATACGCTTAAACTCCTCTATGCTGTCGTCACGGCGCATATACCATCCTATGTGATGGGTATGACCTATCACAATCTTGGCAATGGCAGTAGCCCAGCTACCGCCGCCAATAATAGCTATTTTTCCACAGTTGTACAACTTCGTTGAAATGTTAAATGTTAAATGTTGAATTCACTTTTGCTGTATATGCTTATGTTATCGTTAAGTGTTAAATGTTAAATAGAAGACATTTAACACTTAACATTTAACATTGAGAAGTTCAAGCTTGGCTACGTTCGATCCAAGCTTGGATTTCGTCCAAGCTTGGGCGATCGTAGCCGAGCTTGTACTTCTTGTTGATTTCTCCAATTTTCTGCTGCAAGCCCTGAGCCTTCTGGTCGCGGATGTCGGAGATGAGGTTGAAGCCAGCCTTGCGGAGCACGTAAGCCCAGTTCTCGGGCACTCCAATCTCAGCCCACTCCTTGATAGTGCTCTGTGGCATCTTCTTCTCTGGTTTCATCTGTGGGAAGAAGAGCACCTCCTGGATGTAGGTCTTGCCAGTCATGAGCATCACAAGACGGTCGATACCAATGCCGATGCCTGATGTAGGAGGCATACCGTACTGGAGAGCACGGAGGAAGTCCTGGTCGATAATCATGGCTTCGTCGTCGCCCTTGTCGGCAAGCTTCATCTGGTCGATGAAACGCTCCTCCTGATCAATCGGGTCGTTAAGCTCCGAGTAGGCGTTGGCAAGCTCCTTGCCGTTTACCATAAGCTCGAAACGCTCTGTAAGTCCCGGCTTTGAGCGGTGCATCTTTGTGAGCGGCGACATTTCAACCGGATAGTCGGTGATGAATGTAGGCTGTATGAATGTGCCCTCGCAGAACTCACCGAAGAGTTCGTCGATAAGCTTGCCCTTGCCCATAGTGTCGTCAACGTCCATACCCTTCTCAAGGCAGAATGCGCGAATCTCCTCCTCGGTCTTTCCGTTGCAGTCGAAACCAGTCTTCTCCTTGATAGCGTCGAGGATAGGCAGACGGCGGTAAGGAGCCTTGAAGCTAACGATGTTGCCATCGATCTCACGCTCAGGCTTGCCGTTGACGGCGATACAGATAGTCTCGAGCAACTTCTCTGTGAACGACATCATCCAGTTGTAGTCCTTATACTGCACGTAGAGCTCCATACATGTGAATTCAGGGTTGTGGTTGCGGTCCATACCCTCGTTGCGGAAGTTCTTGCCGATTTCGTATACACCCTCGAAGCCGCCAACAATCAGTCGCTTGAGATAAAGCTCAGTAGCGATACGCATGTACATGTCCTGGTCGAGAGCGTTGAAGTGGGTGATGAACGGGCGGGCAGAAGCACCGCCAGCGATCGACTGCAATGTAGGAGTCTCCACCTCAGTGTAGCCAGCCTCGTCGAGCACGCGGCGGAGAGTGCGCACAACAGTGGCACGCTGGAGGAATGTTTCCTTCACGCCATCGTTAACAACAAGGTCTACATAACGCTGACGGAAACGCAACTCCGGGTCGTCGAACTTGTCGTAAGCCACACCGTCCTTATACTTAACGATAGGCAGCGGCTTCAAGCTCTTCGAGAGCAATGTGAGGCTATTGGCGTGTACAGATATTTCGCCAGTCTGTGTGCGGAAAACGAAACCCTTGATGCCGATGAAGTCGCCAATGTCCATCAAACGCTTGAACACAGTAGTGTAGAGAGTTTTGTCCTCCTCAGGGCAGATGTCGTCGCGAGTGATATACACCTGGATACGGCCCTTCGAGTCCTGAAGTTCCACGAAGCTTGCCTTGCCCATCACGCGGCGGCTCATCATGCGGCCAGCGATGATGACCTCGCGCTTCTCGTCCTCGTCCTTAAAATCCTTCTTGATGTCCTCTGAGAAGGCGTTGGTTGGGAACTCTGCTGCAGGATACGGGTCGATGCCCATATTGCGCAGTTCCTGAAGGCTCTGTCTTCTTACAATCTCTTGTTCACTAAGTTCTAAAACGTTCATATTCGTATGTATTTCTTTGTATTTGTTTTTCTTAAATGCCTATTTAAGTCACGTGTGTGTGCACAATAGACGTGCAAATTTACTAAATATTTCTGAAAGGGTGCTTGTTTTTTACAATTTATAATAGTAATGTTATTGAAAAACGTTTTCTTCGCTATTTCGCTGCATCGCTCTCAGCCATTTCCATTGCCTTTGCCCTTGCCGGTTTGCCAGTCTCGGTGGTTGGTATGCGGTTGGTATATATATAATAATGTGGCTGTTCGTATTTCGACAGTCTTTCTTGGCACACAGCCTTCAGCATGTCTATGTCTTTGGTTTCGGCAAGCATCACGACAGTCTCGCCAAACTTCTCGTCCTTACGTTTTGTGATGATGAACGGCACGTTGACATGAGGATGCAGTTTAGCCTCAATCTCCTCTATTTGCATTTTTATTCCTCCCGAACAGATCACGTTGTCCTTTCGTCCGCGTATGCGGAAATGGCGTCCGTCGGGAGCAATCTCGGCAATGTCGTTGGTAATGAGAGTCTTTGAGCACACCAAAGGAGCGTTTATCATCAGGCATCCTTCATCGTTCAGCGCCACGTCAACGCTCTCGAAAGGTTCATACCATTCGCTCGCCTCATTTCCGTTGAGTCGTCTTAGAGCGATGTGCGACAGAGTCTCGGTCATTCCGTATGTGCTCCACACGGCATTGGGAAGAGTTTGCAATTCTGCAGCCATCTCCTTGCTCACTGCTCCACCGCCAATTATAAGATGTTTTATTCCGCACAGCAGTCTTCGCTCTTCGTCCACTTTCAGGCTGTTGTACACCTGCATGGGCACCATTGCCGCAAACACGGGAGCCTCGTTGAGTCCTTTCAGCGGATGTCCGCTTGGCTCCACGCATACGAGATTGAGTTTGCCTACGATAGAGCGCACCACCATCATTTTTCCAGCAATATAGTCGAGCGGCATACAGAGTAGGGCAGAGTCGCCAGGCTTAAGTGCGAGAACCTCGCATGTCAGTCGTGCCGACGCTTCCATGCGTTTCTTCTCCACAAGCAAAGGTTTTGGTTTGCCCGTAGAGCCGCTGGTGTGAACAAGTATTGTTGGCGATGGCGAATGCCAGTCGGCCATGAATTCTTCAAGTGTCATATTTTTGTTGTCTTATGTTGCTTTTGATTTGTTTCCTTGTGCAAAACTACAAATTATTTACGAAGATAGGCTGTAACTATTCAGCGAATATGTATCGCTAAAGGCAGTATGTGATTTTTTTTAAA
>ERZ1026888.522-NODE-522-length-21115-cov-49.468519_pt1 | contig 21115 bp, 16 predicted proteins | sample MGYA00380174_ERZ1026888 | MGnify/ENA primary metagenome ERZ1026888 (study PRJEB33269, sample SAMEA4719810) | human gut metagenome | biome: human-associated habitat; feature: organic feature; material: feces | place: Cameroon | collected 2013-10 ...
TCCTTTCAATAGAGAAGCCTCGATTACGAAAGTAGTCGGGGCTTTTTCGTTTTTGTAGTTTGTAACTATCCACGACTTTTCGTGTTATTAAGTCTCAGTTGATACGTTCTTGAGGGACATCTATAATAAGTTTCGCAAATTTGCGTTATAGTGTTATGTTTCACTATTTAAAGTACTATACTACGACCATCTGTCGATGGTTCTTACGCTGTCGATATAGCAGGGGATTCGGCATTCAGTCGCCTTCTGCTTATTCCTTTGTGCGCTATGTCATCAATGAACATTATCCTTATTATGCTTACGCTGCACTTGAGGAGGAGATGTCTGATCGCAGTCGTAGCTTCAGAAAGATGGGTAGACTGGTATTCCGTCTTGCCAATCATTGGCAACCTCAATATGTGGTGATGGGTGACTATGACTTTGCTCCTTATGCTTACGCTGGTTGCAACAGCACGTTGGTAAGGATGATAGACGACTATTATTTTGATGAAGAGGAAGGACAGCGTCTTCTTGTAGTGTTGGACCCAGATTGGTTGGAGGATGCAAGCATCAGAAATGAACTCTTGGAGAATAGCTCTGACCAGATGTTGTTGCTTATCTTGGACATTCATGCCAACCAAAATGCGCTACATTTATGGAACGAAATCATTTCTGATACTCGTTGCGGAGTAACCTATGATTTGTACTCCTGTGGCATTGTGTTCTTCGATAAAAGCAAACATAAACAAGATTTTAAGATTAATTTTTAATTCTGTATTAAAAATAACTATCAAAAGGCTTGGAAATACAAATAAAAGTATTACTTTTGCACGCAAATTTATAAACCGTTAAATAATTAGCTATGTATTGGACACTAGAATTAGCTTCTAAGCTGGAAGATGCACCATGGCCTGCTACAAAAGAAGAGTTGATAGACTATGCAACTCGATCTGGTGCGCCTCTGGAAGTTCTGGAGAATTTGCAGGAGATAGAAGATGAAGGTGATGTCTATGAAAGTATTGAGGACATCTGGCCTGATTATCCTTCAAAGGATGACTTCTTGTGGAATGACGACGAATACTAAGTCGATGATAGGGCTGCTCCTCGGGGCAGCCTTTTTCATTCTCAGTCTTTGATGGATGATATAAGGACGCTTCCTACAATAATATGGTGTTTTTCTCGTTATTAGTTTGTGTTTAAAAGAATAGAAATAGCAATTATATGGATGATATTGGGTGTAACCACTTGTTACGCTCAGTACGATCCTTCTTTTAGCCATTACTTTGATATGGAACCTTCTTTCAACCCTGGTTCCGTGGGAAAACAAGCCAAACTGAATGTGGATGTGGTCTATGCGCTCGACATGGCGGGATTTGAGCATAATCCTCGTACCATGTATGCCGCAGCAGATATGCCTTTCTATGCCATCAAGAATTACCATGGAGTGGGCATCCAGTTTATGAACGACCAAATCGGTTTGTTTACGCATCAAAAACTTGCTTTACAATATGCTTTCAAGAAACGCTTGTTTAAGGGTATGTTGAGCGCCGGTCTGCAAGTCGGGTTTCTCAGTGAGAGTTTTGATGGAAGCAAGGTGGATTTGGGTGAGTCCAACGACCCGGCTTTCTCCACTTCCAAAGTGGATGGCAGTGGCTTAGACTTGGGCTTTGGATTGTATTATTCGCATGGACCGTGGTATGTGGGGCTCTCTGGCTTGCATCTCAATACACCGAAAATAGACTTGGGAGAGACGAATGAGATGCAGATAGATGCAACGTATTATTTGACTGGTGGATACAATATTAAGTTGAGAAATCCGTTTTTATCTATAAAACCTTCCACCTTGGTGAGATATGATGGAACGACTTGGCGTGGAGACGTGACTTGCCGCCTTGTCTATACCCACGAGAAGAAGATGATGTATGGTGGTGTGGCATATAGCCCGACCAACTCCGTGACGTTTCTTTTAGGAGGCGTGTTTCATGGAGTCGTCTTGGGATATAGTTATGAGATGTACACCTCCGCCATCAGTCCCGGCAATGGAAGTCATGAGTTGTTTGTAGGTTATCAGACCGACATCAACTTGGTGAAGAAAGGAAGAAACAAACATAAAAGTGTAAGAATACTATAGTATATCAATATGAAAATGAAGAAATGTATCATGTTGCTTTGCTCAGCCTTTGCGCTGATGGCGCTGACCGGATGCTTTGGAGCTAAATCTTCTTCCATGGCAGGTCGTGGCGGCGAAGTCGTAGGCGTCAATGGCAAAGGTTTTACAGAGCCTTCTCCATACGGCATGGTGAAGGTGAATCGTGGCTTCTTAAAGATGGGCTTGGAGACACAAGACTCTTTGTGGGGTGAGAAGACACCGGTCAAGGAGATTTCCGTAGATGGTTTCTGGATGGATGATACAGAAATCACCAACTCTGAATATAAGCAATTCGTGACTTACGTGAGAGACTCTATCTTGCGTACTCGCCTTGCCGACCCTTCCTACGGCGGCGATGAGACCTATATGATTACTGAAGACAAGAATGGCGACCCTGTTCCACCTCGTGTCAACTGGAAGAAGAATCTTCCTAAGAAGCCTAATGAGGACGAGCAGCGTGCCATCGAGAGCCTTTATACCAAAAATCCTGTTACAGGAGAAAAGTTGATCGACTGGCGTCAGCTCAACTATAAGTATGAGATTTATGATTATACAGCTGCCGCTCTTCGTCGCAATCGCTTGAATCCATCGGAGCGCAATCTCAACACCGATGTGGTCGTTGACCCAGACGAGGTGGTAATGATTTCCAAAGATACCGCTTATGTGGATGATGAGGGAAATATCGTGAGAGAGACCATCAACCGCAGACTTTCTGGTCCTTGGGATTTCTTGAATACCTATATCGTAAATGTATATCCCGATACCACTTGTTGGGTGAATGACTTCAAAAATTCCGACAATGAGACTTATCTGAGAAGTTATTTCAGTAATCCTGCTTACAATGATTATCCTGTGGTGGGCGTCACTTGGGAACAAGCGAATGCCTTCTGTGCATGGCGTACCGACTATCTCTTGAAGGGACTCGGTCCTGAGGCACGTTTCGTACAGCGCTATCGCTTGCCGACCGAGGCTGAATGGGAGTATGCTGCACGTGGCAAGGAGCAGAATGAATTCCCTTGGGAGAACAAGGATGTGAAGAATGGCGATGGCTGTTTCTACGCCAACTTCAAGCCAGACCGTGGAAACTATACCAAGGATGGCAACTTGATTACAAGTCGAGTGGGCATCTATTCGCCTAATTCAAATGGTCTCTATGACATGGCAGGAAATGTGGCGGAATGGACGAGCACTGTATATACGGAGGCAGGTGTGGATGCCATGAACGACTTAAACCCTACACTCGTATATAATGCGGCGAAGGAAGACCCTTATCGACTGAAGAAGAAGAGTGTGAGAGGTGGTTCTTGGAAAGACCCAGAGTCTTTCATCCGTTCTGCTTGGCGTTCTTGGGAATACCAGAACCAGCCAAGATCATATATAGGGTTTAGATGCGTGCGTAGTCTTGCTACTACCTCTAGCGCAAAGCAGAAACCTGCCAAGACACCAAAAAGAAAGTAGTCGTCAGCGACTAGACTAAAAGAAGATAATTATAGGAGATTATATCAATGGGCGAATATAGTAAGTTTAATATCGTTTATCGCTTGCAGAAATGGATGGACAGTGTGCCTGGACAGACATTTCTGAATTATGCATATAGTTGGGGTGCGTCTGTCGTTATCCTCGGTACCTTGTTTAAGTTGACCCACTTGCCAGGAGCCAATCTCATGTTGTTTGCTGGTATGGGAACTGAGGTGTTGGTGTTCTTCCTCTCCGCTTTCGACCGTCCATTCGACAAGACTGCAGATGGTCGCGACATCCCTACTCATATCACCGAGGAATACTTGGAGACAGGAAAGATTTCCTATCAAGAGAATGGGGAAGGCGCAGTGGCTCAGCAGCCAGTTGTAAATAGTATAACTACAGAATCTTCCGTTTCGGGTGCTGCCGTAGGTGGTGTTTCGGGCGGTACGGTAGTGGTAGGACAGCCAATAGGTGATGCTCACGTAGAACAGCCAATCGGTGGAGTATCTCAGCAGTCTGTTGCTGCTTCTACTGCATGGGTAGGCGGTCAGCAGAATGTGACCCCGGAGATGGCAGAAGCCCAGAGCAATTATGTGGATGAATTGAAGAAGTTGGTTGAGACCTTGGAGAAGGTGAACGAGCAGAGCACTCGATTGACTCGTGACAGCGAGGAGATGGAGAACTTGAACCGCACGCTCACTGGCATCAGCAAGGTATATGAAATGCAGTTGAAGGGTGCAAGTCAGCAGATTGGCACCATCGACCAAATCAATGAGCAGAGTCGCAAGATGGCTCAGCAGATAGAGCAACTCAACAAGATTTACACTCGTATGATAGAGGCGATGACCGTGAATATGCGTGCAGCAGCCCCAACCGTCAATCCTCAGGCATAAGAGGAGTAACTGAAAGAATAAAATAGAAATCAATGGCAATCAAGAAAAGACCCGTTTCACCACGCCAAAAGATGATCAACTTGATGTATGTCGTCTTGATGGCAATGTTGGCTTTGAACATCTCCACCGAGGTGCTCAATGGATTCTCTATTGTGGAAGAGAGCCTCAATCGTACCACCGCCAACTCTTCTGCAGAGAATGCCGCCATCTATGGTGACTTCTCTGATCAGATGAAACAGAACCCTGCCAAGGTGAAGGAATGGTTTGATAAGGCAACGATGGTGAAGAATATGAGCGACTCGCTCTACAACTTCGCACAGCAGTTGAAGGAAGCTATCGTGAAAGAGGCGGATGGTAGCAAGGGAGACGTGAAGAACGTCGAGAACAAAGATAACCTCGAAGCCGCCGGTATCGTGATGCTTGCCCCAGGTACGGGAAAGGGAGCCAAGCTCTACCAAGCCATCAATAGTTATCGTGAGCGAATCTTGACTATGGTGACCGACGAGCATCAGAAGAAGATTATCCAAAGCAACCTCTCTACTGTTGTGCCAAAGGGTGTGCAGACTCTGGGCAAGAACTGGCAGGAGTATATGTTTGAGAATATGCCAGTGGCGGCAGCCATCATGCTTCTGTCGAAGTTGCAGAGCGATGTGCGTTATGCAGAGGGTGAGGTGCTACATACATTGGTATCCAATATTGACATGAAGGACATCCGTGTCAACAAGCTCGATGCCTTCGTCATCCCAGAGAAGACAACTCTCTATCCAGGCGAGCGATTCAATGCCAATATCGTGATGGCAGCAGTGGATACCACGCAGCAGCCAGAAATCTACGTCAACGGTATGAGAGTGAACTCGCCTCACGGACAGTATTCCTTTACTGCCGGAGGAGTGGGCGACCATCAGTTTGGCGGTTACATCTTGATGCATAATGCCAAGGGAGATGTGATGCGTCGCAACTTCATACAGAAATATACCGTTATCCCTGCACCAAATACGGCGACAGTTGCAGCCGACATGATGAACGTGCTCTATGCAGGTTATCAGAATCCTATCAGCATCAGTGTGCCTGGTGTGCCAGCCAATGCCGTTTCTGCATCCATGACAGGTGGCTCGTTTATCTCGAAGGGCAATGGACACTTTGTGGCAGTACCTTCAGCCGTGGGCAAGGATGTGACCATCCACGTGACGGCACGAGATAAGGGACAGACTCGCACGATGCCACCTTTCACCTTCCACGTGAGAAAGTTGCCAGACCCAACGGCTTATCTCGCCCTCGGTACCAATCGTTATCGTGGTGGAGCCTTGCCTAAGGCATCTCTGATGAGTGCTACTGGCATTCATGCAGCGATAGACGATGGATTGCTCGACATTCCTTTCAGGGTGTTGAGTTTCGAGACAGTCTTCTTCGACAATATGGGCAATGCCGTTCCGCTGGCTTCGGCAGGAGCCAACTTCTCAGAGCGTCAGCGTGAGGAGTTCCGCAGATTGTCGAGAAATCGCCGCTTCTATATCTCTCATATCAAGGCGGTAGGTCCAGATGGTATCACCCGCAACCTCCAGGCTGCGATGGAGGTCATCGTGAGATAGGATGATGCCGACGATAGCAAACGTAGAGGATATTTATATCAGATAATCATATAGATAAAGAAATGATGAAAAAGATCATATTACTTTTGATGCTCGTAGGGCTTGTTCAAGGAGCTTTTGCTCAGCCAGAGGCTCGTCGCCAGGCACAGCGGAAGGCTCAGAATAAGTCGAATGCCAACAACATGACGACTCGTGCCCAAATCATGTTCCCAACAGCGGCTTCCATGGATGAGGATGTCGTGTGGAGACGTGACATCTATCGTGAGCTAGACCTCAACGAGGATGCCAATGCCCCATTGTATTATCCAGTGGAACCATTGGGTAGCCAAGTCAACTTGTTTACCTATATCTTCAAGTTGATGATGCAAGGACGTATCAAAGCCTATCAATACAAGTTGGATGGCAACGAGAGTTTCAATGCCGATGATGTCGTAAAGCCTAAGACCTTCCTCGACAACTATCACATTTATTATGAGAAGGATGCCCAGGGTAGAACTCACCTCGACAATAGTGACATCCCTTCTAAGGAGGTGAAGTCATACTACATCAAGGAGACTACCTATTACGACCAGCATACGGCTACATTCCATACCAAGGTGTTGGCACTATGCCCTATCATGACAAGAGATGATGACTTCGGAGATGGTGGCAACAAGTATCCGCTTTTCTGGGTGAAGTATGATGACTTGGCTCCATTCCTCTCCAAGCAGCAGATTATGACGAGCAATCTCAATAATGCAGCAACGATGAGTATTGATGATTACTTCTTGAGAAACCAATACAAGGGAAAGATATACAAGACCAACAATATGTTGGGCAAGACATTGGCGCAATATTGTTCTTCCGACTCAGCCATGAGTAAGGAGCAGAAGAAGATTGAGGCAGAGTTGGCTGCCTTTGAGAAGAACCTTTGGGGCGATCAAGCCAAGAAGGATTCTTTAGATAGCATCGCCAAGTTGGATAAGAAGAATGTGAAGGGTGTGAAGAAAAATCGCCGCAGTTCATCCGGCAAGTCTTCAGGCTCCACTGTAAAGAACCGCCGTCAGCGCAGTTCTAGCCCTTCTACTAGTGCCGCTAGAGTTTCTGTACGTCGTGAACGTCACTAAACTGTTGGGCTTTTGTGGAGATAGTTTATAAGTTTCGTAAAGATGAGTCTATTAATATAATACGATATGAAGAAGTTATTTGTGATTCTATTAGGTGTCTTCGCTTTGGGGGCTGCTACCCCTGCGCAAGCGCAAGTGAAGTTTGGTATCAAAGGTGGCTTGAATGTTACTAACATGACATTCACGAAAGACATTTTTGATGCCTCCAACAAGACTGGTTTCTTTATTGGTCCTATGGTGAAGGTTTCTTTGCCTTTGGGATTTAGTGTGGATGCAGCAGCTCTTTATGACCAAAAGAGTGCTGATGTAAAGTATGAGTACACGGAAGCTATGTACGTGGACAAAACAACTGATGGAAGTTTACAATCACCTTCTGGAGACGTGGTATGTCAAAAGTCAACAGGTGTTGCAAAAGTAAAGCAGCAGTCTATTAATGTTCCTGTAAACTTGCGTTATGCGGTAGGCTTGGGAAGTATGGCTAACATATTCTTTTTTGCAGGTCCACAGTGGGGCTTCAATATCGGTCATAAGAATTATGGAACAGAAAGTTATGGTGGTAATGAAAATCGCAACTTTTTAAGTTTCAAAGACTCCAATTTCAGCATCAACGTAGGCTTGGGTGCCACTTTGTTGAAGCATCTCCAGGTGTCTGCCAATTACAATATCGCTTGTGGAAAGACAGCTGACATTACATACGGAAAGGCTTTGCAGTACTTAGCCAAGGCGAGAAGTCGTAGCAATTGTTGGCAAATCGCTTTGGGGTATTGGTTCTAATGGATTGAGATGCTCTGAATAGATGTAATGGACTGAGTTCTCGACTTTGCATATTAAAATATATAAAAGCAGGTATCCAATATTGGGTATCTGCTTTTTTATTGCTATCTTTGCATCTGTTATGAAATACGTAGATGTAATATTGCCCCTGCCGTTGCCTGGCTTGTTTACTTATTCTGTCCCCGAAGAGATGGAAGGGAAGGTCGTGTTCGGAAAGCGATTGCTCGTTCCGCTCGGCAAGAGCAAGAAGTATATTGCCATGGCAGTGAAGACGCATGATGTGAAGCCTGCCTTTGGTGTGAAGCCGATAGAACAGGTACTCGATGAGGAGCCAACGCTTCTGCCTCAGCAATATCGCCTCTGGTCTTGGATAGGCGAGTACTACATGTCGCCCTTGGGTGATGTCTATAATGCCGCCTTCCCTGCTGGCTTGAAATCCACGGAAAAGTTTAAGCCGAAGATGGAACTCTATGTGGAGCTTGCGAGTGCCTATCGCAATCCCCAAGCCCTTCGAGTGGCTATCAGCATGATGGCGAGAGCTGTGAAGCAATCCAAGACATTTATGACGTTCCTCCAGTTGTCTCATTGGGACAGATTGTTGGAGGAGGAACTGGACGAGAACAAAAAAAATAAAGTGACGAGGGAGGAACTGATGAATGAGAGCCATTCCACTTCCGCCATCGTCAAGACACTTATTGACAAGGGATTTCTTTTCACCTACGAACTAGAGGTTGGGCGACTCAATACATCCGGAGAGGCACATTTCGACCAAATCAAGCCACTCTCCATGTCCCAGCAGGATGCCTATAACCAGATTCTCATGCAGATGATGAAGAAGAACGTGGTGCTCTTGCACGGCGTTACCTCCAGTGGCAAGACCGAGGTGTATATCCATCTTATCAAACAGGCACTCGATGAGCACAAGCAGGTGCTCTATCTCTTGCCAGAAATCGCCCTCACGGTCCAGATCATGGAGCGATTGCACCGTGTCTTTGGCGACCGTCTGGGCATCTACCACTCGAAGTATAGTGATGCGGAGCGAGTCGAGATATGGCAGAAGCAGATGTCGGGGCATCCCTACGATGTCATTCTTGGTGCAAGAAGTGCCGTCTTCTTGCCATTCCAAAACTTAGGACTCGTTATCATCGACGAGGAGCACGAGACTTCTTTCAAGCAGCAAGACCCAGCGCCTCGCTATCATGCCCGCAGTGCCGCTATCATGTTGGCAAGCATGTATGGAGCCAAAACGCTGTTAGGTACTGCCACGCCTTCGTTGGAGAGCTACTACAATGCCCAGCAAGGCAAGTATGGTCTGGTCGAGATGAAAACTCGTTACCAAGGCATCCAACTGCCCGAAATCCAGGTGGTGGATGTCAAGGACTTGAAGCATCGCAAGATGATGAAGGGTGCCTATTCTCCTCAACTCTTGGCTGCCGTGAGGGAAGCCTTGGAGAATGGCGAGCAAGCCATCCTCTTCCAAAACCGCCGTGGCTTTGCGCCGATGATAGAGTGCAAGGTGTGCGGCTGGGTGCCGAAATGCAAGAACTGCGATGTATCTTTGACGCTTCATAAGAATATCAATCTCCTCACTTGCCACTATTGCGGCTATACCTATCCCGTGCCAACGGAGTGCCCTAACTGTGGAAGCACGGAACTGATGGGGCGTGGCGTGGGAACGGAGAAGGTGGAAGACCAACTCTCGGAGATATTCCCGGAGGCTCGCATCGCCCGAATGGACTTGGATACGACCCGTACTCGCAATGCCTATGAGCGACTCATCACCGACTTCTCTACAGGCAAGACCAATCTCTTGATAGGTACGCAGATAATCAGCAAGGGTTTGGACTTTGATAAGGTGAGAGTGGTGGGCATTCTGAATGCCGACTCCATGCTCAACTATCCCGACTTCCGTGCCTATGAGCATGCCTTTATGATGATGTCGCAGGTGAGTGGACGAGCGGGAAGAAAGGGAAAGCGAGGACTGGTGATATTGCAAACGAAGTCGCCCGAATTGCCGGTTATCTCTCAGGTGGTACACAATGATTACGCTGGCTTCTACAAAGACCTCTTGGAGGAGCGCCGTGCCTTCCGTTATCCGCCGTTCTATCATCTTATCAATGTCTTCCTCAAGCATAAGCATGACAAGGTGTGTCAGCAGGCTAGCTTGGAAATGGGGCAGATGCTCAGGGGATGGTTTGGTGAAAGAGTCTTGGGACCCGATAAACCTGCTGTGGCTCGTGTGAAGACGATGAATATTCGTAAGATTGTCATCAAGTTGGAGAACACGATCGACTATCGGAAGGTGAGAGAGTACTTGACTTACGCCCAGGAACGAATGCTTAAGGATCCGAGGTATGGAGCTTTGCAGATTTACTTCGATGTCGATCCGATGTAAAATAAAAAAGGCTATCCCAATCTAGCGAGAGGGATAGCCTGTTCTTAATGTAGTAAATGTAGTTATGTTATCTTGAAGTCTTTCTCCGAAAAGAAAACTGTCATTTCTGTAATTGTCATAGCTTAGAAGTTGATGTCAAGACCTACAGCGAAGACATTGTTGTTGCGAGTGTAGTCAGAGCTATAGTTGTTGCTCTTCTCTGCTGTGAGCTGAACTTTCTCGCTTGTCTTCTTGTGCTGATAGAAAGTGTGGAAGTAAGCCACGTTCAAGTCCATCTTCTTGTTGATGTGATAGACACCACCGATGGCAACAGAGTTGGAACTTACAACGAATGACTTGTCATCCATATACTCGTCAGACAAACCATAGTTGGTGTTCTGCCAACCTGTACTCAGAGTGATCTTCTTGTTGACGTCTACCTCTACACCGGCATTATACTCCAGGGTACCACGCTTCAACTCCTTGTTGCGGTTGTTGTAAGATGTGGCATTCTTGTCGTCGAACCAGTGGAAACCTACGTTTACTCTTACTGCATCTACAGGGCTGTAGCCTACTCCCAAAGCCAAGTAAGCAGGGATGTCGCCAGCAATCTTCTTGCCGTCCTCATATTCACCGATGGCTCCGTCTATCTTTGAGTCAAACTGAGTCTTCAATGCGACCATGGCTCCTTGAATTTTTTGGTTGCTCAGAATAGCGTCTGCAGCAGCCTCTGGTACACCATTTGCGATGTAGGCATTGCGCAGATTGTCGGGCAGGTTGCCGATACTTGGTATCTGGTTTACCGACTTGTTCTTCAGACGTATACGGGTCTTGAACTCATACTTGGCAGAGAAGTTCCAACGGCCGGTCTTGTAATCTACGCCGATGATAGGAGTGAAGCCTACGCCACTCTGGTCGCAGCTCAACTCGATATTGGCAGAACTTTCCTTAGCTGGGTTGAGTACCTTATAAAGAGGCATCTGTCCTACCTGAATGTTCTCTACATAACCATAGTAATTGGTTAGGGCATAAACACCACGGACACCCAAGAATGCACTGAAGTTGTCGCTGAACTTGTAAGCAGCACCTGCAGAGAGACCATAGTAATACTGGCGTCCGTGCATATAGCTGTTGTAGCTGTACTTGCCTTCAGTTCCGAAGCACTGGTTGCTTGAGAATATGCCTGGTACATTGTAAGCACCTGCTACCTGGTCGACAGCACCTGCCAACTGGCAAGCTGCAATGGCAGTCTCTGAAACGATTTTCTCGAAAGAACCCAGTCCGTCGTCGAAAGTACACTTACCGCCACCACCGGTGAGGGCGAAATTAGCCTGGAACGACCATTTGCCCTTGTTATAGGCATACTGGAAAGAAGGGATAACTGGGGCAAAAGCCTTACCCTTGAAATCACGAGGAGTGATAGGATTGTTTACATTATTAGTAAACAATTTGTAATCATTGTTGATAGTACGAGTTTGATAAGCCAACTGCCAGTTGATGGCAAGATGGTGACCGTCACCCATGAATACAACACCGGCTGGGTTGTAATAAACTCCGTCAATACCGATGGAAGCCTCACGGCTCATCATTCTGTTGAATGCAACATGCTGATTTGTGTTGGTAAGCAGACCACCTGCAAAAGAAGGTGCTGCACAAGCCATCGCAATGGCAACACAAACTAATTTTAGTTTCTTCATTTTAAAATTATTAAATAAAAACGTCCGCAAAGGTAAGAAGAATGTTCTATTTCTCCACGAGGTTGTGTCTTTATTTAAAATGTTTTAACGCAAAAAGGTCGATAACTTGCACAGACTTTCGCTTTTGTGCAAATTGTCAGGTATTCAAGTGAGGGTAAGAGATGCGAGTATGGTAGATGGACTTCAAGCGCTCGATGAGCACGCTCTTGGCGAGGGCGATGTCGCGGAAGGTGATAGGACATTCCTTGAAGAAACCTTCTGCCACCTGGCCATCGATGAGCTTGTTGACCAAGCCCGTGATGCTCTCCTCGGTATATTCCTTGAGTGAGCGAGAGGCTGCCTCCACCGTGTCTGCCATCATCAAGATGGCTTGCTCACGGGTGAATGGGTTAGGACCCGGATATTGGAACAATTCCTTATCCACCTGCTCGTCTGGGTGCGCATTACAATAATTAATATAGAAGAACTTCGTGATTCCCATGCCATGATGCGTGGAAATGAAGTCCTTGATGATGCCTGGGATGTTGGCTTTCTCGGCGAGTTTCAGTCCTTCCGTCACATGGCTGATGATGATTTGGGCACTCTCCAGGTCGGTGAGCTGGTCGTGTGGGTTGACGCCAGCTTGGTTCTCCGTGAAGAAGACTGGGTTCATCATCTTGCCGATGTCGTGATACAAGGCTCCTGTACGTACCAAGAGACTGTTGGCATGGATGCGGTTGGCTATCTCTGCCGCCAAGTTGCCCACCGTGATGGAGTGTTGGAAGGTGCCTGGGGCTATCTCACTCAGGTTGCGAAGCAAACCCTTGTTGGTGTTCGACAACTCAAAGAGGGTGACGTTGGAGATGAATCCGAAGAGTTTCTCGATGAGGTACATCAGTGGATAGGAGAGCAAGAGGAAGATGCCATTGATGGTGAAATAGGTGTACATGTTAGGGTCGATGTTGAATACCTCGGTATCTTGCATCAACTGCAATGCGAGATAGACCATGCCACTCGCTACACCTACCAAGAGGGCGGTGATGAATATCTGCGAACGCTTGCTCAGTTCACGCAATGAATAAATCGCCACCAAGCCCGAAGCCAACTGTACGATGATGAACTCGTATTGGTACTTGACGGCTGCCGCACAGATGAGAATCATCGTGACGTGGGTGATGAAAGCCGTGCGGGAGTCCATGAACACCCTGACGAAGATAGGTGCCATGGCGAATGGGATGATATACACCGAGAAGAAGTTGTGCTTCATCATCAGTGACACCAGGATAGGGAAGAGAGTGATCATCGCATAGAGCATCGTGATGCTACGAGGCTTCTCGAAGTAGTCCTTGCGGAAGAGGGAGAGATAGGAGGTGAACATCATCACGAGGATGAACACGAAGAGTACCTGACCGATGATGGTGGTGGTAATTTCCTCTTCCGTCGAGGTGCGTCGCTTCATCTCCTTGTCGAAGGAAGTGAGCACACGATAGGTATAGTCGTTGATGATTTCGCCTCGGTCGATAATTTTCTGTCCGCTCATCACCATGCCGCTGGCGAGAGGTATGCTGCTCAGCAGGTCGCTCTTCTCGGTCTCGCTCTTCTCCTTGTCGTAGATCACGTTGGCCTCTACATAGTTGTTGAGGTTGCAGCGAGAGAGGATGGTGCGCTGGGCAGCCAACTTCTCGTTGGAGAAGATATGCTCGTAGGCGGCGATGGTGGAGTAGAAGGCTGTGATGGGCACGCTCTTCACGTTCTTGCCCGATATGATGCGTATCGTGCTGGTCGAGTCCTTGAAGATTCGGTTGTACTCCGTGGTATTGATGATGCCCATCTGATAGACCGTGTGCAACTCGTGGGCGATGATGCTCAGATAGTCGGGTGAGAGACCGGGGATGCCGCTCTTGAAGTCGGTCAAGAAGCGTCTCACCTGCACGTTCTCTACGGTGGGGTTGACACCATAATAAGGCTGGAACTGGTTCATCAGGGAGTCTTGCTCATGCTTGATGGCCTCGTCGGTCTTGTAGATAGGGAAGTCGAACTTGGCGATGACGGAGCCATACATCCATGGCTTGCCTACGTCGTAGCGGTATTGTCTGCCCTCGTTGCGAGGCAGGAACCAAACGATGATGGCGACGGTGACGCAAATCAATATCGTCTTAGTCAAAAAGTTGCGCCAATAATTCTCCTCAGGATTATTAAATATGCTCATTTTCCTAATATTTTCATTTAACTTTGCGAAAATACGAAAAAAAACTATTATAATCGCAAAAAAAGATGTAAATTTGCAGAAAAATTTAAAATTAGCTATAAAATAAGACATGACAGATAGAAAAGTAAGAGTGCGTTTTGCCCCAAGTCCAACGGGTGCATTGCATATCGGTGGTGTTCGTACTGCCCTTTATAATTATTTGTTTGCCCGCCAGCATGGTGGTGAACTCGTGTTCCGTATCGAGGATACTGACTCTCATCGTTTCGTTCCTGGAGCCGAGGAATACATCCTGGAATCCTTCAAGTGGCTGGGCATCCAGTTTGACGAGGGTGTGAGCTTCGGTGGTGAGCATGGTCCTTACCGCCAGAGCGAGCGTCGCGACATCTATAAGAAGTATGTGCAGCAGCTTTTGGACAATGGCAAGGCTTACATCGCTTTCGATACTCCTGAGGAGTTGGAGGCTAAGCGTGCCGAAATTCAGAACTTCCAGTATGATGCTCATACCCGTATGCAGATGCGCAATTCCCTGACTCTCTCTAAGGAGGAGGTGGATCAGCTGATAGCCGACGGCAAGCAGTACACCGTTCGCTTCAAGATTGAGCCAGGACAGGAAATCCACGTCAACGATATGATTCGTGGCGACGTGAAGGTGATGAGCGACATCCTGGACGACAAGGTTCTCTATAAGAGCGCAGACGAATTGCCAACCTATCACTTGGCCAACATCGTAGACGACCACCTGATGGAAATCTCTCACGTAATCCGTGGTGAGGAGTGGTTGCCTAGTGCTCCATTGCACGTTCTCCTTTATCAGGCTTTCGGTTGGGAGGATACCATGCCTCGCTTCGCACACCTTCCTTTGCTCCTCAAGCCAGAGGGTAAGGGTAAGTTGAGCAAGCGCGATGGTGACCGCCTCGGTTTCCCTGTATTCCCATTGGAGTGGCATGACCCTAAGACCGGTGAGGTTTCTTCCGGTTATCGTGAGAGTGGCTACTTCCCAGAGGCTGTAGTCAACTTCCTGGCGCTCCTCGGCTGGAACCCTGGTACGGAGCAGGAAATCTTCTCTCTCGATGAGTTGGTGAAGGCTTTCGATATCTCCCGCTGTTCCAAGGCTGGTGCCAAGTTCGACTTCAAGAAGGGCATCTGGTTCAACCATGAGTACATTCTCATGAAGAGTGATGATGAGATAGCCAACCTCTTTGCACCTATCGTGGCTAACAATGGTGTAGAGGAGACTTTGGATAGAGTAAAGCAGGTGGTACACATGATGAAGGACCGTGTGAACTTCGTCTATGAGTTGTGGCCATTGTGCTCATTCTTCTTTATTCCTCCTACAGAGTATGATGCCAAGACTGCCAAGAAGCGCTGGAAGGAGTATTCTGCTCAGCAGATGACTGAACTCGCTGAGGTTCTCGAGGGCATCGAGGACTTCTCTATCGAGGGTCAGGAGCCTGTCGTATTGAAGTGGGTAGAGGACAAGGGCTATAAGCTCGGTGATGTGATGAATGCCTTCCGCTTGACTCTCGTAGGTGAGGGCAAGGGTCCTGGTATGTTCGACATCTCTGCCTTCCTTGGCAAGGAGGAGACTTTGGCACGTCTTCGCAAGGCCATCGAGGTTTTAGGATAATATTATCAACTTAAAAAACTCTCTGGGGTAGGATGTGGCAGGTGTTCGTTTTCTTCCTCAGAGAGTGTTTGTGTTAGACCAACCAAAAAGAAAGATTAATCATGATATATAATATTGTCATCTATTTCGTCCTTTGGGGCATAGCAATAGCCAGCTTGTTCAGCAAGAAGGTACGCAAGATGTGGAAGGGCGAGCGAGAGGCTTTCAAGTTGCTGAAACAGAAGGTGGATCCTGATGCCAAGTACATTTGGTTTCATGCCGCTTCTCTCGGTGAGTTTGAGCAAGGTCGCCCTTTGATGGAGCGCATCCGCAAGGAGCATCCTCAGTACAAGATTCTGCTTACCTTCTTCTCGCCTTCTGGCTATGAGGTGCGCAAGAACTATGAGGGGGCTGACATCATCTGTTATATGCCGATAGACACTCGACTCAATGCGATTCGATTCCTGCGCTTGGTTCGCCCTGTGATGGCTTTCTTCATCAAGTATGAGTTTTGGTCTAACTTCTTGCATATCCTCAAGTATCGCAACATTCCTACCTATAGCGTGAGCAGTATCTTCCGTGAGGATCAGGTCTTCTTCAAGTGGTATGGCAAGAGCTATGCCGGGGTGCTGAGGTGCTTCACCCGATTCTTCGTGCAGAACGAGGAGAGCAAGCGACTCTTGGAGGGCATTGGCATCACCGATGTGGATGTAGTGGGCGATACTCGCTTCGACCGAGTGCTCCAAATCAAGGAGGCTGCCAAGTATCTGCCTATCTGCGAGGCTTTCCGTAAGGGATGTGTGCCTGCTGAGGGCAAGGCAAGCGATGCTTCTGCTGAGGACAAGGCAAGAGAGAAGGATTACAAGGTATTCGTGGCTGGCAGCAGTTGGCCGCCGGATGAGGATATCTTTATTCGCTTCTTCAATGCGCACAAGGACTGGCGTGTCATCATTGCGCCTCATGTTATTGGCGAGGATCACTTGAAGCAGATTCTCTCCAAGATTCAAGGTCGTAAGGTGGTACGCTATACTCAGGCGACTCCCGAGGAGGCTGCAAAGGCAGATGTGCTGATTATCGATTGCTTCGGCTTGTTGAGCAGCATGTATGGCTATGGTGATGTGGCTTATGTGGGTGGTGGCTTCGGTGTCGGCATTCACAATACCCTGGAAGCTGCGGTTTGGAATATGCCGGTCATCTTCGGTCCTAACAATAAGAAGTTCCAGGAGGCACAAGGCTTGTTGAAGTCGGGTGGCGGTTTTGAAATCAATGGCTATGAGGACTTTGAGGCCTTGATGCTGCGTTTTGCAGTGTCTAGGTCTGAGAATGAATCCGCTGGTTCTGATTCTGTATCATTCTTGAAGTCTTCGGGCGAAAAGGCTGGAGCTTTTGTGGCTAGTTTGTCGGGTGCTACTAATAAGGTGATGGCAAAGGTGAATTTCTAGGCTGACTGGTGTCAATGGTTCTGGTTGACTGATGTAGGTAATCTGGTTGGCTGAGGTAATCTGCCTGCAAAGTTAGTCATTATTTGACAGAACGCCAAAAATCGCTTTGCACTTAAGTGTAAAAATCTTTTAATAGATACACTGATTTTAGTTAAATAAACTAACTCGTAGTTTTCTTGTTTGGAAAACTACGAGTTTTGTTTTATAAGGCATAGTTTTGCGAGTCAAATGACAGTTATGACAATTACAGTTATGACAGTTTTTTCTAGAATACCCCACTTTTTCCTGCTTCCGATTTATAAGGATATATTTTATATTATTATTATATATATTTATATAATATATAATATACATTTCATGTAGAGTTGTAAAAAATCGTTTTTGAAAACTGTCATAACTGTAATTGTCATAACTGTCATTGCAAAATGTCTTTGCAACAAACAAAAAAGTGGTGGGGTTCATCAGATGAACCTCACCACTTTATATATATCGTCTCGTTTTTACTTGATGATGCGATAGTAGTCTTCCTTGCGTGGCTTCACGGTGTGTGGATGTGCGGAAGCATAACCGAGCGACAAGGCTCCTACGCCCATCAATCCTTCTGGGAGATTCCAGTCTTTCATCAACTTCTTGCCCTCTTCGGTGGCAAACATAATGTCCTCACGATTGATCCAGCAAGAAGAGAGCCTGATGGAGTGGGCGGCTAGCATCATGTTGCCGAGGATGAGACTTCCATCCTTCACGTTGTTAGGGTCGTCCTCACGTGCCAAGACGATGACGATGGTTGGTGCGCCATAATATGGGTCGCTCTCCACGCCCATTGCCTTGGCATTCATTTGGCGTAGCTGTGCGCAAGTCTCTGGGTTCTGTACGGCTATGATGAATGGTTCTTGTGAACCATGACCTGTGGCAGCCCAAGTACCGGCTTCCAAGACGGTCTTCAACTCCTCATCGGTGATTTGGTCAGCCTTGTAGCGGCGGATGCTTCTGCGCTCCTTGATGGCTTTCAAAACTTCATTTTCCATTTTGTTTATGCTTTTGGTGATACTTTATATATTTTCTGATAAAATCGCAATAGGCTTCATTTTTTTTCTCACTTTACATTGGACAGCCCGTGTCTTCGTCCTCGATGTATTGGCTCAAAACTCTTCCGATGCGAGCCAAACCTTGCATCAAGGTCTTGCGAGGACAAGCGATATTGACACGGAGGAAGCCTTGACCAGCCTTTCTGCCGTATAGCGTACCGCTGTTGACGAACACCTTGCCATCTTGCATCAACTGCTCGTATGCCTCGTCGGATGACAATTCTATGCCCAGGATGTCGAGCCATACTAGGTAGGTGCCTTCCAATCGGGTGACACGCACCTGAGGAAGCTCTGTGGTGAAGAATTCCTTCAGAGCCTGATAGTTCTCCCAGAGATATTGGTTCAGCTCGTCGAGCCACTCCTCTCCCTCGTTGTAGGCAGCCTGGAGTGCAATGACACCGAACGGATTGACATCGCAAACCTCATTGATGTTGATGGCGCGGTCGATACGGCGGCGCAAGGCGGTGTCAGGGCAGATGATGTTGGCTATCTGAAGACCGGCGATGTTGAATGCCTTGGTAGGCGAGTTGAGCGTCACGCTGTTGTCACGGCAAGCCTCGCTGATGCTGGCGAATGGGGTGTAATGGTAGCCCGGCATCACTAGCTCGCAGTGTATCTCGTCGGCGATGACTTTCACGCCGTGCTTCATGCAGATGTCGTTCATGCGCTCCAGTTCCTCCTTCTTCCATACTCTTCCGGCAGGGTTGTGAGGGTTGCAGAGGATGAAGGCGGTGGTCTTCTCGTCGGCGCACTTGCGCTCGAAATCCTCGAAGTCGATCTCATAAGTGCAGTTGCCCACACGTCTCAGCTCGTTTTCCACCACTTCGCATCCATTGTTCTTGATGCTGGAGAAGAAACAGTTATACACTGGTGTCTGAACCAATACCTTCTCGCCCGGCATGGTGATCGCCTTCAGCGTGCAAGAGAGCGCTGGAACGACTCCTGAGGTGTAGAGAATCCAGTCTCTCTCTATGTTCCACTGATGGCGGCGAGAGAACCAGTTGATGATAGCCTCGTAGTAAGAGTCGGGTACGAGGGTGTAGCCGAAGATGCCGTGCGCCACTCGCTTCTGTAGTGCCTCGATGATGGTAGGGGCGGTAGGGAAGTCCATGTCGGCTACCCACATTGGGATGACTTCGTCTTCCTTCATCAAGTCCCACTTGTAGGAATTGGTGCCACGGCGTTCTATGATTTCGTCAAAATTATACTTCATATTCTTATCTCTTTTAGATACAATTTACTGTTATAAATATGAATAGGGAATCGAGATTTCTAGTCCATGCAGGAGAAATCTCGGTTCCCTTTGTCGTTGTGATTTATTCTTTTGAATGATCGATGATTTCGCAAGTTCCTGCTGGAGCCTTGGCGAACTCTGTGTAGGTGATGCTTCCCACCTCGTCAGCCTCGATGCGTCCTGAGATAGGATTCTTGATGTTGGTGATGGCTCCCTTGATATGAGCATCGATGTTGGAGCAATCCTCGAAGGCACGGTCGCACTCCTTGTCGAAGGTGCAATCCACCAAGGTGACGTGGTCCATGTAGCAGAGTGGTTGCTCGCCACTGATATGACAGCGCACCAACTTGATGTTCTTGCTGTGCCAAGCGAGGTATTCTCCGTTCAGCTCAGAGTCATACACCGTCACGTTCTCACACTCCCAGAAGCTGTCCTTGGTCGTAATCTTGGCATGGTGTACCTCCACGTTCTCGCAGTATTGGAAAACGTACTTCGAGTCGCTCTCCAAGCCATCCACGTAGATATTCTTGGAGAACATGAATGGATAGGTGCCATCGTGCAGCTTCACATCCTTCAACTTCAGTCCATCCACCTTCCAGAAGGTCTCGTCGGCATCCGTGATGTTCACGCGCTCCAGTTCTAGGTTCTTCATCTCTCTGAAGAACTTCGGACCGTCTATCGTACAGTCTTTCATCACCATGTTGTCGCTATACCAGATGGCAGAACGGCTCTCCGGAGCGAAGTAGCAGTTGGTGATGACAGAGCCATCCACGTGCCACCAAGGGTACTTGCCGTAGAATTTGGAGTTGTGGCATTCCAAGTTCTTGCAGCACTTGATGCCCGATTCTCCATCGGTAATTGTAATATCTTCCAAACGAACGTCGTGTGCGCCAAAGAGAGGACGCTCACCACCGAAAGTCTTGTTCTTGATCAGTTCCATTTCTATTAATTGTCTAATTGTTTGATTTCGTTTGCAAAGTTACAAAAATAATGCCAAAGATGGATAATCTAGTTTACAGAAAGATGTATCTTAATTACTGAAATCAAAAAAGGCTGTTCGTGAAAATCACAGAACAGCCTTTCTATTTCATTTCAAATTGTTCTTCTACGAGAGAATTACAAGTTTGGGTTCATCTTTGTCCACTCATCTACTGCAGGAACGATGCCGAGCTCAACGATCTCGTCACGCATCTTGCAGAGGTGCTCGTAAGACTTAGCGAGAGATGCCATCTCCTCCTCAGTACCCTGAGGCTCTGTGAAGTGAACACCAGTCTTGTCGATAGTAGTAGGCATAGCCATCATTACGTTCTTGAAACCGAGCTTGTCGTGGTTTACATAGCAACCTGCTGGCAATGTGAACTTCTCACCACCCATAGCAGCCTCGATCATCTTAACTGCGTTGTAAGCTGGGCTCTGGAATGAAGAACGACCACGGAGCTTGATGATGTTAGAACCACCCTGTACTGTGTGGTGCTTGATCTCCTCCCAACGCTCGTCAGAAAGACCCATCTCTGCCAATGGCTTGCCGTCAACCTTAA
>ERZ1026888.525-NODE-525-length-21058-cov-8.956149_pt1 | contig 21058 bp, 17 predicted proteins | sample MGYA00380174_ERZ1026888 | MGnify/ENA primary metagenome ERZ1026888 (study PRJEB33269, sample SAMEA4719810) | human gut metagenome | biome: human-associated habitat; feature: organic feature; material: feces | place: Cameroon | collected 2013-10 ...
TTCTTCACTCTTCACTCTTCACTTAATCCATTGGATTCTTCACTCTTCACTCTTCCCTCTTCACTTCCCCCTCGTGTTTTCTCGATTCAGTGGCTATCGAAGCACTATCATGAATTGGAGGAGAAACCTTCGCTCATCATAATTGACGAGGCGCATCATGCTGTGGCGAAGACCTACAAGGAAGTGATGGATGCCTATCCCGAGGCGCGGAAGTTGGGACTTACTGCTACTCCATGCCGACTGAACAGGCGAGGGTTTACCGATTTGTTTGACGTGCTGCTGCAGTCGTGGTCGGTGAAGAAATTCATTGCCGACGGGTGGCTCTCGCTTTACGACTATATGTCGATAAGGGAGGACAGCGACGACTGGCGAGTGGTGAGTTCGCTGAAGAAACGAGGGGCTGATGGCGATTTCTCGCTCAATGAGATGAGCGAGAAACTGAATGTGTTGCCTTCCATAGAACGACTCTGCGACACTATCCTGCGATATGCTCCCGACAAGAAGGGCATCACCTATGCCATAGACATCGCTCATGCGGAACGGATAGCGCAATACTACAGGGAGCATGGACTGAATGCGGTGGCGATAAGTTCGAAGACTCCGCCGGAAGAGCGAAAACAGTTAATCGAATGGTTTAGGAACACGAATAGCCATGAATCACCTGAGGATTCGAACACGAATTACCATGAATTACCCACGAATTTATCCACGAATTGCCATGAATTACCCACGAATTGCCATGAATTATCCTCGAATTGCCGTCAATTCAAAATTCAAAATTCAAAAATTCAAAATCGGCTTTGCCGACAATTCAAAACTCAAAATTCAAAACTCAAAATTCTTATTACCGTTGATTTGTTCGGTGAGGGTTTCGACTGTCCCGATGTCGAGTTTATCCAGTTGGCGAGACCCACATTGTCGTTGTCGAAGTATTTGCAGCAGGTGGGTCGTGGAATGCGAGTGTTTGATGGTAAGAAGTATTGCCTGATATTGGACAATGTAGGACTCTACCGGCTCTTTGGACTGCCCTCGGACGACCGCGACTGGCAAGCCATGTTCGAGGGAAGCATGGCAGGAAAAGGCAGTTTGAGCAGAGAGAAAGTGATGTATGATGTGGCTTACTCCATTCGCGACGAAAAGAAGGCTGTCACTTCCGACGCGCGCACTGAGCTGATAACTGTGATGACCCACGAGGGCCAACGCATCGACCTGGATGCGGAATATGGCTACAGAGTGGTGAAGAATGGAGAAGGACTGCATGGTGTGGTGGACAAGAAGGGCAAGGAAGTGCTGCCCTGCCAGTATAGCAAGATTGAGCTGAAAGCCTACGGAATAGCCCGACTGCATTCGCGACGCAAGATCGACCGCGAGCGACCCTGGATGGACTTGCGCAACGGCATACGCTTCTACAAGCAGCCGAGAATAGAGCGATGTGGAAGAATGGAGTTTGCCACCACCGACGGGTTGCGCCTATATCCCAGAGTGAAGACACGACTGATGGACGACAGTTGCTTTGTGTTGAGCAAAGCGTTGGAGCATGGCATTGGCGACGGACTGAGGTTTCGCAATTTCTTTGTGCAGCCATCAGAGCCCGACCTACTATACCGGCTGAAGGAGAAGATTGACGACCTGACCATCTGGGAAGACGAGCAAGGCCGATTGGCTTGGCGCCAGGACTGGGACAGCATGTTGCACCCTATGACCGCCGAGGAAGTGCAGCAAAAGCGAAGGGCATGGGAGGAAGACGTTAGGATGATGGAGGAGGAGAAGAAGCTATACGTAAGGTTTTTCCAACCAGAAATAGAGCCCGACTACATCGACGGCAAGACCCGTTTGGCCGACTATAAGGAACCTGTAAATCTGAGAATCACCAATGTGGCAAAGGGCCACTATCAAGTGTCCTATCGTAAGCACTGGCTGGACAAATGGGAGTCGTTGGGCAGTTACGCCAAAATCTATCCACAGGCCTACGGCATAAGAGTGGTGCAGAACCGTGAAGGCAAATATCTCGTGCGCACCGAACTGTTCAAGCCCTTTGAGTCGCCAGAGCCCACCTATGAGTTTGCCGAGCTGCAAGACAATGCCCTGCTGCACTTCAAGGAGCGTGATACTGACTACTGGGTGTGTCTTGAGAACAGGCTTTGCTTTACCCGCAAGCCCGAAATGGTAGACATCGGATTCATGCGCTTCCTAAGGATAGGCAGCCTGTATGTGAGGTGTGGCAGAGGCAGCAGGGAAATCTACCGAAGAGCCGAAATAAGAATGCGAGGCGACATCTGCTTCCTTGGCACAAAGGACGTGTACGTGCGGTCGGCCATCAGCCCACAGCATTACTACATACAGCAACGCCATCTGGACGGCAAGCGTTTTGTGCTGAGCAACACAAGGAATCCAGACGAAAGCTCAGCATTATACGACATGTACTACGACGGGAAGAACCCACCAGTAGTTGAAAGGCGAATGCGCAGGACTGTTTGAGTCTTGCGCATTCGCCTTTTTGTCTGTAATGGCCTTAACCCCTGTCTTGACTTCTTTTAGGTTAATGTCTATTAAATAAATTCCTGAATTTTGGTAGTTTTGCAATAAGGTTGTAAATTCGTGAGATTTTTAAAGAAACTACTGTATAGAATATAATAAAAGCAATGGACAAATTCAAAGTTATAATAGTAGAGGATGTGCTGTTGGAACTGAAGGGCACAGAGGGCATTCTGCGCAATGAGGTGCCTGAAGCCGAGATTGTGGCAACAGCCGACAGCGAGGAGTCGTTTTGGAGAGAATATGGCAAGGAGCATCCCGACCTCGTGTTGCTCGACCTTGGACTGGGCGGAAGCACAACCGTAGGCGTGGAGATCTGCCGCAAGCTCAAGAGCGAGAGTCCCGAGGTAAAGGTGCTGATATTCACAGGCGAGATACTCAACGAGCAGCTATGGGTGGAGGCACTCGACGCAAAATGCGACGGCATAATACTGAAGACGGGCGAACTGCTGACGCGCGACGACGTGAAGAGTGTGATGAACGGCAAGCACTTAGTGTTCAACCAGCCAATACTCGAAAAGATAGTTGACAGCTTCTGCCACAACATAAGGGAACAGTTGCACAACCGCGAGGCTCTGATAAACTATGAGATTGACGAGTATGACGAGCGATTTCTGCGGCATCTGGCCTTGGGCTACACCAAGGAGCAAATATCCAATCTCAGAGGAATGCCGTTTGGAGTGAAGAGTCTTGAGAAGAAGCAGAACGAACTGATACAGAAGCTATTCCCCAATGGCAACGGAGGCATGGGCGTGAATGCCACACGACTTGTGGTAAGGGCTTTTGAGCTGCACATCCTTAGTCTTGAAAATCTTTGTGCCGACGAGGAGTAGAGTGTTTCTGAGGGGTTCATCCGGAATATGAAGTGATAGAATATCCGAAGGAGCTTAAACAAAATTAGCAGGAATAATATGAATTGCAGGAAAGCAATATTGCAGGTGTCGTCAGGAATGTCGCTTATGTTGATAGTGGCTCAGGCCTTGTTGGTTGTAGGTTCGTGGATACTTACAGCCGCCAAGCCCAACATCCACATGCGCTCCATACTCGGAAGCGACGGTCTGCGCTGGCTGTTCGGCACGTTTGTCGACAACATCAGCACGCCCATGCTTGTGTGGATGCTGCTCTTGGGAGTGGCGTTGGGACTGTTGTGGGCGAGCGGTCTGCCGCGTGCTTTGCGCTCGTACAGAAAAATAACGGGATATGAGCGCATGGCATTGTTGGTAGTGTTGTGGGAGGTGGTGGCAATAGTTGTTGCCATAGTGCTGCTGGCGTTTGTGCCTCATGCCGTCCTGCTAAGTGCTTTGGGAACGCTCTTGCCAAGCAGTTTTTCGGCAAGTGCGTTCCCTATGTTCACATTTACGCTAAGCATAATTGCCATCACCTACGGAAGCATAACAGGAGCTTTCCGCTCGGTGGCAGGCATGTTTGTGACAATGAGCGACGGGGTGGGGGCTTTGTCGCCATTGATGGTGCTCTATGCCATAGGCATGGAGTTCTACTGTTCGTTGGTGTGGGTCTTCTCGCTTTGAATGTAAGGCTCCACCACCTTTTTGTATTCCGACTCGAAGTTGGGCGTGAATACATCCTTGCCTAAATTGCAGGCTATTTCCTCAGCCGACCAAAAGCGTCCACCGTCAAGCTCCGATTCGCTTGGATGGATGCTGCCATCGTAGTGGGCGGCAAACACATTGACAAATTCCTTTTCGCGGTTGCTCTCGAAGATGTAGTGGGTGATAAATGTGGGCGTGAAGTCCTTGATGCCCAATTCCTCGCCCACCTCGCGTCGCAGGGCATCGGCCACATTCTCGCCATAGTCGACGTGGCCTCCGCAGGCAGTGTCCCATTTGCCGGGCTGAATGTCCTTCCATTCGGGACGCTTCTGCAGGTAGAGCTCGCCCTTGCTGTTGATGACGTGCAGGTGAACCACTGGGTGGAGCTTCTTGGAGCCGTTGTGGGCCTCGCCACGAAGAATGCTGCCAATCACGTTGCCATCGTTGTCGACAAGGGGAAACAATTCTTTGCTGTTATCCATAATGTGAGTTTTGAGTTTTGAGTTTTGATTTTTGAATTATTGCGCGATGCGCAATTTTGAATTTTGAATTTTGAGTTTTGAGTTATCGGCAAGGCCGATTTTGAGTTATTCAATTTTGAATTTTGAATTCTCAACTCTCAACTCAAAACTCATAATTGAACAAATCAAAATGCGCAAAGCGCACAATTCAAAACTCAAAACTCAAAATTCAAAATTCAATAACGAACGTTCTGCAATCGGCAAATGCTTTTTCTGCCTCCTCCTTGTCGACCTTCGAATTGAAAATGCCGAACAGCGAACTTCCGCTACCGCTCATCTGGGCATAAGTGGCACCAAACGCGTACAGACGTTCCTTTATCTCCTTGAGCTGAGGATGGAAGCTGAAGACACTATCCTCGAAGTCGTTCTTCAGCAAAGACTTCCATTCCTCCACGGGCATAGCCACTACATCGCGACAGCAAACCTCGGGTTGGCAAGGCTTGATGTGGGAGAAGGCCTCCTTGGTGGAAACAGCCACATCTGGCTTCACCACAACGAGGGTGTGGCCTTTGAGGTTATGGTCTGTGATGTTCACAGGCGAGAGAATCTCGCCGATGCCCTCGGCATAAGCCGGTTCGGCAGAGATGAAGAAGGGGCAGTCGGCACCCAGTCGGGCTGCATAGCTCTCCATAGCGGCATTGCCGATGTTGATGCGGAACCGCTGGTCGAGCAGACGAATCATGAAGGCAGCATCGCTCGAACCGCCTCCAAGACCAGCCTGCGAGGGAATGTTCTTGTAGAGATGGGCGTGGACGCGAGGAATGTCGAAGTCGGCAGCTATCATGTTGTAAGCCTTGACGATGAGATTGTCGGCCTCGTTGCATTCCACAGCATTGCCCGTCACCTTGAGGTCGCAAGCCACGGCAGAGGGAAAATGCTCGTCCATGGTCTTAATCTCAAGCGCGTCGCATATTGGGACGGGGAAGAAGACAGTCTGCAGGTTGTGGTAGCCGTCGGGACGGCGCTCCACTACATTAAGTCCGAGGTTGATTTTGGCGCAAGGGAAGATTATCATATAATGTTGGATTTTTAAGTATGAAAAAAGTTATTGACAAAAACAATAAAAACACCCGATTGTTGACTAAACCCCGAGGGTTCAATATATTTATAAGCTTGGGTTTACGAGACTAAATTCTCGACACCCAAACTTAAAAAATATTGATGCAACAAAGCTGCATTTAGCCAACAATCGGGCAATAAACAGAAAAAACATCAGGTTAACGGAAATATTTCCGTAATGTTTTTTTATTTCAAAGTACCGCACATGCGATAGTTTTGCTGTTTATTAGTACTTGTTGTTCTTGATCTTGTCCACATAAGCATCGATAGCAGCCACGGCAGTGATGTTCACGATGTCGCGCACAGAGCTCTCGAAGTCGGTGAAGTGGATAGGCTTGTTCAGACCCATCTGGATAGGGCCGATAATCTCGGCGTCAGGGTCGATGGCCTGAAGGAGCTTGTAGCTTGCCTGGGCACTACTCATGTTGGGGAACACGAGAGTGTTGACATCAAGACCCTTGAGGCGTGTGAACGGATACTTGTCGTCGCGAAGCTCCTTGTTGAGGGCGAAGTTCACCTGCATCTCACCATCAACGGCAAGATAAGGATACTGCTTCTGCAACTCCTCCACAGCATTGTGCACGGTGACAGGACTGCCTACCTCGTCGGTACCAAAGTTGGAGTAGCTGATCATGGCCATGTGCGGTTCCTCGTTGAAGAACTTCACGGTGTTGGCCGAGAGCTTGGCAATGTCCACAAGCACATTCTCGTCGGGATGGCGGTTGATGAGAGTGTCGGCAAGGAAGAACACACCCTTCTTGGTGTTGAGGATGTGCATAGTGGCAAACGTCTTATACTCCTGGCGGATGCCGATAACCTCCTTGGCCACCTTGATGGTGTTGGAGTATTTGGTGTAAAGGCCAGTGATGAAAGCGTCCGCATCGCCCGTCTCCACCATCATCATGCCGAAGTAGTTGCGCTCGTACATCTTGTCGTAAGCCTCCTCGAAGGTGTAGCCCTGGCGGGCACGCTTCTTGGCGAGGTGCTTGGCATAGGTGGCACGTCGGCCCTGCTCCTGGTCGGCACGCATGTCGATAAGCTCGATGCCATCGAGGTTGAGCTTCAGACGCTCAGCCACACGACGCAAGCGGTCGGGGTTGCCAAGGAGGATAGGATAGCAGATGCCCTCGGTTTTGGCCTGTACGGCAGCCTTCATCATCGACGGGTGGGCACCCTCGGCAAATACGATGCGCTGCGGGTGCATACGAGCTGTGTCGTGGAGGTTGCGTGTGAGTTTAGTCTCCTGTCCGAGAAGCTCCATGAGGTTCTTCTTGTAAGCATCCCAGTCGGTTATGGTCTTGCGCGCCACGCCACTCTCGATGGCAGCCTTGGCAACAGCCGCACTCACCTCGGTGATGAGTCGTGGGTCGACCGGTTTCGGAATGAAGTATTTCGGTCCGAACGAGAGGTCGTTCACGTGGTAAACCTCGTTGACGATGTCTGGCACAGGCTGCTTGGCGAGGTCGGCAATGGCGTGAACGGCAGCCATCTTCATCTCCTCGTTGATGGCCTTGGCATGAACGTCGAGAGCACCACGGAAGATGTATGGGAAGCCGATAACGTTGTTGATCTGGTTAGGATAGTCGCTGCGTCCAGTAGACATGAGCACGTCGGGGCGGCTTGCCATAGCGTCCTCGTAGCTGATTTCGGGCACAGGATTGGCAAGAGCGAAGACGATAGGCTGGTCGGCCATAGAGCGAATCATGTCCTGCGAGAGCACGTTGCCCTTAGATAGACCCACAAACACGTCGGCACCCTTCACTGCCTCCTCAAGCGTGTGAACATCCGTGCGCGAAGTGGCGAAGAGCTTCTTCTGCGGAGTGAGGTTGGGTCGGTCGGCTGTTATGACGCCCTTAGAGTCGAGCATCACCACATTCTCCACCTTGGCACCGAGAGCCACATAGAGCTTGGTGCAGCTGATGGCAGCGGCACCGGCACCATTCACCACGATTTTCACCTTGGAAATGTCCTTGCCAGCCACCTCAAGCGCGTTCTTGAGTCCGGCAGCCGAGATGATGGCAGTGCCGTGCTGGTCGTCGTGCATCACAGGAATGTCGAGGGTCTTCTTCAGTCGCTCCTCGATGTAGAAGCATTCAGGAGCCTTGATGTCCTCAAGGTTGATGCCGCCGAAAGTTGGGGCAATCTTCTCTACCGCCTCGCAGAACTTCTCGGGGTCTTTCTCTGCCACCTCGATGTCGAACACGTCGATGCCTCCATATATCTTGAACAAGAGACCCTTGCCCTCCATTACAGGCTTGCCGCTCATGGCACCTATGTCTCCCAAGCCGAGAACGGCAGTACCGTTGGAGATGACAGCCACGAGATTACCCTTGTCGGTGTACTTGTACACGTTGTCAGGGTTCTGCTGTATTTCCAGACAAGGAAAGGCCACGCCCGGTGAGTAAGCCAAGCTAAGGTCGGTTTGTGTGTGGTAAGGCTTAGTAGGCTTCACCTCAATTTTTCCAGGGCGACCGCTCTGATGATATTCCAGGGCGTTTTCTTTTGTAATTTTCACCATGTTATTTTCTTTTATGTTTTCGTTGTTATTAGTCAATTTGAAGGCAAAGTTAATTAAAATCAGTCACACAACCAACATAATACTCTTATTTTTTGTTATTTGTTAGTGATATAGACTGGAGATAGGGGAAAAAACTGCATAAAACTATTTGTGGATAAATAGTTTTTTTAGTAACTTTGCATCATGAAAAGAGCATGAAAGGCTCTTGTTGATAAAAAAAGACAAACCCAGTATTAACAACCGAAGAATAGACTATATATAATAATGTATAAAGAGAATTCACAGACCAATTACAGGATGGAGTTGCCTGGCAAGATTCTAAAGACAGCAATGCGGGAGTTTATGCGTTGTGGAGTGAAATCTGTGAAAATGGACGACATAGCCAATCTGTTGGGAATATCCAAGCGCACATTGTATGAGGTATATTCCAACAAGGAGGAGCTGTTGCTTGAATGCTTGAAGCTGCACGATGATGAATACGACAGCCACATGTTGGAATTTACCAACGACGAGCGTCATAACGTAATCGACATTCTGATAGAGTTCTACAAGCAGCAAATAGCAAATGTGAGCGACGCGAGTGCTGCCTTCTTTCAGGATTTGCACAAGTACAAGCATGTGATGGAATATTTCGAGCGCAAGCGTCAGCTTCGCAATCGTAACGCCAAGGAGTTTTTCATGCGAGGTGTGAATGAGGGATATTTCCGTAGCGACATCGACTTCGACATTGTTCTGCGCATTGGTCAGGAGTCGATAGAATATGCCATGCGCACGGAGATGTACCGCGAATACGGCATGAAGCATGTGCTCCACAATGTGCTCTTCCTCTTCCTTCGCGGACTTTGTACTGGCGAGGGGATTGCGAGGTTGGATGAATTCATTGACAATTATTAATTATTAGTTATTAATTATTAATTGGCGATTGCAATCTTAAAAATATAAGACTCATTCGATGTGTAGGAGGGTATGGCAAGGATGTCATACCCTCCTACTTTATGTAAAGATAATTCAGAATAGTTACAATAATTAATAATTGGCTTTAGTCTTCCTCCGGAGTAATCAGCTTATATCCCTTGCCGTGGATATTGATGATTTCAATCTGGTCGTCGTCCTTAAGGTGCTTGCGCAACTTGGTGATGTAGACGTCCATGGAGCGGGCGTTGAAATAGTTGTCGTCAATCCAGATAGTCTTGAGGGCGAAGTCGCGCTGAAGAATCTCGTTGGCATGGCTGCACAGGAGTGCGAGCAGTTCGTTCTCCTTTGTGGTGAGCTTAGTCTGCTTGTCGCCTATAGAGAGCAGCTGCTTCTGAGTGTCGAAGGTGAAGCGTCCGATGTGGTAGATAGAGCTCTCCTTGTTCTTCTTGCCACGCACACGACGAAGGATAGCCTCAATACGGAACACAAGCTCCTCCATAGAGAACGGTTTGGTGATATAGTCGTCGGCACCAATCTTGAAGCCCTCCAGGATGTCCTCCTTCAGAGTCTTGGCTGTGAGGAAGATGATAGGGATTTCGGCATTGGCCTGGCGAATCTCCTGAGCCAGTGTGAAACCGTCCTTCTTAGGCATCATCACGTCGAGCACACAGATGTCGAACTTAGTCTTCATGAAAGCTTTGTAGCCAGCCTCGCCATCGGGGCAGAGTTCAGCCGTATAGCCTTTGGCCTGTAAATATTCGCGAAGCAACATGCCGAGGTTCTCGTCGTCCTCGCAAAGCAAGATTTTCAAATTTTCTTCCATAATCGTTGGGTATTTATAGTTGTTATTATTCTTTTGTTTATATTTGTTGGATGCATTCCGCATCTTTATATTTGTTAGACGCATTCCGCATCGGAAAGTTTAATCCTTTATTACAGGAAGTTTGATTGTGAACTTCGTGCCCTTTCCCATTTCGCTGTCAATCGATATGTCGCCATTGTGCAGCATCACGATTTTCTTGACGTAGGCGAGTCCGAGTCCGAATCCCTTCACATCGTGCACATTGCCAGTGTGTACTCTGTAGAACTTGTCGAACACCTTCTTCAGGTTGTCCTTCTTTATTCCAAGTCCGGTGTCGCGCACGGATAGGTAGAGATGTTCGTTGTCGTTCCATGTGCGCAGGTAGATGTTCACGGGCTGGTCGGGTTTGCGATACTTCACAGCGTTGTCGAGCAGATTGTTGATAACGTTCTGGAAGTGCATTTCGTCCACATATATGGTAGAGTCGATAGCCTCTATTTCGGTGTATATTTTTCCGCCCGTGTGTTCCACTCTCAGTGTGAACGAGTTGGCAATGTTCTCCACCATTTCGTTCAGGTCGAGCGTCTTCTTCTTGAACACCGCCTTCTTGCGGTCGAACATCGACATCTGCAGCACCTTCTCCACGAGGAATCGCAGGCGTTTCGACTCGTCGTTTATCACCTGTCCCAAGTGCTTCATCATCGTTGGACTCTTGGTCACGCTCTCGTCGTTCATCATCTGTGCGGCGAGCGAGATGCTTGCTATAGGAGTCTTAAGCTCGTGGGTCATGTTGTTGATGAAGTCGTTCTTTATCTCGGTGTAGCGTTTCTGTCGGAATATGACCACAATGGTGAAGATGAAGGTCACGAGCAGCACAACCGTGAACACCACCGAGGGAATCATAAACCTTACGGACGAGAAAATGTAGGCCCCCATGTCGGGGAAGTGAATCCTCACCACGCCAATCTTCGACTGCGGGTCGTTGCGGAAGAGCACCTGTGAATAGTTGAACTCCTCGCCCTCGTCGCTATAGTCGGGACAGCGGTAAACCTCACGTCCGTCCTGTGTCGACACCGTGAAGTGGTAGGGAATGTTGATGCCGTTGTTCATCAGTTCCGCCTTGAGGTCCTGGTCGAGCAGCTTGAAGTTGATGCGCTCCTTCAGTGGCTTCTCCGATGCCGAGTAGAGTATGGTGTAGACCACCTCGTCGAGCAAAGCCTTCTGATAGATGTAGCGGTTCTTCACAATCTCCTGCATCGACTTCGAGGCCTCGCTCAGCGAGTTCTTGTCGGTGTGCAGAATCATGGCCTTAGGCATCTGCGATGGTTTGGTGGTGATGGTCTTCAGTTCGAACGAGGAGTAGATGGTTCCGTCCTTGCCTGCCACCGAATACTGGTGTGACTGCTGAATGCTTCCGTCGAGTTTGCCCGTTTGAGTGCCCACAGAGTCTTTTCTGAAAGCCCTTCGTTCGGTTTCGTTCACGTCCTTCTCAAGATAGCGCAATGTTTCGTTGAGCTCCAGATTGCGCGAGGCTTGGTAGAGGGCGCGATTCACCGATTCGTCGAATTGCTCCTTCTTCATGTCCACCATTTCCTGAATGTATTTCAGTTGCAGGTAGAGCAGGGCCATGAAAGAGAATCCCATGATGGTGGCTATTGTCCAAATTGTTCGTTTCTTCATATTCTCTCTGTTTTCTATGTTGGCAAAGTTAAGGCAAATACTTGGATAATGACGGTGAAAAGTTAAAAAAGAATGGCCGTTTGGCATTTCTTAACCTAAAACGCGACTTATAATTGTTGATTTGCAATTATAAGCCGCGTTCCTATTAGTCAAGTATTCTTTCCTATAGAATAAAGTTTCTGTCCTATAATATAAATATGTGTGAAAGTCTCATCGTGTTGTGGTGAAGCTTTCGAGTATGGCGTACTTCTTTTTCATCATGCGGTTGTAGATATTGCGCAGCCACAGGCGGTGGGTTGCCACAAACACCAGTCCGATGGCGAGCATTATGCTGTAGGCCACATTGTCACTGAGGAATGTCTGCAATGTGTTCACCAGGAACACAGGCACTAAGAGGGCCGTGAACATTATGATCATCTGGATGTAGTTGCCTTCGAGTCCGCCCTTGGATGTGAGCTTCTCGTTGAGCGGAATGGTCTGCCGGTTGTACACGGCAGTCTGGAAGATGCAGAAGTACTGGAATCCCATGGTAAACACGCCATAGCTCAGCAGCATATACAGCGACCATTTGCCCGAGAAAACCACGGGCAGCATCAGCATGAACGGCACGACGAGCAGAGCGGAGTAGAAGATGTACTTGGCCTGCAGCAGGGCAAGGATGTTCTCCCTGCGCACAAGCAGACAGTCGATATAGTTGCCCTCAAAGCCCATGATTCTTGTGAGGATGCTTGCGCCGAACATCACGAAGTTGTAGAGTGCCCAGAAGTTGGTCATGGTGCTGGAGTCGTAGATGTCGGAGAAGATGATGAGCACGCTCAGCACACCAATCGTGATGAAGCTGGTGATGAAGGCCTTGCGCGGATTCTTGTTTCTCGTCATCAGCTTCAGCTCCAGCTGCATGAAGGAGCCAATCTCGCCGTAGCGTTCAAGGAATGTGAACTTGTTCACATTCTTCACCTCCTCCTTCTTGTCCACGCGCATCAGCTCGCGCTGCACAAAGACGAATTGTATCTGGCGGTTGACATTCACTAAAATAAGTAACCACGTGAGCGACATGAGCAGCACGAAGATGTTGTGGCAGTCGATATAGTAGCCCACGTAGCTGTAGAGGTCGCTAAACCACGGCTTGTCCAAGCCTAATTCCGCATACATGGGCAGACCGATGAGCAAAGCATAGACGCTTATTGGCAACGCCCACCAGACGAACTTGTCGTTCACCAACGTCCTGACGATGGAGTACCACTGGCTGTTGGCCGCCAGCATTACCACCACAAATGCCACAGCTAAGAGCGATGTGACGAAGCCATAGCTGAAGAGCATCGACATGAGCACGTAGGGCAGCACGAAGGCGAGCCAGATGTAGTTGCTCCAGCTGAGTATCGACGATATAATGAACGCGTCCATGCAGGCGTAGCGCGAGAGCGGAAGCAGGGTGTAGGGCTTCACAATCTGCGACGGGGTCTGCTGGCCTATCCAGCGCTGGCTGAAGTCGAACAGCAGGATAAAGGGTAGGATGATACACAGCATCTCGGCCGATGTGGTGGTGCGCGATTCGTTGGCAATCATTGCTGCGGGAATCGACAGACCAATGAGATAAATCACCAGGAATCCTATCGAGACGTAAATCAGCCCTTTGGCAAATTTGTTTTGCTGGGAGCTAAGATTGCGCATGTCGGCAATCTTGCGGTGGCGCAGCAAGATCCTTACCGTTTGGAGGAACGTCATTTTTGTTTGCATGAGCGTGTCGTTTTTTCGTTTTATATTAGCAAACTTCAATTAGCAAGAAGACGGAATTGGAGCTTATCTCAGGTCGATTACCTCAGCAGAGGGATAGTCCTTCGAGTTGAACGTGAAGAGCGAGTTTGGCAGGTTCTTAGCCGAGAAGTCGCGCACGCTTATAGTGTACCACTTGTTGCCGTGCTTCATCTTGATTTGCGATGGCACCGAAGTCTTCTTGTTCACCGTGATGTACATCTCCTGAATGCTATGGTTCTTGTTTGCCGCCACCATGTGCACCTCGTTGTTGGCTCCCGAAGGTTTGGTGGAGAGCTTGTAGCCGCTCTTGTATACATTAATAAATGTGTAGGGGTTCATCATCTGCTGCTGTGCGGCAGTAGGCGTGCTCACGTTCACCTCGTTGTTCTTCTTCATGTAGGTCCACTGGGTCTTGCCGTTGAACCACACCGTTGTCTGTGGTGTGGAGGCATAGAACTTGTTTCCCTTCACCGAAATCTTGCCCGATATAGAGCCTGTTGACGGAGCGTTCATTGTGAACGAGGCGCTCACGCCTCCGCTTCTGCCCACCACCTTGGCGGTCTTGTCGAGTATTGCGCGAGCCTGTGTGGCATTGTTCTGCGCCTGGGCTGTGGGAGCTAAGAGCAATGCCACCACAGCTGCGAATAAGCTAAATAAGATGTGTTTCATAAGATAATTAGTGTTTTGTTATATTTATTTTTTAAGTTGTGCGAGTATTGCGCTCAGCTGACCCTCGTCGGCAATGAGCACATCACGCGGCTTGCTGCCATGAGCCGCCCCCACGATGCCGGCTCTCTCGAGCTGGTCCATGAGTCGTCCGGCGCGGTTGTAGCCGATGGAGAATCGGCGTTGAATCATGCTCGTGCTGCCCTGCTGGCTTATGATGACCGAGCGTGCCGCCTCCTCGAAGAAGGGGTCGAGCGCGCCCATGTCGCCACCGCCATTGCCCGAGCTGCTGTCGCCATTGTCGTCGCCCTTAGGCTCAGGCAGCTCCATAGGATGCACAGGACCCGACTGCTTGGCGATGTACTCGTTGATTTTCACAATCTCCGGAGTGTTGATGAATCCGCATTGCACACGCGTAGGCTCGTTGCCGTTGAGGTAGAGCATGTCGCCCATACCGATGAGCTGGTTGGCTCCCGGACGGTCGAGAATGATGCGCGAGTCCATCATCGAGCTCACCTTGAAGGCGATGCGTCCAGGGAAGTTGGCCTTGATGTTGCCCGTGATGATGGAAGTGGTAGGACGCTGAGTGGCAATAATCATGTGAATGCCCACGGCACGCGCCAACTGGGCTATACGGGCAATAGGCATCTCCACCTCCTTGCCGGCAGTCATGATAAGGTCGCCAAACTCGTCGATTATCACCACGATGTAGGGCATGAACTCGTGTCCGTTTTCGGGGTTGAGCTGATGGTTAAGGTACTTGCCGTTGTACTCCTTGATGTTTCTGGCTCCAGCCAGTTTCAGCAGGTCGTAGCGGTGGTCCATCAGCGTGCAGAGGCTCTTGAGCGTGCGCACCACCTTCGTCACGTCGGTGATGATAGGCTCGTCGTCGTCGTCAACCTGCGCCATGAAGTGGTCGGCAATGGGCGAGTAGACGCTGAACTCCACCTTCTTAGGGTCGATGAGCACAAGCTTCAGCTCGTTGGGGTGCTTCTTGTAGAGTAGGGATGTGATGATGACGTTCAGTCCCACCGACTTACCCTGACCAGTGGCACCAGCAACAAGCAGGTGTGGAATCTTCGTCAGGTCGGCCATGAACACCTCATTGGTGATGGTCTTGCCAAGGGCGATGGGCAGGTCATACTTTGTCTCCTGGAACTTCTTCGAGTTCAGAATGCTCTCCATCGACACGTTGTGGCGCTTCTTGTTAGGCACCTCGATGCCGATGGTTCCCTTGCCGGGGATAGGAGCTATGATGCGCACTCCAAGGGCCGAGAGTCGAAGGGCGATGTCGTCCTCCAGATTGCGTATCTTGGTGATTCTGATGCCCTCGGCAGGCGTAATCTCATAGAGCGTGATGGTAGGACCCACTGTAGCCTTAATCTCCCTAATCTCGATGCCGAAGCTCTTGAGCACACGCACGATTTCCTCGTTGTGGGTCTTAATCTCCTCCATGTCGACGTAGGGCTTGCCATCGTTGTCGTCGCGGTTGAGCAGTTCGAGTCCTGGCAGCTTGTAGTTGGTGAACGGCTCAAGCGGATTGATAGGCGTGTCGAACTTCTCGGGAGTGCGCTGTGTGGATGAGGCCTTCTCGTCCTTGCCCACCTCAATGGTGAGGTTGCTTGCAGGATTGGCTGTTGCCGATTCACTATTGACTTTCGTGACATTCGTGACAGTTTCCGCGTTCGTCTGCTCGCCCTTCTTGGGTTGCGGCTGCATGGTCGATAGGTCGGTAAGGTCGATAACCGAAGCCATAGGCGATTCCTCCTCAGCCTCCGTATTCTCTTTGGCGGCATTCTTGCCCTTGCCTTTGCCCTGGGCGTTGGCAGTAGCATTATCGGTAGCGTTGCCCTGTGGGTTGGCATATTGGTTGTTGGCGTAGGCCTCTTCTTCCTCCTCGTTGTCGTCATCGCCTCCATTGTTCATGTTGGCAAGTTTGTCGCTCACGATGTCCTTGGTCTTGCTCGCCACGTCCTTCAGCGGATTGAACATTCGCCTTGTGTACATTATGGTCTGGTTGCTGATGAACGTGAGCAAGGCTATTGCGGTGAAGAAGAGCACAGCCGTAAGCCCGGGAGGGCCTATCACATTCTCAATAGTATCCACAGCCATGGCTCCGTGGTTGCCTCCAGGATTGAAGATGAGGTCGGGCATCAGCGGCGAGAGCACCTTCGACATGAAGAGCGAGAACCAAACCATGGCAAACCCCATGCCGAAGAACCATTTCCACAGGTTGACGGTATAGATTTGCATCAACTTCATGCCCACTAATATAAAGAAGCAGGGGATGAGGAAAGCCGCAAAACCGAAGTTTTCGGTGATGAGCAGATACGACAGAATGGCCCCCGCCGAACCACAGTAGTTGCAGAACACCTTGCCCGAATTTATCCATTCGCCAGGGCGCAGATTCTCAAGCAGACTCTGGTCGGCGGCTCCCGTGTTGAGATACGACGTCATAGCGACAATCGTGTAGATAGCCAAAAACACGATTAGTACTCCGAACAGGAAGTCGGTTTTCTCGCTCCTTAGAATGTTGGCCAAGCCTAATGCCTCCCTGAATTTGGAGGGCTTGCGTTCCGTTTTCTTTTTTGCCATTTTTGTCAGAAATATATCTTTAATTGCTGTTTATGTTTCAAATAAATCGCCTTTGCGGCTTTATTCAATACAAAATTAGTTGAAAAAACTCGTAAAGAGCCATAATTTCATAACTTTTTTCTAATTTTGCATATTCTTTTAATGAAGTCGACGGATTTCTTACGTAATGGGGTTATGGATTTCTTACGTAATGGGGTTATGGATTTCTTGCGTAATGGGGTCGACGGGCTTCTTTAAAATCAAGCAGGATGTAATTCTTTCAATAAAGCAAGATGAAGAAAACAATATACAATAAATTCGACAAGGCTACAATCAATGCTCTGCCATTGGTGTCGTTTCCAGGTAAAATCACAGTCGTGCTCAACGAGTACGAGGCCGAGCGTGCCGTAGACTATCTCCTGTCGTGCGACATCCTTGGCGTAGACACCGAGACACGACCAGCCTTCAGACGAGGACAGAACCATAAGGTGGCGCTTCTGCAGGTGGCAACGCGCGAGCAATGCTTCCTTTTCCGCCTCAACCATTTGGGGCTGCCACCGTCGCTCCTGCGCTTGCTCAGCAACACCTTAGTGCCCATGGTGGGACTCTCGTGGCACGACGACCTCATGTCGCTCCACCGACGCGAGGAGTTCAAGCCGGGATGGTTTATCGACATTCAGGACATCATAGGCAATCTTGGCATCGAGGACAAGAGTCTGCAAAAACTCTACGCCAACCTCTTTGGCGAGAAAATAAGCAAGCGACAACGACTCACCAACTGGGAGGCCGACGTGCTCAGCGACAAGCAGAAGGAATATGCCGCCATTGACGCCTGGGCGTGCATCAATCTCTATGAGGAGATAATGAGACTGATGGCGACGGGAGACTATGAGCTGAAGAATGTTGAATGATTGCGCGGAGCGCAACCATTCAACACTCAACATTCAACATTCAACATTCTAAAATATGTACAAGAAATTATATTTGAAAAAAGGTAAGGAAGAGAGCCTCAAGCGCTTTCATCCTTGGATATTCTCAGGAGCCGTAGCCAACATCGACGAGGGCGTGGAGGAAGGCGAGGTGGTGAGAGTATTCACCGCGTCGGGTGATTTCATCGCCGTGGGCATGTATCAGATTGGCAGCATCGCCGTGCGAGTGCTCTCCTTCCGCGACGTGGAAATCAACGAAGAGTTTTGGGAGGCACGCCTTGCGTCGGCTTGGCAGATGCGCAAGGCCATCGGACTCATCGGACGCGAGAACAACAACACATTCCGACTCGTGCATGGCGAGGGCGACAACCTGCCCGGACTCATCATCGACTGCTACGGCGACACAGCCGTGATGCAGGCCCACTCAGTGGGAATGCACGTCTACCGTATGGAGATTTGCCAGGCTCTTGTGAAAGTGGCTGGAGGCGAGATTGCCAACGTCTACTACAAGAGCGAGACAACTCTGCCCTACAAGGCCGACATTGAGCACGAGAACGGATTCATCTATGGCTCTATGGGCAGCGACGTGGCTATGGAGAACGGACTCAAATTCCACATCGACTGGCTCAAGGGGCAGAAGACGGGATTCTTTGTCGACCAACGCGAGAACCGCCACTTGCTCGAAACCTACTCCAAGGACCGCTCCGTGCTCAACATGTTCTGCTACACAGGCGGATTCTCGGTTTATGCCATGCGCGGCGGAGCAAAGCTCGTTCACTCGGTGGACAGCAGTGCCAAGGCTGTGGAACTGACCAACAAGAACATCGCCATGAACTTCCCCGGCGACGACCGCCACGCGGCTTTCTGCGAGGATGCCTTCAAATATCTCGATGCCAACGACAAGATGTACGACCTCATCATCCTCGACCCGCCTGCCTTTGCCAAGCACCGTGCCGCTCTGCGCAACGCTCTCAAGGGCTACACTCGCCTTAACGTGAAGGGACTGCAACGCATCAAGCCGGGCGGAATACTCTTCACCTTCAGCTGCTCGCAGATTGTGTCAAAGGAGAACTTCCGCAACGCTGTGTTTACGGCTGCCGTGCAGGCCAACCGCAAGGTGCGCATCCTGCATCAGATTCATCAGCCTGCCGACCATCCTATCAACATCTATCATCCCGAGGGCGAATATCTCAAGGGACTGGTGCTGTATGTGGAGTAAAAAGACTTGGATAAATGTTTTCTCGAAAGACATTCAAGAACTTCAAGATTCAATGAATAATAAAGAGATTATAGAGAATTTCGTGGACAGAGTGCGACGGTTCGCCTCCGTCCACGATTTATTTGTAAAAGGGGGAAAGTATATTGTGGCTCTCTCGGGCGGAGCCGACAGCGTGGCTATGCTGCTTGTGATGAGGCAGATGGCCCAGGAGCTTGGCTTAAAGGTCGACGCTGCCCATTGCAATTTCCATCTGCGCGGCGACGAGTCGATGCGCGACGAGCTCTTCTGCAAGGATCTTTGCCAACGGCTTGGCGTGCCTTTTCATGTGGTACACTTCGACACGCAGGCTTATGCCGACCTGCATCATGTGAGCATCGAGATGGCTGCCCGCGACCTGCGCTACGCCTATTTCGAGAATCTGCGCCAGGACATCGCTGCCCTCGACATCTGTGTGGCTCATCATCGCGACGACAGCGTGGAGACTGTGCTCCTCAATCTTGTGCGTGGCACCGGACTGCGCGGACTTCGTGGCATCCAGCCCCGCAACGCCCACATCATACGTCCGCTCCTTACGGTGAGCCGACAGGACATTCTACAATTTCTCTCGGCTCAGGGCGAGAGCTACGTCACCGACTCTACCAATCTTCACAACGACGTGAAGCGCAACAAGATACGGCTCGACATCATGCCCTTGCTGCGCGAACTGAATCCGAGTGTGGCTCAGTCGATATTCGATTCGTCGCTTAGGGTGGGCGAGGCTCTGAAGGTGTTCGATGCGGCTATGGCGAGGAGCATAGGCGAAGTGGTGGATTGTGGTGGCGTTGGAAAGGCTGATGGCGTTGAAAAAACTGAGGGCGGCTTCAGCGTGGATGCCGACCGATTCAGTATCGACATAAAGAAACTTCTCGCTCAGCCGTCGCCCGAGTACACTCTTCATGAGCTTCTTAGCGCATGTGGCTTCTCTTCGGCCCAGGTGGAGCAGGTGTTCGTCTCGCTCCATCGCTGTCCCACCGGCAAGCTGTTTGCATCCGACACTCATGAGTTAGTTTTCAACCGTGGTGAAATCGTGGTGCAGAAGAAGCGGATGGCGGCTGGGTTTAGGCCGATGCGCATTCCCGAAACTGGCACTTATGTCTATGGTGGTGGCATCAGATTGAAGGTAGGTGTGGTGGAGTGGGGCGAGGATAGCAAGCCCAGCCGTCAGCCCCATCACGTGTGTCTCGACGCCTCGCAGGTCAGTTTTCCGCTCACCGTGCGCCCCGTGGAGCAAGGCGACCGCTTCGTGCCGTTCGGCATGGAAGGGATGAAACTCGTGAGCGACTATCTCACCGACCGCAAGAAGAACATCTTTGAGAAACGTTCCCAGCTCGTGGTGACGGATGCCAAGGGCCGCATCTGCTGGCTTGTGGGCGAACGTGCTGACAACCGTTTCCGTGTCACTCCCGCCACAAAGAGTGCTGTGAGTTTAGCCGTCGTGTAGCCCCAAAATTTTTCCTGCCGAGAGAAATATTTTTTCCTGTCCTGCGCGTAAAAATTACCACTTTTCTCCACGCCTGCAAAATTACGACATTTCATCCAAACTTGCAATAGTTGTGGAGGAGTAGCATGGCCGTTTGTGGAGAAGTTGCATTTATGAGTGTGTCAAAGTGGAAGAATGTCATGAATGTCAACTATGTCACGAATGTCATTAGTAGAAAAAGTGGCTGTCATCACCTTATGGTATAATATAAATAAAATATTATTTTATTTATATTATACCATAGCCCTTTTTCCCATCTTCTCCAACCTTAATGACATTCGTGACATAGTTGACATTCATGACATTCTTCCTTCTTGACATAATGACACATTGGAAAGTTAAGTGTGGAACCACAGTGTTATTTTTACTCAATTTACAACTTCCTTCCAGTCTATAAGTCCCTTCCCCTTTTCATCCAGTTCTATGGCAATGGCAGTCAATTTGCGCTTGTCGGCCTTGAAAGGCTCGGCATACTGCTTGGCTCTCATCTGCTCCGTGGCAGCATCAATGCCGCCATTGTTGCTCAGCTTCAGCTCCAGAACATAGATGTAATTGGTGGTTTCCACCACCATGTCTATCATGCCCGTGGCAATCATCTTCTCCACTTCCACACGGCAATTTACGGTTATTAGTCCAAACCACCATGTTTTTCCCCACTTTTCTTTGCGGTTTGTCTTGCCACGTAAACTGTCATGAAAGTCACGAAAGTCATTAAGGTTTTCAGTTATAACACAAAAGGCCATTTTTAATAAAGTTTCATACATAAGTAACTGTTCAAAATTAATTTTATAAATATGAATAATTCACGAATAAGTT
>ERZ1026888.542-NODE-542-length-20378-cov-21.919795_pt1 | contig 20378 bp, 12 predicted proteins | sample MGYA00380174_ERZ1026888 | MGnify/ENA primary metagenome ERZ1026888 (study PRJEB33269, sample SAMEA4719810) | human gut metagenome | biome: human-associated habitat; feature: organic feature; material: feces | place: Cameroon | collected 2013-10 ...
CATACTCCTTTATCCAACGGTCTACCGCCTCTTGTGCTTCCTTGATAGTCATATCTCTTGATTTTTTTATATATTAACTGGCAGTCCAAGCACCATAAGATATATCGTGTAGACGAGCCATATTGCGAGTATTGCAACCAGGCAGATTCGGAATATTACTCCAATCTTCTTGCCTCGCGACACGCTGTGGAATGGTCGGGGAAACTCCAGATAAGTCATTATGCTGAAACCTATAAACAGCAAGGCGCAACCCGTAAATGCATACAACGGCTTGTTGGCTCCCCACGAATCGCGGGTGAACAGCAGCACCAGTCCTACAGCTTCGAGCAGTAGGGCAGTATTTGAAAGATACTTCTTCATAAGCTAAATTATTAAGTGGTTCTAAATGTCCGTTATTTACGGTTCTTATATCTCATTATTTCCCGTTTATTCCTTGTTTTTGGTGTCCATGCATATAGTCACGGGTCCGTCGTTGAGCAATTCTACCTTCATATCGGCTCCGAATTCACCAGTTCCAACCTCACGGCCGAGCGCATCCGACAGTTTGCGGCAGAACTCCTCGTAGAGCGGAACCGAAATCTCGTGGCGTGCGGCACGAAACCACGACGGGCGGTTGCCCTTTTTGTATGAAGCATAGAGTGTGAATTGGCTCACCACAAGCGCCTCGCCGCCCACGTCTATAATCGAACGATTCATGACCCCGTTCTCGTCGTCAAATACTCTCAAAGCAGCCACTTTCTTTACAAGCCAATCGACATCTTCGGTAGTGTCAGACTCCTCAATTCCGAGCAAAAGAAGAAAGCCGTTGCCTATTTTTGATTTGATTTCACCGTCTATTGTTACTGATGCGTGTTGCACACGCTGTATCACTGTTCTCATGTTTGTATGTTTTTGATATGTTAATTTTTACGCCGTTTACAAAGGTAATCATATAAAATGTAAAATGAGTGTAAAATTATTCCAATTTCTTTGTTATATCATTTTAAATTAATAATTTTGCAAAGTGAATGGAAGTCTGTCTAAAGGTACGTTGGCAGACTGGTTTTTAAGCAATGTTTAAAGGACTTTTAGTTTTTAGTATAATTTGATATAAGGATTGACTTGTACAAGCTCGTGAGAGTGGAAGGCAAGATTTTTTGAAGATTTAAGATCTTCTCTGTGTGTGCGCTGGAACCGTGAGGTTTGGGCGCATTTTTTTTGCTTATATTAGTAGGCTATGGCGTCCCTGTCATAGCCTGAGCTGTTAGCCATCTTATTTATTTTTGCTCAAACTTTCCTTCACTTTTGTTGCTTTGCTTGCTCCTATGACTGCCGAAAGCGCCTCTAACGAAGCCTCACGTATTCGTTTCAGGCTCTTGAACTCGCTGAGCAGTTTCTCGCGTGTGGCTGGTCCTATGCCTGCAATGTCATCGAGAGCGCTGTGAAGGGCGTGTTTAGAGCGCTTGTCGCGGTGGAACTGTATGGCGTAGCGGTGTACTTCGTCTTGGATGCGTGTGAGCACGTGGAAGAGTTCAGAGTCCGTTTTCAGTGCTATTGTCTTCGGAGGATTGCCATATAGCAGCTCGTTGGTGCGGTGGCGGTCGTCCTTTGCCAGTCCGGCAATGGGGATATGCAGTCCGAGTTCGCCTTCTACAACTTCGCGCACTACGCTCATCTGACCCAATCCGCCGTCGGTAATGATGAGGTCGGGCAGGGTAGCGCCTTCCTCCATCATTCGAGAGTAGCGTCTACGCACCACTTCTTGCATCGAAGCGTAGTCGTCCGGTCCTTCCACCGTCTTTATGTTGTATTTGCGATAGTCCTTTTTCGACGGTTTCATTCCCTTGAACACGATGCAACCAGCCACGGCGTCGGTGCCCGAAATGTTGGAGTTGTCGAAGCATTCTATTTGATAGGGCAGTTTCGCGAGCTGTAGTTTCTGTTGCAATTCCTTCATCAATCGTGTCTGTTTCTGCTCGGGATTGAGTTTTTCTGCCTGCTTCAGTCGGTCGAACTTATACTGCTTGCAGTTCATTTCGCCAAGTTCGAGCAGATGTTTCTTGTCGCCTCGCTGCGGAACGAAGAACTGTGCCTCGTTCAGTTGCCACTCCATATCGAACGGAACGATAATTTCTTTAGCCTTGCTCTGGAAGCGTTCGCGTATTTCGGGGATAGCCGTCAGTAGCAGTTCGCGGTCGGTTTCGTCCAGTTTTCGCTTGTATTCGAAGGTGAAACTCTGGTTTACGCTGCCGTTCTTCACGTGTATGTAATTGATAAAAGCCGTACGGTTGTGCTCGTCGTCGACAATCGTGAACACGTCGACGTCGGTAATAGTGTGGCTGACAACCTCGCTTTTGGCGCAGAAACTCTCGATAAGCATGTATTTCTGCTTCAACTCCTCGGCCTCCTCAAACTTCAATTCAGCCGCTTTCTGCTGCATTTCCTCGAAAACGTGCTGCGACAATTCGCGCGTGTTTCCTTTCAATATCTCGCGTGCTTGGGCTATCGATGCCTGATAATCCTCTAACGATTGCTTGCCGCAACATGGCGCTTTGCAATTATGAATGTGGTATTCCAGACACGGTTTGTATTTGCTTTGTTCTATACCTTCCTTCGTTATCGGCATTCGGCAAGTGCGAGGCTTGTAGAGTTTGTGTATTAGTTCGAGAACGGCGAACATACTGCCAGTATGCGAGTATGGTCCGAAGAATGTTCCGAAGCGTTTGTTTATCTGTCGTGTCTTGAATACGCGCGGAAGGTATTCGTTCGTGATGCAGATGCTGGGGTAGGTCTTGCCGTCCTTGAGCAAAACATTGTAGCGAGGGTTGTATTTCTTTATAAGACTGTTTTCGAGCAATAGCGCATCCTCTTCTGTGTTGACTACAGTGTAGCTTATGTCCTCTATCTTTGAGACAAGCACCTTTGTCTTGAAGCGATCCACCTCCTTGTGGAAATAAGAAGACACACGTTGCTTCAGACGCTTAGCCTTACCTACATATATAATGGTATGGTCAGCGTCGTAGAACTGATAGCTGCCAGGTTTCTCTGGCATGTTCAGCACTATGTTCTTCAGTCGCTCTATGCGCTTCTCGTTCTCTTCTTTTGTCATCTTGCTCGTTGTATTTGTTTTGCCTGTAATGTCTGTAACTGCTTTGAAACTAAGATATTTGTCCTGTTCTGTTTCACGTGGAACTGCAACCCTGTTTTCTTCTGTTGAGACCTGTACCTTATCGCAGTAGAGGAGACCTCTTGCTTTCGATACATCTGCCTGTAGCATCATTTGCATCGAAGACGAGACATCTCCTCTTCTTTTTGAAGTTGTTGTATAAGTTTGCCTTGCTCTTTGTTAATCTGAGTAAGTGCTATGCTTCTTTAAATCTGAATTAGCGACGTAATCTCTATGTCCTTGTCGAAGCCTTCGCGTCCGTTCAGTCCCTCGTTTACGAGTTCGATGATGAAGTTGCAGTAGACTTTCTTGGGGTGGAACTTCTTTACGAGATTGCAAGCAGCCTGCATTGTGCCGCCAGTAGCAAGCAAGTCGTCGTGCAGCAGAATCACGTCGTTCTCGTTGATGGCATCATTGTGGATTTCGATAGTGTCCTTGCCATACTCCTTGGCGTAGCTTTCCTGCACAGTATCGCAAGGCAGTTTGCCGGGCTTGCGGCATAATACCACTCCGGCATTCAAGCGCAGGGCGAGGGCAGACGACATAACGAAGCCGCGCGACTCGATTCCTACAATCTTCGTAATGCCCTTGTCTTTGTAGAGATCGTACATCTCGTCGCAAATCTCTTTCAGACATTCGCTACTTTTGAAGAGTGTTGTCACGTCTCGGAAGTTGACTCCCTTTTTCGGCCAATCTGGTATACAACGCAGATTGTCAAGCAATAGTTTGTTGTTCATTATCAGTTGATTTGATTAAATTCGTTGTTCTTTTGGTTTCACGTGGAACGAGAAGCCAGCGGCAACGCCGCTGGAATTAGGAATTAGGAATTAGGAATTTTGAGTTTTGAATTCTGCTCGGCTACGCCTGCGCTTTTGAGTTATTCAATTATGAATTACTCTTGGCTGTGGCTTCGCTTTTGGGTTGTTCGATTATGAATCGAAGATTTGTGCAATTGTATTTCGATGGGGCTTTGTATCGCATGCTTTTTTTGCGCTACGATTTATTGAATCGGTTTGCTGCTCAGGCTATGGCGGTGACGCCATAGCCTCCTATGGCTTGTTTTGCATTGCTTGTACAGCCCAACTTAGAATTTGTGGTTCTTAAATTCATTGCTCATAATTTTGAAGTCCGTAACTCCTAATTCAGAAGTTTGCAATTCAAAATCGCAGGCGTAGCCGCGAACAATTCAAAACTCAAAATTCAAAATTCAAAACTCGCATTATCGATGCATCAGAACCAGCAGTACGTTGATGTCGCTTGGCGACACGCCTGGGATGCGCGATGCTTGTCCGAGAGTTTCGGGATTGATGCGCATGAGTTTTTGTCTGCCCTCGGTCGATATCTCGTGGAGTTCGTTATAGTTGAAGTGTCCCTTGATACGGATGTCTTCGAGGCGGTGCATCTTGTCGGCTATCTGTCGTTCGCGCTTGATGTAGCCGTCGTACTTGATGAGTATTTCGGCAGCTTCAATGATTTCGTCGCGTCGTGCGTCGTCGATATCGAGCGCAGCACGGAGTGGGGCGATGGCAGAAGCAAGCTGGTTTATGGAGAGCTGGGGGCGTGCTATCAGACTTGATATTGTAGCGCCGAACTGCATAGGAGTTGTACCGAACGATTCGAGAGCTGCGTTTACGTCGCGAGGCTTCACGTTGGTAGAGTTGCAGAAGCTTACGATGTGTTCAATCTCCCCCTTCTTCTTAAGCCAATGGTCGTAACGTTCGCGTGAGGCGAGTCCGAGTTGGTAAGCCTTTTCGGTGAGTCGGGCGTCGGCATTGTCTTGTCTTAGAAGAATGCGGTATTCGGCACGTGATGTAAACATGCGGTACGGTTCGTCAACACCCTTCGTTGTGAGGTCGTCGATGAGCACTCCTATATAGCCTTCGTCACGCTTCATGATGTAAGGTTCGCCACCGCCGCAGAGTAGGGCAGCGTTGATGCCTGCCATAGTGCCTTGTCCGCCCGCTTCTTCATATCCCGTCGTGCCGTTGACCTGACCTGCGAAGAACAGACCCTTTACTATCTTCGACTCCAACGACGGCTTCAGCTGCGTAGGGTCGAAGTAGTCGTACTCTATGGCGTAGCCCGGTCGGTAGGCGCGTATGTCGCGGAACGCCGGTATCTTCTTCAGCGCCTCGAGCTGCACCTCCATCGGCATCGACGATGAGAAACCATTAAGGTACATCTCGTTCGTGTCCTCGCCCTCCGGCTCCAGGAACAGCGGATGCTGGTTCTTGTCGGGGAAGGTCATGAGCTTCGTCTCGATTGACGGGCAGTAGCGCGGACCGGTCGACTGTATCTGTCCGTTGTAGAGTGGGGAGTCGGCGATGGCTGCGCGCAGCGTGTCGTGCACCTCCTTGTTGGTGTATGTCGTCCAGCAGGGCAACTGTTCGAGATGTCTTGGCGCCGTCATATAAGAGAATCCGTGATAGTCGGTCTCGCCCGGCTGTTCCTCCATATCCTCGAAGTGAACCGAGCGGCGGTCGATGCGCACCGGTGTGCCGGTCTTCATTCGCGCTGCTGTTATGCCGTGTCGGGTGATGCTCTCGGTGAAATGGAGCACGGCAGGCTCGGCGCATCTGCCTCCTGGCACCTTACGCTTGCCCACGTGCATGAGTCCGTTGAGGAATGTTCCGGCTGTTATCACTACTGCCTTTGCTCTGAGCGTGACGCCCCACACCGTCTCTACGCCCACTGCCTCGCCGTTCTCTACGATCAGCTCGCAGGCTTCGTCCTGCCAGATGTCGAGGTTGTCGGTGTGGTCGAGCTGCGTGCGCCATTCCCAGATGAACTTGCCGCGGTCGCATTGCGCTCTCGGGCTCCATACTGCCGGTCCCTTTCCGCGGTTGAGCATGCGGAACTGTATTGATGTGGCGTCGGTGACGAGTCCCATCTTGCCGCCGAGTGCGTCAATCTCGCGCACTATCTGTCCTTTTGCTATTCCGCCGACGGCGGGGTTGCAGCTCATCTGCGCCAGTTTGTTCATGTCCATCGTCACGAGGCATGTCTTTGCGCCCATGCGTGCTGCGGCTGCTGCCGCCTCGCATCCGGCGTGTCCGCCTCCGATGACGATTACGTCGTATTTTAAAATCATATATTGTTGCGTTGTTTGCTGTTGTTTTTTGCTGTGGATGTTTCTGCTGTGGATATTCTCCCACGGATTTCACAGATCTACACAGATGTTGGTGTCTCTTAGGGGGTGCACTTGTCTCAAGTGCACCAACCGAACAATAAGCGCACCAACCGAACAATAAGCGCACCAACCGAGTAAGAAGTGCATCAACCGAGCGAACGTGCCTGTCTGCTCGGTTGGTGCAGCTGAGACAGCTGCACCCCCTATAGCAGCTCCACGGAACTCACTCTTGCTTAGGATGTAGTCCCACGGAATTCACGGAATTCACAGAATCTCTTGCTTGGGATGTGGTCCCACAGAATCGAATCTACACAGAATGTTAGAGCGTGTTTCTCCCCGAATTCAGAATTCGCAGAAGCTTTGTGTGCGCTTAGTCAGTAGCGGAGGTCTCCGGCCTCCGCCGCAGCAAGAGTGGGTTCGGTGAGCAGTTCCGCACCCTGCCTTTCTGTGAGTTCTGTGCAATCTGTGGGAGATGTTTTTCGTAGGCATAGCAAGCTGTCGTGATGAACTGTATGTCATGTTGCTATGGCTACGGCAGGAATGCCGTAGCCTCCTGCGATTAGCACTGCCCGTGTTTGTCGTTTGCTCGGTTGGTGGCGTGGGTATGACAGGGATGCCATACCTTCCTAATCTGTGCGCATCTGTGCCTATCTGTGGGCGGCACATCTCCGCCAGACGGTTCTGTGTGTTCCGCGTATTCTGTGGGAATACTCTCTCCGTCTGCTTTGTTGGTGCACTTGAGACAAGTGCACCCCCTGCCAGCAGCTCCCACGGAACTCACTCTTGCTTAGGATGAGTCCCACGGATTTCACAGATCTACACAGATGTTGGTGTCTCTCAGGGGGTGCACTTGTCTCAAGTGCACCAACCGAACAATAAGCGCACCAACCGAGCGAATGTGCCTGTCTGCTTTGTTGGTGCAGCTGAGACAGCTGCACCCCCTGCCGGATTCCGTCCGCCGCCCGATCGGATTCCGTACGCCGCCCGATCAGATTCCGTTCGCCGCCCGATCAGATTCCGTACGCTGTCCGATGACATTGCGTGAGGAAGTAATCCGTGAAGATTGCGCTGCAATACACAGTGGGTTTACGCCGTGCATCCTTTTATGTTCGCAAAATTAAGAAATAAAATCGATTTTTGATGTGAAATAATTTGATTTATCATCAATTTTCAGTATTTTTGCAACTTGAAACGATGTGGCTCTACCTATTAAATAGTATACGCGCGAAGAGACACCCCAAAAAACTATGCGAAGACCCCCTCCGAGCGCTCAGAGACTACTGACGGAAAGCCCACCGCAGCGCCCCTATTACGTACGAAGAAACATCAATAATTCTATCAATTAATAATTTAAATTTTAAATCATTTATGTGGTTAATCAATTCATCAATCGGTAGAAAGGTAGTGATGGCCCTCACCGGCGTCGCGCTTGTTCTATTCCTGACATTCCACATGTCAATGAACGTTGCTGCGCTCTTCTCTGGAGACGCTTACAACATGATCTGTGAGTTCCTCGGCGCCAACTGGTATGCCGTAGTAGCAACAATTGGTCTTGCTGCCCTTGCAGTAATCCACATCGTTTATGCCTTCTGGCTTACGATGCAGAACCGTGCCGCTCGTGGCAACTCTCGTTACGAGGTTACAGCAAAGCCTCAGGGCGTAGAGTGGGCATCGCAGAACATGCTCGTTCTGGGTATCATCGTAGTGCTCGGTCTGTTGCTCCACCTCTTCAACTTCTGGTACAACATGATGTTCGCAGAGCTTCTCGGCTTCGAGGGCGTATGCGCACCTGCTGACGGCTTCGGTTGGATTCAGGAGACATTCAAGAACCCGGTTTATGTTGTCCTCTACATCGTATGGCTCGTAGCCCTCTGGTTCCACCTCACACACGGCTTCTGGAGCGCAATGCAGACCTTCGGCTGGAACGGCAAGGTATGGTTCAACCGTTGGAAGGTGATCGGCCAGGTTTACTCAACCCTGCTCATCCTCGGTTTCCTCGTAGTAGTAATCGCTTTCGCACTTGGTTGCGCACCGAGCCTCTGCTGCGGTAGCTGCTGCTAATTAAAAACTAAAAATCAAATATACATAATTCATATTATGGCTAAGACAATTAATTCAAGAATCCCTGAAGGCCCAGTGGCCGAGAAGTGGACCAACTATAAAGCTCACCAGCGTCTGGTGAACCCCAAGAACAAACTCAAGCTCGACGTCATCGTTGTAGGTACAGGTCTTGCAGGTGCTTCTGCAGCAGCCAGCCTCGGCGAGATGGGTTTCCGCGTACTTAACTTCTGTATCCAGGACTCACCGCGTCGCGCTCACTCTATCGCCGCTCAGGGCGGTATCAACGCAGCCAAGAACTACCAGAACGACGGCGACTCAGTATACCGTCTGTTCTACGACACAGTGAAGGGCGGCGACTACCGTGCACGCGAGGCTAACGTATACCGTCTGGCAGAGGTGTCGAACGACATCATCGACCAGTGCGTAGCCCAGGGCGTACCTTTCGCACGCGAGTACGGCGGCATGCTCGCCAACCGTTCGTTCGGTGGCGCTCAGGTGTCACGTACATTCTACGCTAAGGGTCAGACCGGCCAGCAGCTCCTCCTCGGTGCCTACTCAGCACTCTCTAAGCAGGTGAGCACAGGCCGCGTACAGCTCTACACACGCTACGAGATGGAAGACGTAGTAATCGTAGACGGCCGCGCACGCGGTATCATCGCCAAGAACCTCGTCAGCGGCAAGCTCGAGCGCTTCTCAGCAAACGCCGTAGTAATCGCTACCGGCGGTTATGGCAACGCTTACTTCCTCTCTACAAACGCTATGGGTTGCAACTGTACAGCAGCCGTTCAGTGCTACCGTAAGGGCGCTTACTTCGCTAACCCTTGCTACGTACAGATCCACCCGACATGTATCCCCGTACACGGCGACAAGCAGTCGAAGCTCACACTTATGTCAGAGTCGCTGCGTAACGACGGCCGCATCTGGGTGCCGAAGAAGCTCGAAGACGCAAAGGCTCTCCAGGCAGGCACAAAGAAGGGCTCGGACATTCCGGAGGAAGACCGCGACTACTACTTGGAGCGTCGCTATCCGGCATTCGGCAACCTCGTTCCGCGTGACGTTGCTTCGCGCGCAGCCAAGGAGCGTTGCGACAAGGGCTTCGGCGTAAACAACACCGGCCTCGCCGTATTCCTCGACTTCTCTGAGTCAATCAACCGCCTCGGCATCGACGTTATCCGCCAGCGCTACGGCAACCTCTTCGACATGTACGAGGAGATCACCGACGTCAACCCGGGCGAGCTTGCAAACGAAATCAACGGCGTGAAGTACTACAACCCGATGATGATCTATCCGGCTATCCACTACACAATGGGCGGCATCTGGGTAGACTACGAGCTCCAGACATCTATCACCGGTCTGTTCGCAATCGGCGAGTGCAACTTCTCTGACCACGGCGCTAACCGCCTCGGCGCATCAGCCCTCATGCAGGGTCTCGCAGACGGCTACTTCGTACTGCCGTACACCATCCAGAACTACCTCGCCGACCAGGCTATCTGGCCGCACCTCTCTGTAGACCTCCCCGAGTTCGCAGAGGCAGAAAAGGGCGTTCAGGCAGAAATCGACCGCCTCATGAACATCAAGGGCAAGCGCTCAGTCGACTCTATCCACAAGGAACTCGGCCACATCCTCTGGGAGCACGTTGGCATGGGCCGCACAAAGGAGGGTCTCGAGGAAGGCATCAAGCTCATCAAGAAGCTCCGCAACGAGTTCAACACCAACCTCTTCATCCCAGGCAAGAAGGAAGGTCTGAACGTAGAGCTCGACAAGGCTATCCACCTGCGCGACTTCATCCTCATGGGTGAGCTCATCGCACACGACGCACTCTCACGCGAGGAGTCTTGCGGTGGTCACTTCCGCGAGGAGCACCAGACAGAAGAGGGCGAGGCAAAGCGCGACGACGAGCACTTCTTCTACGTAGGCTGCTGGGAGTACAAGGGCAACGACGAAACCGCTCCTGAACTCATCAAGGAACCGCTCGAATACGAGGCAATCAAGGTACAGACACGTAACTATAAGAACTAATAAAAATTATGGCAAACATATCATTCACACTGAAATATTGGCGTCAGAACGGTCCTCAGGACAAGGGCCACTTCGACACACGCGAGATGAAGGATATCCCTACGGATACCTCATTCCTTGAGATGCTCGACATCCTTAACGAGCAGCTCATCGAGGAAGGCAACGAGCCTTTCGTATTCGACCACGACTGCCGCGAGGGCATCTGCGGTATGTGCTCACTCTACATCAACGGTCACCCACACGGACCGAACCAGGGCGCTACCACATGCCAGCTCTACATGCGTAAGTTCAACGACGGCGACGTAATCACCGTTGAGCCGTGGCGCTCAGCTGCGTTCCCCGTAATCAAGGACTGCATGGTAGACCGCACTGCTTTCGACAAGATCATGCAGGCAGGTGGTTACGTAAGCGTTCGCACCGGTCAGCCGCAGGACGCTAACGCCATCCTCATCCCGAAGGAAGACGCTGACGAGGCAATGGACTGCGCTACATGTATCGGCTGCGGCTGCTGCGTAGCTGCATGTAAGAACGGCTCGGCAATGCTCTTCGTAAGCTCTAAGGTGAGCCAGCTCGCTCTCCTGCCGCAGGGCCGCCCGGAGGCTGCTAAGCGCGCAAAGGCAATGATCGCCAAGATGGAGGAGCTCGGCTTCGGCAACTGCACCAACACCCGCGCTTGCGAGGCTGAGTGCCCGAAGAACGAGTCAATCGCCAACATCGCTCGCCTCAACCGCGAGTTCATCAAGGCTAAGCTCGCTGACTAATACTATAGCTCGCTGATTAATACTATAAGCGGTGCGGGGTGCTATGCAGCCCGCACCGCTTTCTTTTTATGAACAACGAATTTATGATGCTGTTTTAACAACGGATTAAACGGATTTTTGGTGCGTATATTTAACAACGGATTAAGCGGATTTTTGGTGCGTATATTTAACAACGGATTAATCGGATTAAACGGATTTTGGGTGCGTATGTTGAACAGCGGATTAAACGGATGTCGTTATCCGTAGCGGAGGTCTCCGGCCTCCGCCGCAAGCAACATCTGATTTTTGTAAGCAACAGAATCCGTTTAATCCGTTTAATCCGTTGTTAATATTACGCAGCCAACGAATCCGTTCAATCCGTTTAATCCGTTGTTAATTCATTCAATCAAAATCCGTTATTAATCCATTCAATCAAAATCCGCTTTTAATCCATTCAAGCTTTATATGGCTGGGAGATAGGCTGGCAGATACTCCGCTCAGAGGAGAATCTGCCAGCCCTTATTCCGTTCATAATGTGCATGTTGCGCCGTTGCTGGGAGATATGGTAGATCTTTTCACCTACAGAAGTTTTGTAATAGAACATACTCAATCTGCTCTTAAATATAATAATAAGGTGTAAAGCTCAATCGATGCGCCCTTTAAGCCAACCTATTCACCCTCAAAGACATAAAAAAGTGGAAAATACTTTGCCACTATCCAAATTTTTACTAAATTTGCACCGAAGATGGAGTGCGTAGTGCCAAAAGGCGTTGCGCATATTGCAACGTGCGCTGAAAAAGCGCCGTACTACAATCTAAGAAACCATAATCTAAAGACCTAAGAAGACCGAATAAAAACTAAAGAAATCGCGCAAAACCGATTATTACTAAAACAGAAATTTTTAATTAACTTAATTCAATAACAATTTATTAACAAACAAAGAAAAGGATTTAGTATGAAAAAAATCTTATCTCTTCTTTCGATGTTGATGATTGCCGTAACGGCATTTGCTACGGACTTTATCGGTCAGTTAGACTATAAAGTAACCACAAAAACAGGTTTCTTTAATGGCCCGAGCTATGCTAATGGTACTCTCAAAATCGAGGATTATGCTGGTGGCAAATATACAGTTACTGCCACAGGTTGTGATTTGTCTTCACTTGAAATGGACAATTGGGGCGAAATTATTTGTGAAGGTGTTGAAGCAACAACCGACGCAAATGGTGTAACAACTATTGATGTAACTCCTTACGCTCTTCGCGGAAGCGATAACGCAGAATTGACGAATGCAAAACTCTTCGTTAAATTTAAGGGTGATAAGGCTTATGCTACATTTAAGGGAACTTACAACCCTAACTTCTTCACCAATATCACTGTTGAGTACACATTTGGCGTTGACGAAGGCTTCGAGGGCGGCGGTTCTACCGGCGGTGGCGACGAGAAGCCTGCAGCTTTCGAGAAGGTTAACTTCGTAGGCGATGGCACTAACTTCAACTGGAGCATCCCAGTAGATTGGGATACACAGAAGATAGTAATGTCTATCGACCCATCTACATGTACTGGTGCTTGCGAAGATATTATTGGTCTTGGTGAAGTTGCAACAGCTTGGGATAATACTCTCCACTTATATCGCAAGCCTAACGGCACCCTTCAGGGATACTTCAATGTACCTGGTGGCAGCAACAACAACACCAATCCATTCGATGAGACCAATCCAATTAAGGTTGAGGTGTCAAAGGCTAAGGGCTTTGTTGTTAATGACGTGGTGAAGATTCCTGCAAGCGAAATGAGTGCTCTCTTCGCTCTCTCAACAGTTAATATGGGTACTGGTGAAGGCGCTAACGACAAGTCACGTGCTACATACAACTACGTAAAGGTAGTTGACAAGGACTGGACAGAAACAACAGAGCCTGAGGTAACTGTAACCTTCGAGAAGCAGTATGCCGACAAGCTCTATTCACTCGCTGACGGTACTCCGAGCGCAATGGGCGACGCTACCGTTACTCTCAAGGAGATGTCTGACAACACCGTTAGCATGTCTCTCGAATTCTCTAGTATGAACTTTGAGTCTACAGACCTCGTAAAGGGTACAGACGAAAAGGAGCGCATCACATACACTGGTACAGCTAACTTCCAGGGTGCAAACTACGCTATTAAGGCTCTCCGTTATACAGAAAACGAGGAAGAGAAGCTTTACATGACTCTTACAACTGGCACAACAGTTCTCGCATTCGGTTCAGATCCCGACTACGTAGCTCCTGCAGACCCTGAGGACGTAACACTCTGGGAGAACTATCAGGCTGACGGCACAGGCTTCTCTAAGACAGCTACTATCAACTGGGACAAGCAGAAGATCGTTGCTTCTATCGACTTCTCTAACGGTGGTGACGACAAGGATATCCTTGCTATGACTACTGGCGAGAGCTTCGCTGCATTCCAGACAAGCACATACCGCACAATGCACTGGTACTGCTTCCAGTCTGCAAAGCAGATGTCTGGTTTCTTCGCAAAGAGCGGCGCTGGTAACAACAACACTGATCGCATTGACGTTGCCGACTGCCTCGCTAAGTTCGAAATCTCTAAGGCTGAGGGTCTGAAGGTTAACGGTGTGGTTAAGATGACTCCTGAGGTTCTTGACGAGCTCTTCGCAAGCAACACTGTTCTCATCGGTAGCGGTGAGTCTCCTAAGTTCAGCCAGGCACTCTACAACTACGTTCAGGTCGTTTCTCTCGATTGGACAGAGCCAACAACTCCTGACACTCCGGAGGCTAAGGTTTACAAGAACACTCTGAAGGTAGTTCGTGGCACAGACACCAAGACATACGAGGACGCTGAGGTATCTGTACTCGCTAAGGGCGAGGGCAAGTATGAGGTTGTTCTTCCTGAGTTCGCTGACATGGATACAGCTGAGGGTACATCTGCAGGCACAATCGGCAAGCTCACATTCGTAGCTGACGGCGTAGAGGCTGACGGCAAGCTCAAGCTCACTGCTTCTTCTGTAGAGACAACTCAGGAAGGCGGCAACGGTTGGGAGTCACAGACATTCACAGCTTCTATGGACGCTACTGTAGAGAACGACCAGCTCGCTGGTACATTCACAGTTAAGGTTAAGGGCTATGAGAGCATGTACACATACAACCTCTACTACGGTGTTGAGGCTCCTGAGGTTGTAACAGAGGTTTCTAACAACAACTATACAAGCAACCTCCGCATCATCGACCAGACTTCAGAGGATGAGAATACATACCTCTTCCAGACTGACGAGGCTTCTGTAAATATCATCAAGTACAGCGACAACACTTACAAGATCACTCTCAGAAACATCACTCTCAACGAGAAGACAAGCGACCTCGTATTCACTGGCGAGGCTGTAGGCACAGAGGTTGATCCGGACGAAGGCGGTGCTGTTGTAACAGATGAGACTATGGTTCAGGCTACTGCTGACGCTGAGACACAGAACTTCCTCGGTGGCGCAGTTGTTGCACAGTTCATGTGGCAGGATGTTTCTGCAACAGAGATCCGCATGTCATTCGTTCTCGAGGGCACAACACTCAGCCTTGCTGGCGAGTTCAACTATGAGGAGACTCCTGATCAGCCGAAGGACGACTACGCTATCAACTTCGACAAGGACGCAAAGCAGACCCACGCTTCACGCTACTCTACATCTGTTTCTCTCCAGCAGACTGGCAAGGAGCTGCAGACTATCGAGTTCGGCAAGACAATGAACGGTTATGAGGACCTCACAACTGGAACAGAGAAGTTCACTGTAGAGGCAGGCTCAGAGGTAACACCTTCTATCGGTTACGTTGGCGAGTGGATGCACGGTTACGTATACATCGACCTCGACAACAACAAGCAGTTCTCATTCAACGCCGACGGCGCTGACCAGACTGGCACAGAGGTAGTATCTTACAGCTACTATAAGGATCAGAACTCTAAGGGCGAGACTGCATCAAGCAACTGCAACGTTAACCCGATGCCTGCATTCACAGCTCCTACCACACCGGGTACATACCGCATCCGCTTCAAGGTAGACTGGGATAACATCGACGCAGGTGGTAGCGTAGCTACTGGTAACTCTATCCTCAACAACGGTGGTGGTATCTACGATGCTACTCTCGAGGTTGTAGAACCGGTTGTTGACGGCATCAGCACAATCAACGCTGAGGTAGCTAACGGCGAGGCACAGCTCTTCACTGTTGACGGCGTACAGATTGCTAAGCTCCAGAAGGGTCTGAACATCGTTCGCTCTGCTGACGGCAAGGTTAAGAAGGTACTCGTTAAGTAATCTTTTTAAGACTATAGGGTAGGGCGCACGCCCTTTCCGATAAACATCAATCCCGACTCCAGCAACGGAGTCGGGATTTGTTTTTTTTGTATTAATCTGTCATAAACCGATGCATTTTTACAGAATTTTTATTGCGTAAACAATAATTATTCTTACCTTTGCATATAAAGTACGACTAAGAACAGACAAATTGTAAGTATTATCCGGCATTCGGATAACCCTATGCTGCATACATACTAAAATATAGAATATTATAGTTCACTTAATTTAATAACAATTTATTAACAAAAAAGAAAGGATTTAGTATGAAGAAAATCTTATCTCTTCTTTCGATGTTGATGGTTACCGTGATGGCATTCGCTACGGACTACACCGATCAGCTTACTTTCAAGCTGACTTTTGGTAGCAGTCCTTATGAGCAGTCTTTGCCGGAAGGAACTCTCACCGTAGAAAAACGCGTAGACGGCAAATACAAAGTGACCGCATGTGGCTGCGATCTAAGCACGTATGGCGTTGGAAAATGGGGCGACCTCAGCTGCGACGCAGTAGAAGGCACAACAGACGCCGACGGTTTGACAACAATCCAAGTTAGCAACCCTGATGTTTCTGCCAGTGGAACTATTGATGGTGGTTTCGCTCTTAAAGGCGAGTCTCTCCTCGTTAAGTTCAACGAAACAAAGGCTTACGCCCTTTTCAAGGGCAAGTTGGCTCTTAACCCTGTTGTAGGTTATGCTTTTGAGTACACCTTCGGTACAGACGAAGGCTTCGAGTCTACTGGCGGCGGTTCTACCGGCGGTGGCGAGACTGGCGGCGAAGTAACAGAGAAGTACACTGTTAACTTCGACAAGACAGCTTACCACTCACGTAACGACCGTGTCCTCAGCAGCTTCTCTCTCCAGCAGACTGGCAAGGAACAGCAGACTGTAAACGTATTCGCTTCAAAGGCAGCTTACGAGGATCACACATCGTCTGTATTCAATGTTGAGGCAGGCAGCGAGTTGACAGCTTCGTTCAACTACTCAGGTCAGTGGATGAACGGTTATATCTACATCGACCGCGACAACGACGGCGAGTTCTCTTACAAGGAAGGCCAGTGGGATCAGGCAGGCACCGACTTGGTAGCCTACAGCTTCTATACTACACTTGCTAATCCGAAAGTAAACGATGGCAATGGCTACAACTCTACCGGTGCTTCTGTTTCTGGTGACGATCGTAGCAACGTTAATCCTCCTTCATTCACAGCTCCTACAGAGCCGGGTACATACCGCATCCGCTTCAAGATCGACTGGAACTGCATCCTCCCTGGAGGTTCAAACGACATCCTCTCTGACGGTGGTGGCGTTTGGGATGCAACTCTCAATGTTGTAGCTGCAGAGCCAACAGTTAAGGAGGAGAAGAGCTTCACAGACGCTATCTCTATGGTTGCTAACGGTGTGTCTGAACCAGTAGGTCAGGCTAAGGTTACTATCAAGGAGATGACAGACGAGACAATCAGCATGACACTTGCTATTGTTGGTCAGGAAGATGCAGAGTACACAGCTTCTGGTTTCACCAAGACTGTTGATACAGAGAAGAACCGCACTACCTACACTGGCACTCTCAATATCGAAGATGAAGACTACGACGTAACTGCTCTTGTTTATACAGTGGACGCTACAGAGAAGCTCTACATGGTAGCTAAGGGCGCTGAATACAACTACGTAATCGGTACAAATCCTGACGCTGCTACAGTGGTATCTGACAAGACCTACACAAGCAACCTCATGATTATGGATGGAGAAGAGCCGGTTGTAGATGAAGCAGAAGCTCAGGTGAACGTCACCATGTACTCTGACGATACCTACAAGATCACTCTTAAGGACGTATCTCTCCTCAACCAAACATCCGACCTCGTATTCGTAGGTAAGGCAATCGCTGAAGAGACAGATTCTGAGGCGCCGCGCACAATCATGGCTAAGTCTGACGGCGCTACAACAAACTTCTTCGGCGAGGAGATGAACGCTACATTCGAGATCACAGAAGTTTCGGCTGACGAGGTCAAGATGGGCTTCTCTATCGAGAGCGATAACTTCAGCTACCTGGGCGAGTTCAACTACGCGGAAGAAGTAGGTATGGAGGTTTACACAAGCAACCTCCACATCTATGACGCTTCAGCTCCTGAGACAGACCTCTTCCAGGCTGACAAGGCTACCGTAGAGTTCCAGCCTACATCTTCCGGCGAGTTCACGCTCACTCTTAAGGACGTAACACTCAACGAGAAGACTCAGGACCTCGTATTCACTGGTACACTTCCTACAACAGAAACAGGTGGTCAGGAGCCGCTCGCAGAAGAGGGTGAGGGTGAAGTAACTCCAGATGAGCCAGCAATGGTTCTCAACGCTACTGCTGACGAGGCTACTGCTACATTCCTCGGTGCTGCATCTGCAACAGCCGAGTTCTCTATCTCTTATAACGCAGCCGACGAATTCATGATGACATTCACCATGAAGGCTGGCGAGAAGAACTACGGTGGTGAGTTCAACTACGAGGTTAAGACACCTGCTGCAGAACCGTTCTGCAAGGAGAACTACGTAGCTGACGGCAATGGCTTCGAGTGGGAGATTCCGGTAGATTGGGATACTCAGAAGATCGTTATGTCTATCGATCCGTCTACATGTACTGGTTCTTGCGAGCACGTTATCGGTCTTGGTGCTGTTCCGACAGCTTGGAATAACACTCTCAACTTGTATCGCACAAGCGCAGACCAGATGCTCCAGGGTTACTTCCAGAACGATGGTGGCAACCACAACACTGACAAGTTCGCTGAGACAGTTCCGTTCCTGGTAGAGGTTTCTAAGGCTAAGGGCTTCGTTGTAAACGGCGAGGTTAAGATCGCTGCAAGCGAAATGAGCGAGCTCTTCGATCTCTCAACCGTTAAGATGGGTACTGGCGAGGGCGCTAACGACAAGTCGCGTGCTACATACAACTACGTTAAGGTAGTTGACAAGGACTGGACGAAGGATCCTGAGGCTGGCATCAACGCAACAACAGTTGCTGAGGGCGAGTTCGAGGTATTCTCTGTTGACGGCGTTAAGCTCGCTAAGCTCCAGAAGGGTCTGAACATCGTTCGCTCTGCTGACGGCAAGGTTAAGAAGGTACTCGTTAAGTAACATTTTAGGGGGTGCACTCAGGGGGTGCACTCAGGGGGTGCACTTGGCTCAAGTGCACCAACCGAGCTAACGTTGCACCATCCAAGCAAACGGTGCACCAACCAATAAATTCATAAGAGGGCATGGCATTCCGCCATGCCCTCTTTGCGTATATACCATAGCTTGGTTGGTGCAGCTGAGACAGCTGCACCCCCTGAGGATGGCACTGCACCCCCTTAAGTTGCTCCCTTTGAAATATTTGCAACAAGGTTGCAGAATCTTTTTCCGAACTTTGTTAACGATTATTTTTCTCTTAGTAATTACCAACAAACAAAATATGCTTAGAAGATTATCCTATTACTTATTATCAGCAGTCTTCGTGGCGGGCATTGCCGCTTGCGGAGGCCAGTCGCACGACCATCTCGACCACGATCATGACCACGATCACGCCGAGGAAACCGAGCATCACGACCACGCTGCCGAAGAAGCAGAACACGGTGGCGAGGCAAAGGGCGCCAACACCGACGAGATAATACTCTCTGCGGAGAAAGCCCGTGCAGCCGGCGTGAAGGTAGAGGAAGTGAAGTCAGGCACCTTCCACGGCGTTATACACACCAGTGGCAAAGTGATGTCAGCCTCGTGCGACGAGACCACCGTCGTTGCAACCATCAGCGGACGCGTGCAGTACAAGAACCACGTGAGCGAGGGCTTGAAGGTGTCTGCCGGCACCACGCTCTTCTCTATCACCTCAGCCGGCATGCAGACCGCAGAGGGCGACCCCGTGCAGCGTGCCCGCATCGACTACGAGCGTGCAGAGCGCGACTACACACGTGCTAAGATACTCATCAAGGACAAGATAATAAGCGAGAAGGACCTCGCCGTGGCAAAAGCCGAATACGAAGCAGCCAAGCTAACGTATAACGGCATGAAGCGCACGCGCAGCGAGGGTGGAGTAGTGGTTACGGCGCCGCGCGGCGGCTACGTTAAGCAGTGTCTCGTCAACGGCGGCGACTACGTAGAAGCCGGTCAGCCGCTCGCCATCATCACTCAGAACAAACACCTCTATCTGCGTGCCGAGATACCCGAGCGCCGCTTCAACGAACTCAACAAGATACGCGGCGCCAAGTTCCGCACAAGCTATAGCAAGCGTCTCTACGACATCGCCGAGATGGGCGGACGCATACAGTCGTACGGACGTTCGGCAGAGGTGAACAACTCCTACCTGCCCGTCATCTTCGAGTTCAACAACACCGGCGACGTAGTGCAGGGCTCTTACGCCGAGATATACCTCATAACCCAAGACCGCCCGAACGTCATCACGCTGCCCCTCACCGCCCTCACCGAGGAGCAGGGCATCCACTTCGTCTACGTGCAGATAGACGCCGAAGGCTACCGCAAGCAGGAGGTGACGCTCGGCGAGAGCGACGGCGAGCGTGTAGAGATACTCACCGGTGTTAAGCAGGGCGACTGTGTCGTAACAAAGGGCGCCGTGCAAGTACGATTGGCTTCGGCTGCAAACGCCATCCCGGCGCATAACCATAATCATTAATTTCTGAAGTAGACGAGGGACGGAATGCACCCCCTGGGTGGGTGTGGCAGCCCTAAATAATCCTCCCACAGATGGCACAGATGCACACAGATGTTTAGGTTGCGTAGTATTGTCCCACGGAACACGCAGAATACACAGAAGTTCTCCTCTGCAAGAAAATTCTGTGAATTCTGTGGAAGTACATTTCAGCAAGAGGCTTCTGTGTGTTCTGTGGATTCTGTGGGAAGATGCAATGGCAGCTCGGTTGGTGCAGCTGAGACAGCTGCACCCCCTGGGTGGGTGTGGCAGCCCTAAATAATCCTCCCACAGATGGCACAG
>ERZ1026888.548-NODE-548-length-20179-cov-5.462284_pt1 | contig 20179 bp, 12 predicted proteins | sample MGYA00380174_ERZ1026888 | MGnify/ENA primary metagenome ERZ1026888 (study PRJEB33269, sample SAMEA4719810) | human gut metagenome | biome: human-associated habitat; feature: organic feature; material: feces | place: Cameroon | collected 2013-10 ...
GTAAAAATCTCCTCCATTTACCATACATAACCATTATCATTTTATCCAGCAAAAGCCATTCTGCGAAAGATTTTTGCGTAAATACGCAAAAATCTTTCGCAGAATCAACTATTTTACGTATCTTTGCAGAAGAAAAATGCGTATTTACGCAAAAATATGTCACCGGCAGCAACGCCAAGTTCCTATCCAAGGACATCATCACAGAATTCAGAGGGCGTGGTTACCAAATACACGTTTCACCCCTCAGTTTCTCTGAGTTCATGACGACCTACAATGGCAGCAAAGAAGACGGATGGATCGAATATCTCCAATACGGCGGCCTTCCACCTGTCGTTCTCCAACCGAACGATGAAGAAAAGATTAAGTTTCTGAAAGATCTCTGGCAAGAAACTTACCTCATCGACATACTCAACAGAAATCACATCAAGAACAACGCTGAGCTAGAAGAACTTCTCTGTATGTTGGCCTCAGGCATTGGCGGACTCATCAATCCCCAAAAGCTATCCAACACCTTCAAGACCAACAAGAATGTGTCCATTAGTCCTGCGACCCTAAAATCATACATCAGCTATTGCTCGGACGCATTTCTGATAGAGGAAGCGAACAGATATGATGTCAAAGGACGAAAATACATCGGAACCCCTATGAAGTATTACTTCGCCGACTTGGGATTGCGCAATGCCTTGCTCAATTTCCGCCAGGTAGAGAAAACTCACCTCATGGAAAACGCCATATATTGCGAGCTGAGAAGACAAGGATTCAACGTGGATGTTGGCGTTGTCACCATAAATGGAAAAGATGAAAATGGTTCCAGCTATCGCAAGCAACTAGAAGTGGATTTCGTATGCAACAAAGGCAGTCGCCGTTGCTACATCCAATCCGCCCTCAGTTTGCCTTCACAGGAAAAGATAGACCAAGAGACCAACTCTCTCCGTCGCCTGGACGATGGTTTCGAGAGAATCGTCATCGTAGGAGACCACATGAGCAGCAACCACGACGACAATGGCATCCTCTTCATGAGCATCTATGATTTTATGACGAAAGAACTGTGACGCTACCGAAATCAGCTCATACCCTATTATCAAAAAGTGGTAAAATTACCACTTTTTGTCACTAGGAGAAAGATAAGGGAAAAAGCAAGGAATAATCAGCCACAAAATACCCCAAAATTGCGTTTCGTGGCTGAGTTCATAATTATTTATCTTTCTGCTTGTCGGATTTCTTCACTTTCTTACTTTGAGGTGTCACTACTCTAAAAAATGACATATAAGGTTCTTCTACGCCATTAATTACAGTACCTTTCATATTATAGCAAGTTCTTTTATTCATGGGCTTCAAAAATCTAAGATTCTCCTCACCTATAAAAAATATGGGCATACCACTAACATAAGCAACTCCCCATATTGGGCAAAACAAATCATATTGTTTTTTACGCCAAACTTCGAAAGAATACACATCACCTTTTTGGGGGTAGTGTGTTAACACAATAATACCATAATATATATTTTTTTTATCATTGTCTAAATAATCGTATGCTTTACGTATTTCTTTTTTTAAATGTTGCTTTATGTTTGATTTTGAGATTTTATACACGGGAATTGTACACAATTTATTTCTTCCAAACAACATAATCGGGGAAAGACCTTCCACGATATGGTGTTGGACAGGAAGCATATCCAACTCACTTTGCCCAAACACCACGATTGGGAAGAGTAGAAGAAAAAGCCATATTTTACAAAAATGTTTCATATATAGGTAGAATAATAGAAAAATAGAAATAAAAAAGGGTATGGCTACCTATCAACAAGCCACCATACCCCATATTTGAGAGAGATAAAAGCTTATGCTTATATCTTTACTTTTTGATAATCTTCTTACCATTTACAATGTACAAGCCAGGCTTCAAGCCTACTAAGCCATTCTTGCTTACCAAGATACCTTGCGCATTGTAAACTATTGCAGAATTTGCAGACTCAGATTCTGATATTTCACTTATTCCTGTTGGTGTAGCACTCTCCAACTTAAAGTTGTTAACCGCTGCCAAATCTACAGCTGCATCCCCAAGGGTCTTATAGCCTTCCGCCGTAACCTCAGCCTTGTAAGTTAAACCAGTTTTGATAACCTCTATAGAGTATTGACCATTTTCATCTGTCGTTCCAGAATACTCGATGTCACCACTGACAAACTTAACATTTGCATTAACAACCGCCTTATTGGTCTCACTATCAGTGATTGTACCGGTAACTGTTGCAGGCTCATTTGTTACAACGAAATGAACAACAGGAAGAGGCTTTGAGCCAAATGACTTTGTCGTAATATCACCATCAGAGCTTCTCATATATGCCAACTTTTCGTCATCAGCAACAATCTCAAACTTAGCAGTACGCCAATTTGGCGAAGTTGAGGAAACAAAGAAACGTATGCCACTTCCCTCATACACAAATGGCTCTGTAAGATTTAGCACAAACAAATCCCCAGTATTTGCAAGAGCCTTAAACTCATAACTACCTTCATAAACCTTTGTCATACTTTCTATAGGATGAACAGTATAAGGATTAGGAAGAGACTCGTCTGTCGTATTATCCATATAAACAGCCATATCTGATGTTACATCTTGGCTCATTGTTCCACGGAATATAACTTTTGTAATTTTTGCCCCTTTAGATAAATCTGTCAACTTAGAGACAGGATATAAGATTTCCATTTCACTTTTTTTATCATACATAGTGAATGGACCATTTTTATCCAAAACCGATTTAACCTCTCCTATTTTATAGTCTGAACATGCTTGTTCTTCGGCAATCGCAACAGCAACAGGAGAAGATTCCACCTTATAATCACCAGCAGAGAACTTAACGTAAACACTTATAGTTCCCGCAGTATGTGGAACAAAAGAGAATGTAAAGTTAGCTGATTCGCCACCAGCTATAGTCACAGAATTTGCAGAAGCTATAGGCTGTCCATCTACATATAATTCCGCAGTATATCCACCGTCCTTTTCATCCTTTACATTTAAATTTTGCAATGTTGCTGTAACTTTTAGGACAGAGTTAACCTCCCCACTAGCAGGAACATCTGTTTTAGACAAACTCCAATCGTGTGCGACATCCGCCAATTTAAAACCTGCAATATTATCAATATAGCACCCATTGCTAGAAAAACCTATATAATATTTACCAGCAGGGATTCCATCGATTGTTACCAAAGAATATTTATAGTCATAAGAAACCTTTTCTGAAGAAAAATCTTCTGTATTCATCGTTTTGACAGTTGTCCATTTCTGTCTATCGGGTGAATACATCACCTCCAAATTACCTTTTGAATACTGTCTGGCAGCATCAAAAGCTAGAGATTCTCCCTCAGAAATCTCCAACAAAGGAGATACAAGGATTGCTTTTAATGACGAATTATTTGCAACAGCAGCTTTTTTATTGTCATCTGTTTTTAACGAATATGCTCTATCTGATATAGACCAAACTTTATCATTACCAATAATCATCATGCCTGCAGGGAGTTTACCATCCTCAAAATCTTCAAACCAAGAAGTTGCATCAAGCACAACACCCTTAAGAGTTATTGTTTTATTTCCACCATCTGTCTCCAAAACCAAAGTTCCATTTTTTGCCCCTACGGCAGCGACATCCATTGTCACCTTAATTTGCGCACTCTCATGAGGTGCTACAGATATTGGAGCTATTACATCAGTTAAGAAGCCATTCGTAACTTCAATTTTTGATACATTCAAGGATTTACCACCATTATTAGTTACTGTAAACACTTCTGTCTTTGCCGTTTTGACATTACCGAAGTTAAGTACGTAATCATCACCTACTTCCTTGCCACCATTCGTTACTTTCAAGACTGGAGCATAAGCCACAGGAGTGACCTTTGCGATAGTTGTCTTTGTTTCACTGATACCTTCATAAGCATAATAATAAGAAGCATCTGGATAGTCGGAAATATTCAAAGTTACACTAACCGGAATCGTATAACTTTCGCCTGCTTCCAAAGCCTTGTCGATAGCAATCGTCTTGACAATCTTGCCTACTGCATTTTTAATATCTACTTGATAACCTGCGTCACCAGGATTCAACGTAGCACCACCAGTATTTTTTACCGTCACATTAAAATCAAAAGTATAATTGCCATCTGCATTAGCATCGGTATATGTTCCAATTGATGAAGAAGACGTGATCGACATTTCTTTCTTCAATTCTATCTTGGCACTCTCTGCCTCAAAATCATCAAGGCTGACATAAGAAGCATAGATACCCAAACGAACACCATTTACCTCAGGCAAATCTATTTTTGTCCAATCATCACTTTCTATCTGCTCATCGTTAGAAGAATAAATGGGCGAGCCATCAACAACATACTTTCCATTAGCCTTTTTCATTTTATAAACAACCAAAAAGCCTTCCCCACTGCTTGTATATTTTGCAGCCTTCTTTACCAAAATGGAAGAAGAGCCACTTATGGCAGGAGTAATCAAATAGTCATTAACATAACTATAATCCCCATAAACATCTCGTAATTTCTGTGTTCCAACTTGCAAACAACCAGAGCCATCCTTGCCGTCTGTTGAACTATAAGTGTATTCCACATAACGTTGTCCTCCATAATAATCTTTATCAACACTGTAGACATTATGTTCCCAACCTACATCAACCAGGAACGAATGATCATCCGTAGCTATTGCCGAGTTGAAATCCACCTTATAAGGCGATTTCGTCTCTTGTGCATTAGCTGTCGTCACACTTGCAAGCAAAGCAAACAAGCTAAACAAAAAAAGAGTAATCTTTCTCATAAGCTAAACATTTTAGTTGTTAATATTTACCAAATTTAAACAATAGACATTCCAAAATTCTTCCAAAACATATCATAAGAGATGCAACACATTGGAATTCGGTGGCAAATATAGCAATAATATTTTAATTCAAAAGCAATTCGCTCAAAAATCTCACAAAATGGCAGAAAAATTCTTTATTTTTCTTTACAAAAAGAGAAGAATGCCCATATTTTTACAATTTTACAACAACAAACGTCAAAATTTAGCACAATATATCAAACATTTCGTCATTTATTTTGCGCCATTCAAAAACATTTTGTAATTTTGCGACCAATATCGACAACTTAATTTAATAAAATTATGAAAGAAAAGAAAAAATTACTTACCACGCTCTTGCTCTCCACGGCTTTGGCATCAATACCAACTGATGGATTCTCACAAGTAATTTACAAGCAATCTTTCGATGACACCAACGCTTTCAACACCATGACCAACATTGACGAGGATGGTGACGGAAAGAGATGGTTTTTCGAAGAAGGAGCTGCATGTAATGAGTACACCACTAACGAAGCCCCTATCAGCGACTGGCTTATCACACCAGAAATAGAATTAGAGGCAGGATGGGTTTATGAATTAACTTACAAAGTGAAGGGAACCAACTATCCTACACTTTATGAATTCCTACAGCTTTCTTATGGTCAAGGAAACGATCCTGACAAATATACCATATTAAATAATGACATCGAGCTTCCGAAAAGCAGCAGTTTCTCTTCTGCTCGCAGAATGGTGAATGTCGCACAATCTGGCAAATACAGAATTGCATTCCATGCATCAAGCTTAGGCAAAGCCGAAGAGAAGGTGCAAGGTAAAGAGTATGGTCGCCAATACTTTGACGACGTTGTCCTCGAAAAGAAATACAAAGCAGGCGTTCCCAACCAAGTGAGCAACTTGACAGTAACCCCGGCAGCAAATGGTGTTTTAAAAGCTAATATTAGTTTCACCGCTCCTACCACTAACCTTGGCGGGACAGACTTGGAAGAACTATCCAAAATCATAGTAACGAGAAACGATGGAAAAGTAATCGCTACCATCAACACTCCAGAAAAAGGAAAAGAATACAATGTTACAGATGAAGAAGCAGTCATCAAAGACAACACATATACCGTCACCATATATAATAAGTACGGCGAAGGACTTGATGTAACAGCTTCCACTTATGTCGGCATAGATACTCCTGCTGAAGTTGAATCTGCCAAGGCGACAGATAATGGAGACAACATTGCTATCAGTTGGACTGCCCCTACGAAAGGAAAGAATGGTTACTACTATGATGTCAACAAGGTAACCTATAATTTGTACTCCATTGACAAACGATACAACAAGACTTTAATTAAATCAGGTCTAAAAGGAACAACTTATACTCTTCCTAATGACTTTGATGGCGACCAGCAAACGCTCACTTTTGCCGTCACAGCTGTCAGCGATGCAGGAGAAAGCAGTTATACTTCTTACAATATGCCAGCTTTAGTTGTGGGCAAGGCATACGAAGCACCTTTTAGAGATAGTTTTGCTGATGGAGAGACCCCATATTATTGGTGGACACAGACATCGGAGATTTTCTCATCTTTCAAACTTAAGACCAGCAAATCTCAAGACGATGACGGAGGATGTCAAGGTCTTGTCACAAGCGACGAAACAGAGGAAAGCCTCAACACTGGTAAAATTTCTCTGAAAAACGCAACAGCGCCAAAGCTGAGATTTGCATACCAATTCTCCTTAAAAGGTTCATATCCGGGCGACATCTATGTAGAAGTTGCACAACCAGGAAAAGCTGACGCAGAAGAGATTCTACATCTGACACCAACCAGCGGTACATTTACTGGCTGGAACATTGCTACGGTTGAATTAAGCCAATTCAAAGATACACCTTATATATATATTAAGTTCCGTTGTCAGAACCATGGTGTCCAAGAAATCTACCTTGACAATGTGTCTGTAGGCGATGCCTTCAACAAAGATCTAGCCATCAAGTTGAATGCTCCAACCAAAGCTATTGGTGGTGAGAATTGCACAGCTAGTGCCAGAATCTACAACTACGGAACAGAGAGTGCAAAGAATTTCACCATCAAGCTATACGCCAATGAAGAAGAGATTGCTTCAAAGACGATAAAGTCAACCCTAAAAGCTCAAAAAAATACGACTTCATACTTGAATTTCTCTCCTAAGGTAGGTGTTGACGCACTCAATCTGCAAGCAGAAGTCACCTACGATGACGATGAATATACAAGCAATAATCTCAGTGAGGTAAAGAATATGACTCTTTCACAGCCAACCCTCACCAAGGCTACAGACCTCAAAGCAAGCCCAAATGCTAGTGGTGTAGATTTGACCTGGACAAAACCAGCATACAAGACAGAGACTATCACAGATGATTTCGAAAGCTACGAGCCTTTCATCATCGACAATATTGGACCTTGGAAGGTCTATGATGGAGACGATGCCTGGACGACTGCCATTCCTGTAACAAGTGCTTTATCAGAAAGTGGCGTGGAAAGAATCGATTTCCCTAATGCAGAAGAGGCATACGCATATATTGTATTCAATGCAAAGAAGACAACACCTGCCATTGCCAACATAAGCGGCTATAAAAATATCACAGCTCACTCTGGTGATCAATGCCTTGCAGCTTTCACACCAGCAGAAGATATGGATGTGCCAGCAAACGACTGGTTGATTTCTCCTATCTTGACAGGTCAAGCCCAAACAATCAAGTTCTGGGTTCAAGGACCAGCATCTGGTTTTAAGGAGCCATATTCTGTTTACTACTCTACAACAGGAAATGACCCTAGCGATTTCACCACATCAGGCAGTGGTGAGGAACTGAAATACGGCACAACTACAGAAGATTGGACAGAAGTAACTTGCGATTTACCTGAGGGTGCTAAATATTTCGCCATCAACTATACCGCCAACGACCTGTTCATGATTCAGATAGACGACATCACTTACACTGTTGGCGACGGAGAGTTCCTTGGCTACAATGTATATCGTGATGGAGAAAAGATTGCTAATCTCGGTGCTGATGCCACAAGTTATACAGACAACTCAGGAAATGCAAATAGTAAATACCAGATTACAGCACTCTATACAAGAGGTGAATCTGCATTAACCTCTGTTGGTGAAACTACTAACATAGAGCAGGTTGAATCAAACAATAACAAGATGACCCAAGCTACCATCTACGACCTCAATGGTCAGAAGGTAAGCACGCCTACCAAACAAGGCATCTATATTGTCCGCCAATCAAACGGAAAGGCCATTAAGGTTATCAAGAAATAATTACGACTTCGTGTAAACAGAATTCATTTTATGGAAAAAAGACTCATGTGCTTATTGGCAGGATTGTTCCTATTATTGGGAACAATCTCTGCACAAAGCAGGAAAATAACGGGAACTGTGATTATCCAAGAGGATGGTCAACCAGCCATTGGTGCTTCCGTTACCGTATTAAACAGTAAAAACATTGCCATCACCGACATTGATGGTAAATTTACTATCGATGTTCCTATTGGCGGCAAAATCAAAGTTAACTATATCGGTATGGATGCCCAAACCTTGGTTGCCAAAGATGGTATGACCGTTAAATTAGTATCTAACACAACTTTGAATGAAGTCGTCGTTACAGGTATGTCTAAGATGGACAGAAGAACCTTTACTGGTGCTACCGACCAGTTGAAAGCTGATGAAACAATGATCAGTGGTATGGCAGACATCAGCCGTTCTCTCGAAGGTCGTTCTGCTGGTGTATCTGTTCAAAACGTATCAGGCACTTTTGGTACAGCACCTAAAATCCGAGTTCGTGGCGCAACCTCTATCTATGGTTCTTCCAAACCTCTTTGGGTTGTAGATGGTGTCATCATGGAAGACGTAACTGACATCAGTGCCGATGCTTTATCTTCTGGCGATGCCGAGACATTGGTATCTTCCGCTATCGCAGGACTCAACTCTGACGACATTGAAAGTTTTCAAATATTGAAGGATGGCTCAGCAACCTCTATCTATGGTGCCAGAGCCATGGCTGGTGTGATTGTTGTCACGACCAAAAAAGGTCGTGCTGGTCAAGCACACATCAACTACTCTGGCGAGTTCACCACTCGATTGAAGCCTAGCTATAGCAACTTCAACATTCTTAACTCCCAGGAGCAAATGGGCATTTACCAAGAGTTGAAGGATAAAGGATGGCTCAATTTGGCAACTGTACTCAATAGCAAAAACTATGGTGTATATGGCAAAATGTATGAACTGATTGATACGTTTGACCCAACCACAGGACAATTCGCTTTGGCTAATACATTAGAGGCACAGAATGCTTACCTCCAATCAGCCGAAAAGAGAAACACCAACTGGTTTAACAGATTGTTCTCAAATGGAATTATGCAGAATCACTCTGTCAGTTTGAGCGGTGGTACTATGAAGTCCAACTATTATGCTTCCATGAGTGCTATGATAGACCCAGGATGGTATAAGGACAGTAAAGTGAATCGCTACACAGGTAATTTTAATGTTACCCACCACATTTTGGACAACCTGTCTGTCAACGCTATCGGTTCTGCCTCCTATCGAAAGCAAAAGGCTCCAGGTACTATGAGCCAAGATGTAGATGTAGCTTCAGGACAAGTTGCACGAGATTTTGACATCAACCCTTTCTCATACGCTTTGAATTCCTCTAGAGCATTGGATCCATATGCTTACTATGTAGCAAGCTATGCTCCTTTCAATATATTCAACGAGTTGGCAAACAACTACATAGACTTGAATGTAGTAGATACTAAATTCCAAATGGAATTAAAGTATAGCCCTATTCGTGATTTGGAATTGTCAGCAATTGGAGCCATCAAATATGCCACTACTACACAAGAGCATAAGGTGATGGATAATTCCAATCAAGCTCAGGCATACCGTTCTATGAAAAATTCTCAGGTGAGAGACGACAATTCTTTGTTATATAAAGATCCAGACAATCCATATTCATTGCCTATCACAGTTCTACCACAGGGTGGTTTGTATCGAAGAACAGACAATCGAATGACCAGCTACGACGTACGTCTTACTGCAAACTACAACCATACATTCAACAAGACTCACATCGTAAATCTGTTTGGAGGTATGGAAACCAATAGCATTGAACGTAGTCGCACTTGGTTTAATGGTGCTGGTATGCAATACACTAAAGGTGAACTTGCTTCCTATGTATATCAATTCTTCAAGAAAAGCCTAGAAGAGGGTAACTCTTATTACACTCTCGGAAACAACACTTATCGAAGTGCAGCTTTCTTTGCTAATGCCACCTATTCTTATAAAGGCAAATACAACCTCAATGGTACTTATCGCTACGAAGGTACTAACCAGTTTGGCATGTCAAGCAATTCTAGATGGTTACCTACATGGAACATCTCTGGCAGTTGGAACGTACATGAAGAAAGTTTCTTTAAACACCTCCGCTCTGTACTTTCTCACTTGACGTTCAAAGCCTCATATAGTTTGACGGCAGACCGTGGTCCTGCAGAGATTACGAACTCAACTACCATTCTAAAGTCATACAATCCATATCGTCCTTTCACAAGCGATAAGGAGAGCGGCATTAGATATACTGGCTATGCTAATGTTGATTTAACTTATGAGAAAAAACACGAGTTTAACTTTGGCGTAGATGCAGGTTTCTTGAATAACCGCATCAATGCAACATTTGATGTCTATCGCCGTAATAACTACGATTTGATAGGAGCCACCGCAACACAGGGTACTCGTGGTGACATTGTAGAATATGCCAATGTTGCATCCATGAAGTCGCATGGTGAGGAATTGAGTATCACTACTAAAAATATTCAAACTAAAGATTTCTCATGGGTTACGAACTTCATATACTCTCATTCTGTCAATGAAGTAACCGACCTGACAACCGAAGCTACCACTATGGATTATATCCAAGGTACTGGATTTGCCAAAAAAGGTTATCCAGTTAGAGCATTATTCTCTATACCTTTCAAGGGATTGGATGAAAATGGTTTTCCGACCTTCCTTAACGAAAAGGGAGTTATAACAAGTGATGACATCAACTTCCAAGAGCGTGTCAACAACGACTACCTCGTATATGAGGGACCAACCGACCCTACCTATACAGGTTCGTTAGGTAATACGTTCAGCTATAAGGGATTCCGTTTGAACATTTTCATGACCTATTCATTTGGTAATGTTGTACGATTAGACCCTGTATTCTCTGCGCAATACAATGATTTAACCTCCATGACAAAGGAATTTAAAAATCGTTGGAGATTAGCTGGAGAAGAAAAGCAAACCAATGTGCCAACAATATTGACATACAGACAGTATCACGACAACACATCGTTGCTTTATGGTTATAATGCATATAACTACTCAGATGTAAGAGTTGCCAAAGGTGACTTCATCAGAATGAAGGAAATTTCATTGTCATACGACTTCCCTTCTGTATGGTTTAGTCACACTGCATTGAAGAGTTTGTCACTAAAACTTCAAGGCACAGATTTATTCTTAATTTATGCCGATAAGAAGTTGAATGGTCAAGACCCAGAATTCTTCCGTGCAGGTGGTGTATCAGCACCTCTTCCAAGACAATTCACATTAACTATAAAAGCAGGATTCTAAACACAAACACAATATGATTAAAAAATATAATTATATAAAGGTATGTTTCTTGGCTATAGTCTTTGCAGGTATGACATCATGCAACGATTACCTCGACAAGACACCAGACAATCGTATGGAGCTAAAAAATAAGGATGACGTTGCCTCTTTGTTAGTCAGCGCATATCCAACTACTTACCCAGCTTACTTGCTCGAAATGTACTCTGACAACACCGATGAATACAGAAACACTTCATATGGTGCTGCCGACCGTTTTCAGATTCAAGCATATAATTGGGATGACATCACTGTTACTGGCAACAACGATGACATTGCACAAATATGGCAAAAGAATTATGGTGCTATGACTACTGCAAATATAGCCATAGACTTCATCAATAAGCAAGCAGACAAATCAGATTATTCAGCACAATTAGGTGAGGCATATTTATGTCGAGCCTACGCAGCATTCACCTTAACCAACATTTTCTGCAATGCATACGACAAAACAACAGCAGACAACAATCTTGGCATCTACTATGCAGAAGAGAACGACGAACATGTTGGCATGAAACATGAACGTGGAACATTGGCTGGTACATATCAAAAAATTGATGAAGATATACAAAAAGGAATGGCTTTGGTAACCAACACCTATGACCACCCTAAATTCCACTTCACCAAGAATGCAGCTTATGCCTTTGCCGCTAGATTCAACCTTTACTATCAGAAGTACGATGAAGCTATCAAGTATGCAACCTTGGCTTTAGGCAACAATCCTGCTTCCAACCTCAGAGATTGGCAAACATGGAATGCCCTTTCTGCTAATGACAATATTCAGCCAAATGCTTACATCAGTTCTACTAATAATGCCAACATTCTACTACAGACTGTTTATTCAGACTGGGGAATGATATGTGGAGCATACGGTTATGGAGATAAATATACTCATGGAAGGTTAGTCTCCGAGACTGAAACATTGGAGGCAGATGGACCATGGGGAAATAGCGAGACAACGATGGGGTATAAAGTTTTTTCCAACGAGTCTATTGCACGCCATATTCTTCGTAAGGTTCCAGCCTTGATAGAATACATCAATGAGCAAACAGGCTCAGGCTACTTGCATACAGAATTCGTTCCGTTCCATATGGATGAGACTTTAATGGTAAGAGCAGAAGCGTATGCTTTAAACAAGCAATATGACAAAGCTTTGGCTGACATCAACACAGAGTTGTCAAAATTCACTGTCAATGGTATCCAACTTTCGCTAAAGGGCATCAAAGACTTTTATGATTCTATGGATTATTACTCTCCAACAAATCCGACTCCGAAAAAGCAGTTGAACACGTCATTCAGTATCGATTCCACAACACAAGAGCCTCTACTTCAATGTATTCTACAATTGAGAAGGCTCATTACTATCCATGAGGGACTTCGTATGCAAGACATCAAACGATATGGAATAGAGATATACCGTCGCCGAGTCAATATGAACCAGCAGGTAGAAGCAGTAACAGATGTATTGACAAAAGATGATCCACGCAGGGCTATCCAATTACCGCAAGATGTTATCACTGCAGGTATGACACCAAATCCACGAACAAAATAAAAAAGGGAGTTTACATATATGAAAAAAGTTATATATTTAGCATTGCTAATAATGACAATGGGCTTGGTAGCTTGTTCGGAAGATGACAAGATTTCATCTACGACCATTTTCCCTACCACTCCTCCAGAAAGAGATGCTTTTGACATTTGGTTGCAAAAGAACTATACTGCAACTTATAATATTGATGTGAAATATAAGATGGAAGACATCGAATCTGATATGACTTATCAGTTGGTACCTGCCGACTCCAGTAAATCTGCCAAGATAGCAATACTCATCAAATACTTGTGGTTTGATGCCTACAATGAAGCTGTCGGTCAGAATTTTGTCAAGGCAAATGTACCTAGAATCATCCACTTTATAGGTTCATCAGCATACAATAGCAACGGAACAGAAACTGTCGGTACTGCAGAGGGTGGTCTGAAAGTAACTTTGTACAAAATCAATGATATTGATGAAAGTCGTATTCAAACAGACGCATATTACCATCGTTTGAACGAGTATTACTTCCACACGATGCACCATGAGTTCACTCATATCTTGCACCAAAAAGTACCATACGACACGAATTTCAAACTGATTTCAGAGGCTAATTACAGAAGCACTGATTGGTATCTCTATAGCACAGCCCAAGCACAGCGTTTAGGTTTCATTACCAATTATGCCATGAGTCAACCTGACGATGACTTCGCCGAGCTGATGTCCACCTACATCACCTCTTCTAAGAGCGAATGGGAAAGCGACATGGCTACGGCAGGAACGTCAGGAGCAGACATTATCAACCAGAAACTTGAAATCTTGCGTAAGTATATGCAAGAGTCCTGGGGACTTGACATCGACTTGCTACGTGACATCATCCAGCGTCGTGCATCAGAGATGAAGACTCTTGATTTAGAACATTTAAATTAGAACCTTTATGAAAAAGATATTATTTAGCATCATTGCTCTAACCGCTTTATTGGCATTTCAATCTTGCCAAAAAGACGATGATGAAATCTTCGAAAAGCCTGCTGCTGAAAGAATACAGGAAGCAGTAGATAATGCTAAGACATTATTGGAAAGTGCCCCAAATGGTTGGGAAATGCAATACTTCACTGGTGAAAATTATAATCGTGGTGGATATACTATGTTTATGAAATTTGTCAATGGCAAGGCTTACGTTTCCTCAGACATTGCACCAAGCGATATGGTGACAGAATCTAGCTACGATGTCATTAGAGGTGAGGGACCAGTATTGACCTTCAACACTCATAACACCATTATGCACTACTTGGCTCAGCCTTTTCCTAGCGATGTCACAGGTGAGCAAGGAGATTACGAATTCGTCATTATGCGCACTACTGAAGATTCAATCTTTGTAAAAGGTAGAAAATGGGGAAACAAAATGGTCTTAACTCGTATTGACGAGAATAAATCATGGAAAAATAGTATTGACAAGATGCAGAATATATTTCATTCCATGGACTATTTCTATTTGGAAAACAGTGATAATCCTGAGGGTATCTATTTTGACCCTGCCAGCCGTCGTGCATACATTGGTGTATTAGGAAACACTTCTGTTACTACCGCTTACACAACAACAGAAGATGGTATTGAGTTTAAGGACACTATGGATATTGCTGGACAAAAAGTAAAGTCTATGACGTGGAATGCCCAAAATCAGACACTTGTCTCTAATGACGGGAACGTAAGTTGCGTAACCTATGAACTTCCAGGCTACAAGAGAATTGATACATATTTTGGCGATTGGGAAGTATCTTACATCAAAAAACAAGCACAAGAAGAGGGAGAAAGTGATGAAATCGGTACATTTTCTATGTCGTTCTCTGCAAACACAACTCTCATTGACCAAAAGTCTGAATCTTCATTGACGGCAACCGTCTATTATGTAACAAAAAGTGGTTCTAAAGTCGGGTTTGACTTAGATGCATCATTCAGTCCTCTAACCGGCGAGGTATATATCCCTTATCAAGCCATTCCTGACCCAACTGGCAATTATCCATATTTGTTGGTTTGCACGCTGAATTGGACTACAGGCTATTTTAGCGCAACTGGATTTTCCATCACTTACGATTCCACAAATGACAAATACAAGATGGATCCAGAAGAGAAAGGAGCTAATACCTTAGTCGTACTACCAGTAGATAGCAGTGGTAACTTGGTACATAATTCCGAAGGTTCCATTCAAGTATATTTCATGTACGACTATATACAAGGCATCAAGAAGATTACACAATAATTCTTAATCAGAAAAAAAATGAAGAAGTTTATATTATTAGGATTATTTATATTATTTTTGATACAACCTGCGTATGCAATAAAAGTAGGTTTAGTTTTAGATGATGATAAGGTTTATTTTGGAACGGCTACTGAAGGTCAAATTGTAGATACTACAACAAGTAAACAAATAATGCCTTTGTGTAAACTTACGACTTACGAGATTAAATCAAAACGAAATCATTTTGAAATCAGAAGCGAAGATAGTGATAAAGTAAAAATTGAAAATGATAGAATAACAATACGCACATTTGATTCAAATTCATATATTTGTGTAAAGCAAAAATGGTACAAAGGAACAATTCATATAATCAATAATAACGGCAATATGACAGTTATAAATGATGTTGGGATTGAAGATTATGTAAGAGGTGTAACACCTGCTGAAATGCCTTCTTCTTGGAACATGGAAGCTTTAAAAGCTCAAGCCATAGCCGTTAGAAGTTATGCTATAGCTAATTTAGGAAAACATGCTTCTCAAGGTTTTGATTTGTTAGATTCGACTATGGATCAAGTATATAATGGGGTTTTAGCTGAAACCTCAGCTACAAACAAAGCAGTAGATGAAACAAAAGGATTGGTTCTAACTTATAATAATAAAATAATTTCGACAATGTATTCAGCATCTGCTGGTGGTCAAACTAAATCAGCCTTACAGGCATGGGGAAATGATATTCCATATTTACAATCTGTAAAGTCTTTTGATGATGAAACAGGTATTAGAGGGCATGGTGTTGGCATGACTCAATATGGGGCTAAAAACCTTGCGGATATGGGATATAATGCTTATCAAATACTAGCTTATTTTTATACAGGGGCTCATTTTGCAAGAATAAACCCGGATGTTTATAAATAGAGTTAATATATTTTCTAGAAATAACCCTAACATGCTTGATACTATTATGTTTCGATAAATAAACTACTTGCAATATATCACATAATGTGTATAATAGGATAATGAAATGCTTAAACTACAATGTTTGAGCAAGCTATTACTAGAAAGAAGGAGAACATTATGAACAAAGAAGAATTAGTAAAAGAAATTGCTAAGAAATCTGGTGTATCACAAAAAGCAGCTTCTGATATTTTATCAGCTACATTAGAAGTTATTGAAAAATCAGTTGCTAAAGGTAAAAAAGTTACTTTAGTTGGTTTTGGTACTTTTGAAGCACGTAAGAGAGCTGCTAGAACTGGTCGTAACCCACAAACTGGTGCAGAATTAAAAATTGCTGCAAAAACAGTTCCTGCTTTCTCAGCTGGTAAAAAATTCAAAGAATTAGTAAAGTAATTAATTCTTAAAAAACATTTAAGGACGGAATGCTATTTTGTGTTCCGTCTTTTTTATTATTTAATAAGCTTGTTTAAGTTTCTTTAAAATTCTTAATACTGATATTATAAGAATTGTAGATAATAAAAAGGACGATGCAGAAAATGCTGCCCAAAAAGCTAACAAATGTCTTGTGGAATGAAGTGCGCAGTAATAACCTGAAGATACCCCTATCATTAAATATGCTATTAGATTTGAGTACATAACGATTTTTGTGCGTTTTAAACCTTTAAAAACCCCAGCTAAAGCAACTTGTACCCCGTCACTAACTTGAAAAGCGGCGACAAAGTACATAACAGGTATAATAATTGATATTAAAGCAGTATCAGGTGTAAAAATAGATGCTAAATATTTTGAACAAGTAGCATATATTATACTTGTCATAGACATAAATCCAACCGTAATAAGCACACCATTTTTTATATAAGAAGTTAGTTCTTCATAATTCTTTGCACCGTTGGCAAAACCAACTTTTACCGCTATAGCATTTGATATCGCTAAAGGAAACATAAATGACATATTTGCTAATGTCATTATTATATTTTGAGCGGCTGCATATATGCCAGAGATACGACCCATTAAAATAGCCATAGAGTTAAATGATAAGAATTCTATTACTATGGCAACTGATATTGGAAACCCTACTTTTATTATTTGCTTATAGTATTTTTTATCAGAGAAGTTCTCAAAGTTAAATTTGTATAAACAAAATCCTAACAAACAGAATCCACAAAGAGTTCTAGCTATCAATGTTGCGAGTGCTAAACCCGCCGCCCCCATAGATGGACAACCACAGAGTCCAAATGTGAATACAAAATTAAGTATAACATTTAAAATGACTGATAAAAGCATCACAAAGTTTGGCATAAAGACAACTTCATAAGCTTGTAAAAATTCTTTTAATGCAACATGTAAAATCATTCCGAAAGATGAAAATGCTACTATAAATGTATAAATCTTTATGTCTTTTAATAACATTGGTTCATATCCTAAATATTTCAAAAGAGGTATGTATGCCAATGCTAACCCTAAAAGAATAAATGATGTTAAGAATGCAAATTTTAATGTTGGATAAAAATATTTTTTCGCTTGTCTCCCAGCACCTCTAATGTTCGATAATAAAGGTGAAACGCTTAATAACAGTCCAACTCCAATCATAGAAACAGTTGCATGTATAGAAGTTGCAATAGAAACTGCTGCTAGAGCATTTGTAGAATATCTACCAGCCACAAAACAGTCACCTGCATTAACCAGAATTATACCGATATTTCCCATAAATATCGGTAGTGCTAGTTTTATTAATTCAGAAATATGTTTTTTGCTTATTAATTGCATATTTTACCTTTTATAAACATGCAATCTCCATAGCTATAAAATCTATATTTGTTTTCAATAGCCGTTTTATAAGCTTTAAATATAAAATCTTTGCCTGCTAAAGCTGAAACAAGCATTAATAAAGTTGATTTTGGTAAGTGAAAATTTGTTATTAATGAATCAATAACTTTGAAATCATAAGGCGGATATATAAACAAAGTCGATGCAGACTTACATTCTTTTATACAACCAAACTCTTTATATGCAGATTCTAAAGTTCTTACTGTCGTAGTCCCTACTGCAACTATTTTTTTACCTTCTTGTTTAGCTCTATTAATTAACTCTGCCGTTTCTTTTGATATTTCATAAGATTCTGAATCCATTTTGTGGTCAAGAACATTGTCACATTTTACAGGACGGAAAGTACCTAAACCTACATTAAGAGTTACATATCCTATTTCAATACCTTTTTGTTTTAATTTATCTAAGATTTCTGTAGTAAAATGTAGTCCAGCCGTTGGTGCTGCTACAGAACCTTCTTTTTGAGCATAAACAGTTTGATATCTATCATAATCTAGAGCTTTTAATTCATCAGATGACATTTTTCTTTCTATATATGGTGGTAAAGGAACATTACCAACTTTATCAAGAATATGATATAAATCACCTTCATATTTTAGATTTACAAGCCATTTGCCTGCATCTTCAAGTTCTTGTAGAACTTCTACTTGTAAATCTTTTGATATAGTAATTATAGTGCCAATTTTAACCCTTTTAGAAGGTCTGATTAAAACTTCCCAGTTTTTATTTTCTTTTTGTTTAAGTAAGAATATCTCAATCTTTGCGCCTGTATCTTTTGTGCCATATAAACGGGCAGGAATAACTTTAGTGTTATTTAGAATTAAAACACAATTATCATCAAGATAATTAACTATATCAAAGAAATGAGCATGCTCAATAGTTTGGTTAGCTGGGTCAATAACTAACATTTTAGAAAAATCACGTTTATCTGTTGGGTATTGAGCAATTAATTCTTCTGGAAGTTCATAATCAAATTCTGATACTAACATTAGTCTTTTGCCTTTATTTGTTTAGCATTAGCGATATCATCATCAGATACTTGTGCTTTTTTCTTTTCGTCTTCAGCTTCAAGTTGCTTATTGATAACAACAGTTTGTAGAACTTGAACAATGTTACTTGAAATTAAGTATAATAAAACCCCTGCAGGAATTGGAATGAATACGAATGTACCACATAACATAATCGGCATAAACATGTTCATTGATTTTTGCATAGCAGCTTGACTTGGGTCCAAATCTTGTTTTTTAGTCATTGCCATCATAGCTTTTTGTGCTGCAATCATTGTCAAACCAAATAATAGGATTAAAGCAAGAACATCAAAGTGTAGATTTGTCTTAACTGCTTTTGATGGTACAGATGCAGTTAAAATGCCATCTTTTCTAATGAATGTAACTTTTTCAGTTTCTTTAGTTTGGATATTAGTTACGTCAATATCAGCTTGCTTGATTTGATCAAGTTGACTGAATTTTAAATCAAGACTATCTAGGCTTACTTTAAAATCAATAGGTTCACCTGGAACAAGTTCACCTTGAACAACTACTGCTTTATTTGGTTTTTCAATTTTTATATTGTTAAGTGTTTCATTTTTTAGATATACTGTTGCAGTTTTTCCTGTGATAAATGTTGCATAGTTTGATGCCCCCATAATACCATCATTAGATATACCTGCATTAGTTTTTAAAGTTGAATCAAGACTTTTGATGAACAAAAATGGAGCTTGACCAGCCATTTGAATAAATTGTGGACTCATTAATGATGAATATAACAAAATAAATATAGGCATTTGAATAAGAAGTGGGAAACAACCAGCCATAGGGTTGAACTTGTGTTCTTTATAGAAATCCATCATTTTCTTTTGCATCATTTGAGGATCATTTTTATAACGGTCTTGAATAGCTTTCATCTTAGGTTGAAGAAGTTGCATAGTTCTCATAGAGCGTTGTTGAGAAAGTCCTAAAGGCCACATTGCCATTCTTACAATTACTGTTAATAAAATAATACCTAGTCCGTAACTACCAGTAATTTCTGATAATATTTTTAAACATTTAATAGTTAATGTAACAAAATCCATACTCTCGTCCCTGTCTTTAATAATTTATCTACATGCCAGAACAAAAAT
>ERZ1026888.555-NODE-555-length-19987-cov-12.325055_pt1 | contig 19987 bp, 19 predicted proteins | sample MGYA00380174_ERZ1026888 | MGnify/ENA primary metagenome ERZ1026888 (study PRJEB33269, sample SAMEA4719810) | human gut metagenome | biome: human-associated habitat; feature: organic feature; material: feces | place: Cameroon | collected 2013-10 ...
CCAATTGGACATAAAAAAATTGCTTATGCTCCAAGTTTTGGTTCAATGGACATGACTATTAAACCTGATTTTGAAATGTTAAAATCAATTATGGATTTTGATTCGTTATCATGTCGAGAAATAGAAGGTGTTGAATATCTAAAAAAAAATACCGGATTAGCGGTTTCGCATGTATTAGATCCTGTTTTTCTTACTGACAAGGAAAGTTGGAGTAAATTAGCATCTAATAAAGAAACTCATAGTAATTATGTGTTTATATATGATCTTAACGGAAAAATGCCAATGATAAATTTGGCAAAAGAAATGTTTCCTAATAAGAAACTTATCGTCTTCTCTAATGATGTATTAATGCCATTTTATGCAAGAAAGGTTTCAAATATATCTTTTGTACAGGATATTGGTGTAGAAGAATTTTTGTCTTATATAAAAGATGCTGATTTTGTTATGACAGATTCTTTTCATGGAACAGCATTTTCAATTATTTTTGAGAAACAGTTCTATACGTATATTGCTTTAGAAAAAGCTGCAGGTCGTATTCGTTCTCTTTTGCATCAACTTAATCTTAATGATAGAATAGTTCGTAAAGATGAGTGGAATAATTCTATTATAGATTATCCTAATATTATGCTTAATTCTTTAATACAAAAATCAAAAGACTATTTAATACATTCAATTTATGAAAACTAATAAATTGGTAAGTATAAGCTTGTTGATGATATTAATACAAGAGTACTTTGCTATAGCGGGAGTTTTGGAATATCATAAGTTAATGTCAGGAGTTTTAATAGTTTTGTGCTTTTCAACCATTCTTTTTAAAAAAGAATGGTTGAAAGGAAAAATTACTAAAATTGTTTTATGTTTCTTGTTGTATCAACTTTTATGTTGTTTAATACATGGGCGTGTTTATGCTCCTATTTATGTAGATATCCTTGAAACTCTATGTTGGCCAGCTGTTTTTTTAGTTACTTCCTATGCGTTTACGAGAAATTTTAATGGTGATAATCGCAAGATTCTATTAACGATTTTTGTAGCTGCACTATTCCTAAATATTGTTATCTACGTGAAAGACTTTGAAATGCGAATGTACGTGCTTCATGATGATGATGTGCGAAGTAATCTTATTTTCTTTATAGTATGCTTGATACCATTTACAGCACTAATTGAAAATAACAAAAAACGGTATTTAATATATCTTACAATACTAGCTTTCTCTGTCTTATCCTTAAAAAGGACCGCAATGCTTGTGAGTTTTGCTGCTATATGTGTAGAATTGTTTTTAAATTTAGATTTCAAGAAAAATAGAGGCAGAAATATTTTTATTTCTGTAGTGTTTGTTCTTTTGGGTTATATAGCTATATCTCAAATAGAATCTCTTTTGGGTCTTTCCGTATTAGACAGATTTCAGGCAATCGGAGAAGATGGCGGATCTGGCCGTGATGAGATATATAAAGAAGTTTGGAATCACATAAAACAACAACCTTTTGAATATTTGATTTTTGGTAGAGGTCATAATGGTGTAAGAGCAGATGGATTTATATCTTTGTCATATAGTTTTGAAACATTGTCTGCCCATACAGATTTTCTTGAGGTTATTTATGATTATGGTATTATTGGCACTATTTTATATGTATCTTTCATAATACAGATTATGAAAATTGCTATGTTTTGGAAGAGTAGAAATCTTGTTTATTATCGTGCAATGATAATATCTATAATTGTTTTTATATTAATTTCAGCGACCTCACATTTAATTCTATATGCTACTTACTTTACTTATATAGTAACGTTTTGGGCATTTATGTACACAGAAAAAATAAAGTATAAAGCATTAAAAACAACATAATTGTTTATGGTAGATATTAGTGTTATTATTCCGTGTTTTAATAGACAATCAACTATATGTAAAGCTATAGATAGTGTCTTAAACCAAACATTCAAAGGAAATGTTGAAATCATTGTTTCTGATGATGGCTCATGTGATAATAGTGTGCAAATAGTAAAGAATACTTATGCAGAAAAGGTGAAGATAATTTTAAAACCTTATGATTGTAAGGAGCAAGGAGCTTCTGGTGCTAGAAATAGAGGATTAAAAGTAGCAAAAGGAAAATATATTTCATTTCTCGATTCTGATGATTATTACCATTGTAATTATTTGCAGACTCTGTACGAACAGATAGAAAAGGATGCAGAACTTGGATATGTTTATTGCCGTGTGGAACAGGAGATAAAAGAAGTTCGTGGAACATATTTCAAGCCATGGACGAGAAAAGTTATGACTCCTTATGATCAAAAGTATCATGTGTTGAATAGAGCTCATTGTATATGTACCATATGTCAACTCATAAAAAAAGAAACTATTTTAAAGGTCGGTTTTTTTGATACAGGCTTGAAGGTTGGTGAGGATTCAGACATGTGGATACGAATCTCAGAGAAGGCAAAAGGGATGTTTGTTGATTTTGTAGGTGCTGTTTATTGTATTGAAGGTTTTTCAAACAATCAATTGACCGCTACTGAGGCTTCTAATAAACAGTCGTATGGAAATACAGTATACGAAAGAGCTAAGAAAAGATATATAGAGAACAATTTTAGGGATGATATAAGATTGGCATTAATTTACCAAGGATTGTTCCTGAATAAAGCAAATCAAAGAAGTGGGTTTATAAATAGAATGAAAAGACAATGTTATGTATTCATGAATATGTTTGTTCGCCTTCCTATTGCCACTATTAAAGTATATTTAAACAATTTACAATGAAGAAGGATAAAGATTTACGGGTTGGTTTAATATCTCAGGCTCCATTCCCTATAGGCAACGTTTCAACTATGCGCTATTCGAGCTATATGAAGACTCTTGCTAATAATGGAACGTATTCGTATGTTCTTATTTATTGTCCTACAAGAATGGCTGCTCATATAAAGCAAGCGTCAGGAACGTATGATAATATTGAATTCCAGTATTCTACTTTGATAACATGGAAGAAATATAACCTATTGAATAAAGTTTATTATCTCTTTAAGGGATTGTTTAATTCCATTTCATATTTGAATTCGAAAAACTTATCCACTTTGATATTATATGGAGATAATTCTTTTACGGTAACATTGTTTTATTGGCTTTATACAAGACTAACAAAAAAACGTTTTATCGGAGATAGAAGCGAATTACCATCAAAAAATGAAAGAAAATCGAAGTCTAAAATGTTTATTTATGGCCTCAAACAAAAAATGTTTGATGGTATGATAATCATGACAAAACAATTGATGAAGTTCTATTCTCAGTATTCTAAAAGAGATGACTTTCTCTTCTTCCTACCAATGACGATAGATCCAACAAGATTCGATGGTCTTCAAAAAGAGAAACAAGATAAACCTTATATTGCAGTAGTGTTTGGTACTCATAATAGAGATGGTTTGTTGGAGACACTTATGTCATTTGATTTATACTGTAAAAAGGGCGGACAATATGATCTTTGGTTGATAGGCGATTATGAAAATATGCCTAACAAAAGAGAATTGGATGTACAGTACGAATCATCAAAAAACAAGGAACGAATACATATATTAGGAAAGTTACCGAATGATAGTGTGCCAAAAGTCCTTTATAATGCTTCTATGCTTCTAACAACACCAAATTTATATGTTTCAGGTGGTTTCCCTACAAAATTAGGAGAGTATATGCTTTCTGGAGTACCTATAGTAGCAACAAAAGTTGGTGAATTACTTGACTATATAGAGCCGAATGTTGATATGTTGATGAGTAATCCAAAAGATTATGAGAGTATTTCTAACAATTTATTAGTATTAGAGCGTGACGTTTCATTTGCTCATAAACTATCTATTAATGCAAGAAAAAAAGCACAAAAAGTTTTTTGTGCCAATAGCTATATTGAAACCCTGTCTTCATTTTTATTAGAATAATTATAATGAGAATATTAATTAATACAATTTCCACCAAGAAATATGCTGGCGGAGCCTTCCAAATCTCACAAAACTTTATGTTGAGATCATTGGAGGATAGTGATATCGAATGGTATTATATTACATCTAAGGATGTGGATGATGCTATTGGTGAAAAGTTCGCCCATCTTAAGGGAACTAAATACTTTGTTTTTCCTACTCAACCTGATTTTCGAGGCTCGTATAGGAGAGTAAAAAAAGAACTGGCAGAACTTGAGGTTAAGATAAATCCTGATGTGGTATATTCAATAACAGCACCAAGTTATTTTACATTTAAGACAAAGGAAGTGATGCGTTTTACCAATCCTTGGGTAACACATCCAAATAAATACAGTTGGAGTACATATAGTTTTAATTCAAAAATCAAGCAGTGGTTATATTGTTTGAATCAACGTAGACTGATGAGAGCTGCATACGCTTTCATTACTCAGACTGAAACGACCAAGAAAGGTATTATGCGCATCACAGGAAAGTCTTCAGAGAAGGTGTGTGTTGTGAGCAATGTGCTTCCAGGAGTATTTAAATCAATGGATAATACACCTATTGTAGAAGATGACTATGTAAATATTGCTTGTGTTGGCAATCCGGTACCTCACAAGAACTTTGACATATTACCTGATGTCTTAATAGAATTGAAAAATAAAGGTATTAATAATGTTAGGTTTCATACAACTATTCCATTTAATGATCCATTAAATAGAAAGTTAGAAAAAAAAATAGTTGAATTGGGCATGATGAATAATTGGAAGAATCATGGTAGAATATCGCAAAAAGAATTGGGCGTTATGTATCAGCATTGCCAATTATGTTTCCTTCCTACTTTATTGGAAGTTTTTTCTGCAAGTACTGTAGAAGCTATGTTTTTTCAGCTTCCTATAGTTGCCACTAATTTTCCATTTAATACAGAAGTTCTTGCGGACAGTTGCCTGTACTATGAGCCAAAGAATGCAAAAGAGGCGGCAAAACAAATTGCTACACTTATTTCAAATAATGAACTACAAGAAAAACTCAAAGAAAAGATGCAAGATCAACTTGTAAAATATGGAAATTACGACAAACACTTCAATGCTATCAAGGAATATCTTGTAGAAGTGGCTAATATGAAATAATTAGTAACAATAGTGCATATGGGCATAAGAATGTGCAAACAACAATAATCTGTATAACAAACATATTTCTATGGAAAAGGAAAGCAGACTATTGCTGGCTCTTTTGAGGATAGTTGTAAAAAAACAGGCTGATGAAAGCATACCCTCAGACGTTGATTGGGAAAAGCTGATAAATATAACCACAACGCAAGTGGTGCCTGTAGTTGTTCTTGATGGCTTGCAATATTACCACTCTATTCACCCTGACTATATACCTTTCGCATCACTCGGATTGTCGGACAAACCACAGAAGAGGATGCAGTGGATAGGACAGGTGATGAATTTTGAGAGAATGTATGCCATGCATGAAAGAGCAATGACCGACTTGGCTCGACTATATGCAAGTAAAGGTATAGGGATGATGGTACTGAAGGGTTATGGGCTTTCATTGGATTGGCCAATACCTAATCATCGTGCAGTAGGTGATTTGGACATTTACAATTTTGGTAAGTGGAAAGAAGCAGACTCTTTTATAGCAGAGAAGTTGGGCATCAAGATAGATGAAGGACATGAGCATCATACCGTCTTTAACTTTAATGGCGTAGCAGTAGAGAATCATTATGATTTTATTAACACAAAGGCTCATCGTGATGCCCCGAAAATAGAAGCTCACTTAAAGTCGCTTGCAGAAAAGGATTGCAGGGAGATAGAGATAGAAGGAATAAAGATATATTTGCCTTCAGCGGATTTTAATGCCATATTCCTGATGCGCCACATGGGACAGCATTTTGCAGGAGAACATCTCAACTTGCGCCAAATGCTTGACTGGGGATTTTTTGTAAAGGCTCACTCTCACGAGGTGGATTGGGATGCCACAATTCTCTTTTTAAAGGAAATAGGATTATACCAATTTTTCAATCACATCAACGCTATCTGTACCGACAGTTTAGGGTTTGCCGAGGACATTTTTCCGAGAATAGAGCGAAACAATTACTGGGAACAACGCATATTAAAAGATATTCTTCATCCTGAATTTGAAGAGAAGAAACCAAACGGTGGCTTATTGGCTATCCTGAGGTTTAAAACCAAGAGATGGTGGAGAAACCGATGGAAACACCAGTTGGTGTATAATGACAGTTTGACAATGACTTTTGCAACGTTGGCGTGGAGTCATTTAAAGAGATTCAAAACGATAAAAGACTAAAAAAATGAACATTCTTTTTTTAACTATGTCATCGGGCTTTGCCAATATTGAGGCCCGAGGCATTTATACCGACTTAATGCGGAAGTTCCGTGATGAGGGTCATGAGGTGTATATCATACATCCTAATGAGCGAAGAAACGGACGCCCTACAGAGGTAAAGACCGAAGGTAGAATTCATTGCCTTGGTGTTAGAACTCTTAATGTGACTAAGACTAATGTTGTGGAGAAGGGTATCGGACAGCTGATGTTGGAGAGTCAGTTCAAACGTGCATTGAAGAAATTCTTCGGTAATGTAAAGTTTGACATTATTCTGTATAGCACTCCTCCTATCACCTTCAATAAGGTAATAAAATATGCCAAGAAGGCTTCTGATGGTAAGGCTATGACCTATCTGCTGCTAAAGGATATTTTTCCACAGAATGCTGTGGATATGGGTATGCTGTCGAAGACAGGTGTGAAGAGTGTGCTTTACAAGATGTTCCGTAGAAAGGAAGAGGAGCTTTACCGTTTGTCTGACTTTATCGGATGTATGAGTCCTGCTAATGTGCGTTATGTGTTGAAGCATAATCCTGAGGTAAGTGCTGATAAAGTGGAGATAGCTCCTAATAGTGTAGACTTGTCTCCATCTGAAGTAGTAGATGAAGGAGAATCGGCTGCTATTCTTACAAAGTATGGATTGCCTACTTACAAACCTATATTTATATATGGTGGAAATTTGGGTATTCCTCAAGGTATTCCGTTCCTGTTGGAATGTATGGAGGCTAATGCCGACCGTGAGGACTGCCATTTTGTGGTAGTAGGTTCGGGTACTTACTATCAGCGTTTAGCCGACTGGTATAAGGAGCGCAAGCCTAAGGCGGTTACCGTGATGAAGGGATTGCCTAAGGCTGATTATGACAAATTAGTGCGTGCTTGTCAGGTTGGACTAATATTCCTCGACTATCGTTTCACTATTCCTAATTATCCAAGTCGTCTACTCTCATATCTTGAGAACAAAATGCCGGTAATTGCTTGTACAGACCCGAATTGTGATACAGGTATAATAGCAGAGACGAATGGCTTTGGAATATATGCTCCAAGCAATGATGTGAAGGCCTTTACGTCTGCTGTAGACCGTATGTTAATGGCAGATATCAAGGCGATGGGCGAAAGAGGACACCAATTCCTTAAGGACAACTATTTGGTGGAGCACACCTATGAAGCAATAATGAAGCATTTACATTAAAAAACGAGACATCAATGATAATAGACCAACAACTTTTGGATTCGCTTACACTTCAGGCGAAACAGAATCCTCGCTTGCGCCAGGCTTACGACTTGCGTAATAGCATCAACGACCAGAGCCAACGTATGCTTAACGCCTTGGAGCCTGGAACAGTATTGCCTATCCATCGACACAGAAAGACAAGCGAAGTGACAAGCGTGGTTCGTGGACGTGTAAGACAGAATATGTATGATGACAACGGAACACTTATTGAGTCGTTTGAGGCTTCTGCCGATGACTTCCCTAACTTCTATGTCACTCCTTGTGGCGTGTGGCATAATACAGAATGCTTGGAGAGCGGAACTGTGATATTTGAGGCTAAGGATGGAGCGTATGAGCCGTTGGGGAAAGAGGATGTGATGAATAAGGAGTGATTAACGAAATGAAATAAGAAATCTTTCATATTATGAGCAAGAAAAAATCTATTATATACAGATACATAAATGACATTTATGGGTTTTTATGGAGTAATGGTATAGATGACTCTATGTATATAGTGTGTATAGTAAGTCGTTTTTTGTATTTGAAATCTTTGGAAGATTTCGATGAAGACTTCCTGTTAAACACTATCTATCATAAGGATTCAAATATAGAGATACCGAAACACTGTAATTGGGAAGATCTGAAGTCATTGGATTCTTACACGTTTTCAGAAAATATCGAGCCTTACTTTAATACAATGGTGATAGCAGGTGTTCCTATTACTTATTATAACCCCAAAAAACGTATTGATTCTTTATCAACTATTTATTATCATCTTTTCCAATTGTTGGATAGAATGATATTTGAGTTGAGAGAAAGTTATGAAGATAAAGAATACAGAAATGAAGTGTTTGGTGATATCTTTGATGGATTGCTTACCCAAGTAGAATCACGCAGGAAAGCGGTGGTACCGTCTCATATTGCAAGATTGTTGTGTGAATTGGCTGAGGTTAATGCCACTAATGACTTGGCAGTTCCTTTTGCTAATCATGGAGAATTGATTGTAGAGGCATATAATAAGGTAATAGCTGATAATGCTCCTGCTAATGAAGAAGTAACAGAAGACGGCTTTAATGTTGGGCATCTTTCTGATGCAATATTTTCGGTTAAGCATTATCGTGAATTCTCAATATTGGGTTTGGAAAAAGATGACAATGCCAGACTATTGGCATTATTGAATTGCTATTTTCACCAGGTACCACTTCGCGAAAGAATATTAGAATCAGACTTTTCTCTTTTTACTCATTGGGATGAAAACCGATTGGGAATGTTTAATTCTGTTGTAGGTATAATAAATGTTGCGGATTCTGTAGGACGTGACAATAGTATTCGTAATGTAGTGGCAGTTTTAAAAGAGAAAGGACTTGCTGCGGTGATAGTTCCTGACAGTTACTTGTTTTCATCATCAGAAAGATTTAAAAAGAATAGAAATTTTCTATTGGAAAACAACTATGTTGATGCTGTTATATCCTTACCAAAAGGAGTGTTTGCTTCTTCAATAAACATTAAGACTTCAATTTTAGTATTGTCGAAGAAAAGAAAGTTGTCGGATAATTTCATTTGGTTCTGTGAATTGTTGAATGATGGATATAGCCTCAATTCACAACGTAAGCGAAATATGGATTTTCCTATGCCTGAGCTATTAGGAAACTATAGAAAAAAAGAAGATGTAGATACAAGTTTGATGTATTCGATAAATGTTCCTATATCCAAGATAATGGAAAAAGATACTGTTCTTACAGTCTTTTATTATAAGGAAAACTTGAACAAGCAGGTTATGGAGATAAATCCAGTAGAAGTATATAAGGATATCATCATACTTGAGGAACAAATAAAAAAAGGATTGGATGACCTAAGTAAAATCTTATAAGTATGGATAGTTTTGTTTTATCAGATCTGTTTAGCATTGTTTCCATTGGACCTCATGATTACATTGCGAGTTCTGATAAGGGATATCACTTGGATTATAAAACGCAAGAATGTGTTTTTGTAAAACCAGTAATATTATTAGATAAGGTTGGTAAGCCCAATGTTGAATACGTAAAAGAAAAGTGCATAATATCCAAGAATAGGTTAATGTTGATTAATATGATGCCTGAATTGGTTCTGACCAAGTATGTATATTACTATCTATTAGCCAACGATGACTTGTTGCAGCAATTCTATTTGGGTACAATACCTACTTTTAATAAAAGTAGTCTGCAACATATACAAATTCTTGTACCTTCTTTGTCGGAACAGATTATTAAGGTTGCTGAATTTGATGTTTTCAATAGTTTGATTGAAAAAAGAAAAACGTCAATTGAATCTTTGAATGGCTTTTTGCAGGCTTATTATGGTAGAGCTTATAAAGTTTCTGGACAATTTTGGAAAAAAAGGAAAATATCAACCATTGCTTCTATACAAGCATATAAGAGTGATGTAAAACTATCAACGTTAAGTATTTTTCCAATAGAAGATGGAGTAGTTTTGGCAGGACGAAGTTCTGTTTTTATAAAAGTTAAACAGTCTGAGTGTAATCCTTATTTCTTGGCATGTGCTATCCGTGCAAAGATGAATAATGATGTAAATGTTTTCATAAACATTAAAGAACTATCCAATATCATTGTGAACTTGCCATCTATGTCAGAGCAGAATATATACGAGGTAATATACAAGATGGTATATAGAATATTGGATGACATGAAGTTGTTCAGCATGAAGTTGAATATTCTATTTAGGTTTTTGCTTCATAGAGATTTGTATAAAGCAAATATATCAAATCAAATCCAAATGAGTCATAACGCTTCAGAGGCTGGTTCTGTATTGCTAGTAAATCAGAAGGATATTCCATCACTTATGCAGTATGATGATATTCGTAGGCAAAGATACGAAATGTTGGAAGAACGAAGAATAGAGCAAAGGTTTGACAAAAAGTCAGGGAAAATAATCCTCGTCAAGTTATGAAACTATTACGGTTGAAAATAAATTCAGAAGCAGGATTCAGAAGCTTAAAGAAAGGTTTTGAAGTCTGTTTTCATCAGGAGTCAGATTTTGAAGGAATGACTTCCTTTAGTCCGTTTTGTCTTGTAGGATTGAATGGATGCGGAAAATCGAATGTTCTTGAGGCTCTATCGCAAATATTCTATCATATAGAACTGTGTGTGGGAAGTCATCTTCCACAAACTATAAAGAACGGGGAGTCTTTCGATTCAGAAAAATGTGTTATAGATGCCTTTGAACTGGAATATCTTGTTTTTGATTCGGTAGAAAGTGAATTGAATAAAAGGGATATCTTTAAGGTATGTATAATAAAGGAAGAAAATAAAGAACCTAAGATGTATAAGGTTTCTGCTTATGCGGATAAATCAAAACGAATACAGATTCCACTAAAGTCTTTGTCCGAAGGTAAGGCACTATATGCTAAGAAATATCTTCCACAATACATAGTAGCATATTCTTCTGGTGAGAACGAGACTTTGAGTATACCTTTTATAAAGAGTCGCTTCATTCATCTTTTTGAGTTTAAAGATGCTATTGTCAATAATATTAAAGATTACTCTTCGCCTGAGAACAGTCTTATTTATGTAGATTCGAATATGAGTCAAGCAATCTTATTGAGTTGCTTGTTGTTTGAATCAGATTTGACATTGAAGTCTTTGGCAAGTTACGATAATACGGGAATATTGAATATTAAGCGATTTCGTATTTATTTGCGTGAAGAGTTTTTCAATGATAACACCGAATCTTTTTTTAAGTTCTTTAAATTACAAGATGGATTATTTGATAAATTAGAGTCGTGCAGTACGCTATCTTGGTATGATAAGGATAATAAGGTGTACTATTTTGACTTTTGGGTGAATGATGCCACAAAACAGGCATTCAAGAATCATTTCCATTCTGCAATGGAGTGTTTTCAGGTTTTCAGATTGTTGTATGAGTTGAATAACTATATAGTGTCAAGTGAAAAGGAGGCAGAAGTGTTCTGTTCTAAGGGAGTGTATACAGAAGAAAAACTCCCAGTAGCAGGAGCAGACAACGACATTTTCCATTTCTTGGACTTTTATATTACTAAGCAAATTGATGCTTATGGGCATACTGAAGAGTTGCTACTTCGACAGTTTTCTGATGGTGAACACCAGTTTATTCATACGATGGCAATATGCTTGTTGCTCAAGGATAGTGAATCTCTGATTTTACTTGACGAGCCAGAGACTCATTTCAACCCAAGTTGGCGTTCTCGCTTTATCAGTATTCTGGATGAAACATTGAGAAATGGATGTAACGGTTTGTCGCATACATCAGATTATATAAACTTTATGAAAGAGATATTGATAACATCGCATTCTCCTTTCATTATATCTGACTGTAATTCGAAAAATGTGCTTATACTTGATAAGGATGATAAGGGACATACACGGACAGAACGTGCTATAGATAGGAATATCAAGACTTATGGAGCCTCCATTGGCTATATTTCAGCAAAGATATTTGATAATACAGATACGATTGGAGGTAAAGCCTATAGTGAAATGCAAGCTATGAGCCAAAGAACAGACCTTGATAAGCAACAGTTGATGGAGGAGATTAGTGATAGTTTTGGTGACTCATTAGAAAAATTGAAGATATTGAGTTCTGTTAATAGTCGATAGTAATATGTTGTCGCAATTTAAATCTCTTTCACACCGTATTCAAGGCGTAGAGGCATTTTTCCGGTATCTCATGATTGATGTGATGTTGGCTGCTCCAAAGAATAAAGATAAAGAATTTGCCTCTGTCATATCTGATGAATACAGGAAGTTCTTCAAATTTGAAAGAAGAAAACCTTTGATATTTACCACTAAGGCTAAAGCTTTATATCAGAGTTCAAAAAATCTGAGTGACCTTCAGGTGAAGAAGTTGCAGGAAGCTTATTTTACTAATATTCAGATAGAAAAGCTATGCAATAAAGAATTACGACCGATAAGGTATTCAGACTTAAAACTATATTTCGCTACAGAGGAAGATGAAGCATATCTGACTGCATTTAAAGCATTTTGTAATGACTTTTATACAAGCTATATACACTTGGCTGAATTTGGTGATACTTACGGTTCCCTTGATGATTATTATAAACAGTTAGTTAGGTCTAAAAGAACTTGTAGATGTTGTGGCATCGGTAATATCTTGACAGAACATAATACTCCAAGAGATGCATTTGATCATTATCTGCCTAAAAGCATATATCCTTATGTATCTGTTTGTTTTAAGAATTTAGTTCCAACTTGTTATACTTGTAATTCTTCATACAAAGGGGATATAGACACTTTGTATGAAGAGGAAGCCAATGCCGAGAAGCAAGTGAAAGCTTTTTTCCCTTTCTCTACTGATGAACATTCTCTTGACAATCAGATTAAGGTTAGTATTCGATTGATGCATATGATGGAGAAGAACATGCCATTAGAGGATATTGAAATAAGTTTTCAATGTAGTGGGCATGAGGAGGAATTGAAAAACTGGCAACGAATATATCATATAGAAGAACAATATAAGGCTTTCTGTGCTGACGAAGATAGAATATTAGAAATGATGGGTATTGCAGATAGCTATGCTTGGGATAAAAGTAGTGTACAAACAACATTGGAACGTTATGAAAGTATGGGCTATTTTGATGGCTGTTTCCTAAAAGCAGCCCTATTAAGGGCTGTTATAGAATCATTGAAGATTTAAGATAAAACTAAAACAAAACTTTATATGTACAAACATTTTTTTAAACGAGAGCAGAACATTAGTGTTGCTCATGTTGCACCAAAGTGCATTAGATTTCAATCTCTTTTTGTTGCTAATAATACACCGGAAAGGAGGACTGTATAATGGCACAATGTGATGTTATTTTGACTTACTGCTGGAATAGAGTAGGTTATACAATATTGAAGTCACTACATAGGAGAGGACTTAAAGTGTGGGCAGCTGACATGAGTAAGAAAAACATTTGCTCTATGTCGAAGTTTTGTACTGGTAGCTTTACATATCCCGACCCATTCAAGGAGGAAGATGCCTTTATTAAGGTCCTTAAAGGAAAGATTGCAGAGTTGCAACCAAAAGTATTGATGCCTACGCATGATGAGAGTGTGGTGATAATGCGTCATCGTGATGAATTTCCAAAGGATCTGATAATTCCATACGAGAGCGCAGACAAACTGCTTATGCTTGCCAATAAGGCTGAGAGTACAGAAGTGGCTCGTAAGGCGGGTGTGGCTGTACCAGAGGTGTATCATTCGGCAAATGAGGTAAAACGTTATCCAGTGGTGTTCAAGACAGTTATAGGCAACTCTGCCAAGGGAGTATATTTCCCGAAGAATAAGGAAGAATTGCTTAAATTGATGGATGAGCATAAAAATGAAGAGACACTATTGCAGGAATGGATTGGCGGTACAGACTATAGTGTGGATTGTGTGCGTTGGGATGGGTTCTGCAAGATGTCGGTGTATCATGCTCTTGTAACAAAGACTGATGGTGGTGGTACGACTACTCAACGTGAGATTGTAGAAATGCCGCAGCTTGAAGCTGAAGCTAAAAAGCTTATGGATGCGGTTGATTTCCGTGGTGTTTGTGGAATGGACTTCCGTTACGATCCTAAAACAAATAAAATTGCTTACATTGAGACCAATGCAAGATTTACTGGTGGATTGGCAACGCCAGTTGCAGCAGGTTTTGATATTCCTTGGGTAATGTATAAATTGGCAACAGAAGGAAAGTATGAAGATCCTATAAATGTGCGCATTGGCACTCGTACTAAATGGATTCTTGGAGATGTTATCACATTGGTTGGTAGAATATTGAAATTGAAATGGAATCCAAAGGAAATGAAACGTGTTTTCTCATTCAGTGGTTTTGATGCCTTTGATGATTTCAGCAAGGATGACAGGAAGGCTATACTTGGAGAGTTTGGATATTATTTTGAGAAATTAATAAAGAATGGTAAATTAAACCCATAATTATGATATATTTATATAGGTTAATGTGTCGCATCCAAAAATGTAATATGTTAGACACTAGAAATGTAATGTAAGAAATCGGTGAAAGCCGTATTGTAAGCCAATATATAGTTTTGTACCTTTGCCATCGACTTAAAAAATTCAGATTATGGTACAAGGTAAGAAACAATTAAACAGTAAGCCAAAGTTCGCCGAGGTTGTAATCGGTGACAATGAGGCAAATGAGATGCGTGAGTCTGCAAATGTTCGCAACCATCGCAATCCTTATCTAAAATTGAGCTATCCCAATGGTGTGACACTAATTCTTCCAGCTGACGGATGCTTGCAAGCGAGCAGCGATGATGTACTCATTGTTTGGAGCTTGTAAGGTGCTGAATAAAAATCCTGAGCATTGGCTCTGTCATGTGTTGAAAAACATAAAGACAACGCCAAAGAATAAGCTTTGTACTCTTCTTCCTGAATTTTGGGAAGATGAAGAACAATAAAAGTGAATTTAGAATTTAGTCAAATTAAGGTATAACCTCCACTGGCATTAGCTGGTGGAGGGCTAAAACTCATATGCGTATCGGAAATATGATGGGTACCGAATACTTACTATAAATAATATGCAAGACTACGGATTTGTATCTATAATCCCTCCCACTTTGCATGTGCAACGGTTTATAAACTTGTTTATAAATCCGTTTACAAATGTTAATATTAGTACCACTAAACAAAATCACGGTTAATAATTGTGTATATTTTTGTTTTCTTGAAATAAAAACATTATACCTTAAGATTTAAAAGCTATCTTTGTATAGACAAAACGTTTACACAAACAACCACATATTATGAAGCCATACAATATAAATACTGTTGCAGACTATATTATTTTACGACTTACTTCAGATGAGGAGAATACACTCATAAATCTGAAGTTACAGAAGTTGTTGTATTATCTGCAGGCTTGGTCGTTAGGTATAAATAACGAACGATTCCTGAATTGTAAGTTTGAAGCATGGGTTCATGGACCTGTCAGCAGAGAACTGTATAATAGATTTAAAGCAAGTAAAACTCTCTATTCGTTTATATCAAAAGATGATGTTGACAAAAATGAAACATCGTATATGCGTATAGACGAAGAGGATAGAAGCTTTATCAATTATATCCTTGACAATTATGCTGGTTTTTCGGGAACTGAATTGGAAGCTATGACTCATAAGGAACAGCCATGGATAGAAGCAAGACATGGTATTGGTCCTATGGAAAGCTGCAACAATGTTATATCAGAGGATACAATGAGAGATTTCTATGGCAAAAAATGGAACGAGATTAACAGCTAAGTTGAGTAAATCTCTGGTTGATAAAGAACCAAGGTCGGCAAGGTCTTTAATTCCTAAAGAAGAGAATAACATGCCGTACTTAACCTTCTCCTTTCGATACTGTACTCAACAAGAATACTTTGGTATCAAGGGAGAAGATGCAGCATGGTTTGCTAACCTACAAGAACGTTTAAAGGATTTAAGCGGAAAAACTGGAGCTATTCTTGAAAGTAAGATTGAGAGAGATGCCTACAGGTTGCATCCGATAAATTGGAATGCACGTAATTGTCCTATTAAAAAAGAAGATTTACTCTCTGTACCTAATAATATACGCGACAATAAGGAAGAGGACTTTTTCTGGCAGTTCCAGTTGTCGAAGGGAACAGGACGTGTCGTCGGCTTTTTTGATGAAACAAATAGCATTTTTTATATTGTGCTGCTTGACCCTAAACATAATATACAGCCATCAAAAAATTTTGGATATGCTGTAGATGACACTGAAATCGCGATTACTGAGTTTGAAAGATTGGAAATGAAACTCGCAAATGCAGGTACTTCAATATCAAGATGTAAACACAATGATGATTGTCCTGTGACTGATATCTGTGAAGAATATAATGACTCTAAAATGTTTTTTGTGGAACTTGATAAAGAATTGAGAGATGTTTATGAAAAGATAGCTACAGAAGGAGATATTTGTCAAGAGTTTGAAGACTTTCTTATGGACAAATATTTTAAAGAATAATAGTATATCTCCCATCCGAGTGGCGGCATTAGCGCAGAGCGATACTGCGGTGGGGAACAAGGCAACATGATTTTTGAATGTTGAGTTTTGCGCTCGGCTCGTAGAGACGCTTGCCTAAGCAAGAATTTTGTAATCGGCTGTGCCGCTTGCCAGAGCAAGAATGGTCGGCAAAGCCGATGTTGAATTGTCGAATTTTGAATTATTATTGCTTAAATCATTTCTTTCTCGCAAATAATGTATATCTTTGCATAAGATAGGCTGCACCTCGGCATAACATTCAAGCAAGCTTGATGCTCTGCTCTCGGTTTGCACTATCCTTGCATAATATAAATGGTTTTAAGTAATGAAAATAAAAGATATACATATACGGAATTTTCGCGGTATTGAAAATCTAAGTATTGCAGATGCCGACCCTCAAATGAATTTGATAATAGGTATTAATGGAGCTGGCAAAACAAGTGTGCTTGATGCTTTGGCAATGTTATTGTCATGGTTTATAGCACGTATGCGTTCTTCTAGTGCAAAAGGATTATTACCAAATAACTTGGATATCAGGATAGGTAGCAAAGAGCCATGTTTCTTGTCTATAGATACTGAGAATGGTGTAAGTTGGGGTTTAGCGAAGAAGAAGGCTTACACGGTTCGCAAAAGACAAACAGCTTATAAGACGGATTTGAGCGAAATGTCTGTTTTGGCTGATGAGATTGTTGCGAATGCAGAGCATGGAGGTAATGTGCCAGTCTTGATGTATTATCCCGTAGAAAGGGCTATCGCTTCTGTTCCTGTCAACTTGCATAAAGCGGAAACTATTATATGGGATGTATATAAGGATGCGTTGTCGGGTAATTCTAATTTCAGATCGTTCTTTGAATGGTACAGGCGTCAGGAGGATATCGAAAATGAAATGATTAGAGATGATGCGTCTTATAGAGACCATAGTTTGAATGCTGTAAGAAAGGCTATTTCTGCTTTCTTTCCAGACTTTAGTGAGATGCGTGTTCGTCGTAGACCGTACCAAGCAATGATTATTAAGAAAGGTGAGCAAGTTATAGAGTTTTCACAATTGTCACAGGGAGAAAAGTGCTATCTGTCCTTGGTGAGTGATATTGCAAGACGCTTGGCAATAGCTAATCCTGGAATGGATGATCCTCTTGAGGGTGAAGGAATTATTCTGATTGATGAAGTTGATTTACATCTCCATCCCAAATGGCAAATGGAAATTGTGTATAAATTGACAAGCATCTTTAAAAATTGCCAATTCTTCATTTCAACTCATTCGCCTTTAGTCCTTTCGGATATAAGAAAATATCAAGTTATTGCTGTTGATAACGGGAAAAAAATAGATGTGGCTTTCGACCCTTATGGCAAACCGGTCAGCAGTATTATGAACAATTTCTTTGATATGCCATATCTGAGGAATGTGACTGTAGCTAAAGATATAGAGAAAGCATTTACTGCTATCAGAATGGGGAATGCAGAACGGTTCAATGAACTCTTCGGAAAACTTATGCAGATCATAGGTCCTGCAGATTCTGATATGGTTAGACTAATGGTTGAAGCTAAAAGGAACGGTTTAAGATGAGACACATATGTAAAAGTACAGTTCCCAAATCACTTGATGATTTCAAGGAGCAGAAGCACACCATGTGGAAAGAAATACATGATGAGCATAATAAACATGTATATGATGATTGCTTGACCCAATGTGAATTGGATCAAGGCGAATTATGTGGATATACCGAAATACCTCTTAGTAGCGGAAAGAAACATATAGACCACTATGTTAAGCGGGACATCGACCCTAATTTAACATTCTCTTGGACAAATATGATAGCTGCGGTTAAAGATTATCGTTTTGGTGCAGATTGGAAAGATGATCATATAAAGAAGAGTGATTATGATTCTTCCAAAAAGAGATATAAAAATATACTTGATCCGGTAGTTGATGATTTCACGGGTAGATTCAAGTTTTATACTGACGGTTTTATGGAACCATCAGATTGTAATGACATATTAGCAGAAAATACAATAACAATATTCAATCTGAATAATGAAACTCTGAAAAACCGCAGAGCGAATAGTATGACTTTAGCTCGAAGTATGTTTGAGGGAGGAATGGGTAAAGATGAAATTTTGTATTATCTGGCTTCTGACGGCTTTATAAGTGCAATTGAATATGAACTCTCACAGGTGTGATAAGAAACTAAAAACGTGTAATTGTCGTATAATTCTTAACTCGTGTAATTTACGTAAATTAAATCAGAACAAGAAATTAACGTCCATTACACGATTGGAAAATTAACGTCTATTACACGTTCAAAGAAAACTCAACATTCTTTTTCCCCACCCGAGTGGCGGCATTAGCGCAGAGCGATACTGCGGTGGGGAACTTCACATTATTTTTTTTATTTATGATATTCAAAAGACTCTTTGACATTATTGCGTCCTTTTGTGGACTGCTTTTGATTTGGTGGATATTCCCCATAGTAGCGTTTTTAATCCATAAGAAGATGCCGGGTGGTCCGGCTTTCTTCTGTCAGAAGAGAGTGGGAAAGGATGGTAAGTTGTTTACTTGTCATAAGTTTCGCTCGATGACGGTGAAGCATTCTGGTTCTTCTGTTTCGGTGGCGGGTGATAGTAGAATTACTCCGTTTGGTGCTAAGCTGAGACATTATAAGATTGATGAGTTGCCTGAGCTGTGGGATGTATTGATTGGTAATATGAGCTTTGTGGGTCCACGTCCTGATGTGCCAGGTTATGCGGATAAGCTGCAAGGTGATGATAGGGATGTTTTGAAACTGCGTCCTGGCATTACTGGTCCTGCTACTCTTAAGTATAGACTGGAGGACGAAATGATTTCGGACTTTATGAAGGACTTTAGAAACATGAATTACCGTGAATTGACCACGAATTATCCGCAAATTAAAATATCGGATAAGGAATATGCTGAGCTGATAGTGAAGAGTGACCAGGAAGTTGCTGTGTGGTATAACGATAACGTGATTTATCCTGATAAAGTGCGCCTGAACTGTCATTACTATCGCCACTACTCGTTCTGGAAGGATATTGAAATGATATTCGCAACAGTGTTAGGATTTAAGGTGAAGTTTGCTGGAGAGGAAGTATAGGGAATGTTGAATGTTGAGTGTTGAGTGTTGAATGGTTGCGCTGTGCGCAATGTTGAGTTTTGAATGTTGTAACCGGCTTTGCAAAAAAGACTGTAAGCATCCAACCTCTATTTAGGAGTTCTGTTTAAAAGAGATTACCTTTGTGCCGTAAACCTAAAAATATTAGAATTATGGCAACGAGTTTAAAAGAAATTGAGACTTCTCTCAACCCCAGTAAACGCTGGGGCTGAGCAGTATTGCCATAGGAGTTGGATGCTTACACTAAAGGGTTCTTGCTTATTCTTGCCGATACAATAATGTTTGTATCGTAAGTATTCGGTGAAAGCCGTATTGTAAGCCAATATATAGTTTTGTACCTTTGC
>ERZ1026888.558-NODE-558-length-19869-cov-12.343595_pt1 | contig 19869 bp, 16 predicted proteins | sample MGYA00380174_ERZ1026888 | MGnify/ENA primary metagenome ERZ1026888 (study PRJEB33269, sample SAMEA4719810) | human gut metagenome | biome: human-associated habitat; feature: organic feature; material: feces | place: Cameroon | collected 2013-10 ...
CCTATGACAAATTCTGGGATTCGGTAAGTGTTGAAAGAACCCTTCTGGATGACAGATACCAGAAAGGTAAGGAAGAAGGAATTACTGAAGGCATGGAAATGGGCATAAAGCAAGGTATGGAAAAAGGTAAGGCTGAAGGCAAACATGAGGCCAACACAGAAACAGCACAACGTTTGCTGGCAATGGGACTCTCTGCCGAACAGGTTGCTGAAGCTACCCAGTTGCCTTTGGAAATCATTAAGAATCTGAGCAATACATAAAAATATAATAACGGAGATGTAGATTACAAATACAACGAAAGTAGGAAGAAAACTATTTCGTTTTCCTCCTACTCGAGTAGATTTATTCTTTAATAGGCATTTTATAACAATCTCCCCAATTTACAAAATAATCATATAGGCAAGATACAGAAAAAGCACTTTTAAATACATAAAAATAGCGAATGTAGTTGTAGTAGCTGTATTTATCTCTTGGTGAACCATATACCTTTTGTGTATTTATATAAACGCCTTTGTTTCTAATGTCAGCTATATGAGATGGTTTAATGGGGTCAAAGGAACTCATTATTCTTTCTTCATTCTTTGCAGGGTATGCAACCATTCCATTCTTTAGACCACTTTCTATTGTTTTTATTCTTTGTATAGAACAATATTTGATGAGGTCTTCTGCCTGTTTTAATGATGGTGTTGTAGATTTGTCTAATTCATACTCATTTTTTATTACACTACCTAATTCGTCGTTAATATTTACATACGACTTTCCATCAGAATCTTTAACTAATACTCCTTTCACCCATTTTGTGCCTGCGAGATATATACATCCGTCAATCTCTTTTCCGTCTTCAGATGTGTTATAGTCTGTTATAGCCTCTTTTTTTACTTCGAATTTTACTTGTCCTGTCAACGTATATTCATCAATCTCATTCTTTATGGTTAATGATGGGTTACCTTTGAAGTATGTAATATCGTACAAGTTGATGTCGCAATACATATTGCCATCGGCAGCCATGGTTAATGGGTAGTTTCTATTACCAATGGTTACTCTTGCGGTTGAAATTTTATTTTTAAATGGATTGTTCCTGTCTCTAACAATATTAACACAATATCGTACGACATCATAGTTGAGTGGATTGGTCTGTATGGAGTCTGCAAAATCTGGCGCAAAATCCATTGTTGTATATCTTATAGTTCTATCTTCGTAAATTTTTACGTCTTCCCCATTTATAGTTGCTATAGTAGCTATTTCTATATTTTTATCATATGGGATTTTGATTTCTGCATAGTAAAGGTTAGCTTCGCCTTTTTGTGCATCTAAAATCTCTTCTTCGCCTTTTCCGCTCACTTTGAATGCTACTTTTGAGAGTTCGATATTGCCTTCCGTTTTTATGGTTTTTCCATATAATATTGTGCATGATGTGTGATTTGCCGAAATAACGCTTTCTACTGTGCCGTTTATTGTTGCAATATAGCCAACTTCATCATCATAGCTGTTGCAGGAGATAGCTGCAAAGCAGACCAATAATATAAATAGAAACTTCTTCATGATTATTTGCGCTTTTTATTTTTATGAATACTGATACCTAAACCAATGTAAGGGTCGTGATGCCACTTTGTGTCGCCGAATTTACCAGTCAATATAGACGTGTAGCCAACTTGTAGCAGCATGGCTTTATACTTTACTATTACACCTATGTCTCCTGCTACGCCTCTGGCGCCAGATATATAACGTTCGTCGCTGTTGTAAGTCTCATTGTTATAAATATCTTTGATTTGTTTGTATTTCTGTCCGAATTGTCCGTATCCAGCTCCTATGTAGGCGAAAAGATATTTGTGACATCTCTTCATAACTCCGGCTGTAAAGGTTGTGTATGTTGCGTCACTCTTCTTGTATATACCGGTTCCATAATAACCGCCTTCATGATTAGGCTTAGGATAACCATCTGCAACAATACTGCCAATTTTACCGTCAGAAGTGGCTAATCGTAGATATGCACCCCAGTTACGACACATGGCAAGCGTTACACCATAAGCCTTACAACTAGAGTAGCTGGCTATCACCATACCGTATAGACGAGGTGGGCGCTTCTTTAGTGTGTACGAAAAGTCCTTCTTCTCAAATGGATTGATGTTGATTTGGTCGGTTATGTCATAATATACCTGCTCATCGCCTTGGAGTTTGACGTTGTGTGTGCCGACAACTTTCAAGGTTTGAGGACAAAGTCCCTGCGGAATTCCGTCCAATATAACGGTAGCTTGTTGGGTACAACTAATATTAGCTTCGCCTTCTATAAGGAAAGTGAATTCGGATTTGCCAGTAGTGCTTACTTCTATAGGGTAAGTCTTTTCAAACAAACTGCCGTATCTTACGGTGACGTTGTGGTTTCCGGTTGCTACTTTAGTGTACATTATGTTGGTTGACGACCAGTCACCGTCTATTGCAATGTCTGCACCAGCTGTTGTTTGCAGCTTTATTCTTACAGAGTCTTTGGCAGTCTGCGCTTGCATGGCGCAGACCGTCATAAGAATCGATAAGATTATAAGTCCTATTCGTTTCATTGTTATTGTTGTGTTGGTTTATTCGATATTGAAGTTCATTCGCCAGATATTGTACTTGTTATCGCGGTTGGCTCGTGTGGAAAGGAAGTAGATGCTTCGTCCGTCTTTAGCCCATACTGGACACATGTCGAAACTTGGATTGAATGTGAGCTGTGTTAGACGCGATCCATCTGTTCTTACAACAAAGATGTCTGTGTTTACCACATTGTTGATGGAAGATGTTGAGTTGCCCTCCACAGCGAGCCATTTGCCATCAGGAGAAAGGCATGGGTTGGCAAAGCTGCGTTTCTCGTCAGTAAGGATAAGTGTCTCCTGACCCTTGACATAGTTGACGTACCATATCTCGCTACGTCCAGAAGATGAATTTCTTACACAATAGAAAGCCTCTGGGTCGTTAGGTATAAGGCACACGTTGTAGCCAGAAGCGCACGATGTCAGTGTGCCGTCTTTTCTGTCGAGCGACCATACAGACGGACCATTAGCCGACTGTCGTGAGAAGTACACCTTCTGACCGTCGAGTGAGGCAGGGTTCCAGTCGGACACCGAACCATTTGTTATCTGCTGCATCATGCTGCCTTGGTCGGCATTAATGGCAGATACATAGTAATTGTCGCCATTCCTGTCGGAGAAGTATAGCTTGTTGTCCTTAGCCCATGAGAATGAGAGCACATCGCGGAATGTACGTTGTGTTGCAGCGCCTTGAGCACCCGCATTTCTTACCATGATGTTTGTCTGGCCGTTAGCCTTATATAGGTATGCCAACTTGCTTCCGTCTGGCGAGATAGCGAGAGTACGCAACGGGCACCATTTAAAATGGGCTTCGGCACTATATGCCCAACTCCAGTTCTTGTAATATGCTCGGTTAGCCAATGATGGCTCCTTGGTGGCATTGCCAGCAATGATGCTGTTTGTAGACTCGTCGGTAAACTTAACAAGGTTAAGTCCGCTTTCTTCAGGAGTGAATGCCTCAAGATAGTTGGATACTTTGACTGAACCGCAGGATGTGAGTAATGCCGAAACGGCTGCAAAGCCTAATACTTTAAATTCTGTTTTCATAATGTGTTGTATTTTAGTTGTTTGTTGGTGATTCATTCGTTGGTGATTCGTTTGAGTTAGATGTACCGTTTTGCTGAAGTAGTTTATCAAACGCTTGATGGTACTTTGATGTTTGTGAGGAAGTAGCGCAACTTGCTGCTCCAATCACAAAAACTGCCGCTACTATGCACGAGCAGGCAAGCTTTAAAGACATGCTTTGTGTCATAACTATAGTTTTTTTGTGAGTAAATAAATAATGATTGCAATTATGTAAGACGTTAAGTCGTAAATGTCCCATGTGCCGTAGGTAAGTCTCATAAACTGGCAAAACTCGTGGATAATGATAGCTGTTGGCATTATCCAAATACATAACACTTTGATATATTTGCCCTCGTTGTCCCAAATGTATTCCATTGTAAACATATACGACAGCAACCACATACCGTCGGGTAGGCTGTAGACAATCCATTCCGGAACAGCTTCTATGGGTGGAAATAAATGCGATGCCCTTAAAGATCTGATATTGTCAAGCATATCCATTTGTTCAAACGGCATAAACATATAGAGTGTTAGTGGCCTATACAGAATATAGATCAGTTCGCCAAAAGATATGAGAAGGACTGATAATAGTATGTAAGTTTTTCTTTTAATAGTATATACATCTGACTTGCTGTCTCCAAGAAGTCTATTAAAATTAAAACTCAGTGAATACCTATATAAAAAAAGCGTGGAGACTCTACCCGTTACTCGCTCCACAGCTTGAGGCCCTAGGAATTGCCCATTGTAGTCGAAACGAGCAACCCAAGACCCCACGCCGATATGAACGTATTAGCCCCATCGTATATGTATATAGAAATAAATGTATGTTGACATAAACATACATTACATAACTATAATATACAATGAGGGCTGACAATAGTGTCATACCCCGTGGCATCTATCGTTGCCATGTTCCTTGACTACAATTTGAGAGTTTCCTAGGCTTTCAAGCTGTCAGTGAACAAAGCGCGTGATAAACGCCTTTCCATATATGGTATCTCCACATAACATAGCTAACTGAATAGCGCTGTATTTCCCGACACTTAATGCGTCTTCGGCGTAGAGACAATGCAAAATTAATCATTTTTTTTAATACTACAAATTAAAAACATAAATATTATTTATGTATGTAAAAAAAAGATGTAAGGCAAATTAATACTCTTATGACGTTTATCAACAACCGACACTGTAATATATAGTTATAAAGTGACTTCCATTCTCTTTACTTTTGTCATAACTTTGCAATCTTCAAACAGAGAGTTCTTGTAAACAAGAGCTTTGAAATCTAAATTTTAATAAACCCTAAAAAATAAAAGCAATGAAAAGGAATAGTAGTTCTATCACCATATTCACAACGAATCAATAGGAAAACCAACGAAGGATTATCGAAGACGAAACGATGAAGGGTCTATACGCCACCTTTTCATCGTGGCATATAGACCCTTGTCGTTTCCTAAGAAATACGCTATGAGTTTTTTTTAAAATGAAATACAGCCAACTGACGAAATACCGAAAAAAAAGTTGTATCTTTGCATCGGCATATCTTAAAGACAGATGACTATGAAGTACTTAGACCCTAAGGCAGACCTTACGTTCAAAAAGATATTCGGCAATCATCCCAAACGACTGATCAGTCTTCTGAACGCACTCCTGCCACTCAGCGAAGAGGAGCAGATACACGAAATCAAGTATCTGCCAACAGAACTTGTGCCACAGCTCGAAGGAGGCAAGAATACCATTGTGGATGTACTCTGCACGGATTCAAGAGGCAGGAAGTTCTGCGTGGAAATGCAGATGGAATGGTCTGACGCTTTCCAGCAGCGAGTACTGTTCAATGCATCCAAGCTCTATGTGAGTCAGGCTAAAAAGGGAGGAAAATACAGTGAACTCCAACCTGTGTATTCTCTCAACCTGATAAATGATATCTTTGCGCATGATACTCCGGATTTCATCCACAACTACCGCATCGTGCACGATAAGGACAGCAATAAGGTCATCGAAGGCTTGCATTTCACCTTCATTGAACTCCCTAAGTTCACTCCTCATTCCATTGCCGATAAGCGCATGATGGTCTTGTGGCTCCGTTTCCTCACAGAAATAAATTCCAATACGAAGGATATTCCTGCCGACCTGCTTAATGATCCGGAGATTGGAAAAGCAGTAGAAGATCTTGAAGTTTCCGGCTTTACAGATGCCGAACTCCGTGCCTATGACAAATTCTGGGATTCGGTAAGTGTTGAAAGAACCCTTCTGGATGACAGATACCAGAAAGGCAAGGAAGAAGGATTAGCTGAAGGCATGGAAAAAGGTATAGCTGAAGGCAAACATGAGGCCAACACAGAAACAGCACAACGTTTGCTGGCAATGGGACTTTCTGCCGAACAGGTTGCCAAAGCTACCCAGCTACCTTTGGAAATCATTAAGAATCTGAGCAATTCATAAAAAATATAATAACGGAAATGTAGATTACGAATTTAGATTTATCTTTGTGAAGTTATTGCATTATCTTTGCATAACATTTTTTATAAAAAAACCTAAACACGCAAATTGTATATGAATATCTTTAAGAAACTATTTGGAGGTCGAAAGACAGTTGTAGAAGAGAAAAATGAGGAAGAGAAAAACTTCGACGTATTGAAATATGATGGTGTTCGCGCTTTGAAGCAACAGCAGTTTGATTATGCGGTGAAGTGCTTTTCGCATGCCCTTGAGCTGAACGCCGACGATCTTGAATGTCGCGACTGTCTGTCGCAGGCATATATCTCGCTTGGCGACTTGACCCATGCCTATGAGCAGTTGCAGAAGATTTTGGAGTCGCGTCCCGACAATGTGGCAGTATTGCTGCGTATGGCCGAGGTGGCATATATGATGGAGAACTATACTGCGATGTCGGAGTCGTGCGAGAAAGCCTTGTTGCTCGACAAGGACAATGTGCACACTTATTTCCTCTACGCCAAGGCTTGTCAGGGCCATGGCGACTCAACCAATGCTGTGGCTATGCTTACCAAGGCCATCAGTTTGAGTGAGGATTTCGATGCCGCCCGCTTGCTTCGTGGCAACGTCCTGCTCGAAAGGGGCGATGTTGCTGAAGCTGCCGAGGATGCCAATTATCTGTATGAGCGCATAGAGGGCAACGAGGATATTCTGTTGCTGAAGGCTCGTGTGGAGAAAGCCTTGAAAAACATGAAGGATGCCGAGAACATCTACAGCAAGGTGATTGATGCAAATCCTTTCTCCATCGAAGCTTACAGAGAGCGCGGCGAAGTGCGCAAGATCCTGAGCGACGATAAGGGTGCTGCCGACGATGAGGCAAGAGCTAAAGAGATGGAAGAGGAAACTCCGCAGCAGACAGAAGGTATAGAGCAGCAAATAAAGAAGAAGATGCAGCAAATGGACCCGTATAAGGTTTTCAATAACGAATAAGTCCCACCCTAAGCCCCTTCCTTCATGGAGGGTGGGGCTTGGCTTTCTTTTATATACAATATGCCTTTCTCTTATATATAATAATGAGAACCCTGCATAATTATTTCCCTTTTCTTTGTATTTGTAAGAAAAACCTTCGTGATAATGACATTTTATCGTAAAAAATTTGCATAGGACAAATTATTGTTATACATTTGCATCAAACAAAAAATATTACGCATATAAACAAATAAAAAAGTAACAAAGTTATGAACAATACATTCGCATATATTTACCGATTTTACTTTTACTTTGCAAGCAATTGTGAAGCGGTGAGTTGTGTGTGAAAAAACAACTTAGGTTATAGAGTGTATTAACAAGAATAAATATACAGACCCCGCTTCACATTGCAATGTGAAAGCGGGGTTTTTCAGTTTAAGTATGAAAAGAATAGCTATACAGGGCTTCCAAGGCTCATTCCACGATATCGCCGCCCATCAGTACTTCAGTGGCGAACAGATACAGCTCATCTGTTGTGCCACCTTCGAACAGGTATACGAGAATATGCGTCGCGATCCTACCGTGATAGGCATGACGGCAATAGAGAATACGATAGCCGGAAGTCTGCTGCACAACTACGAGCTGCTGCGCGAATCGGGTGCCACGGTGGTTGGTGAGCATAAGCTCCACATAGAGCATTGCATCTGTTGCTTGCCCGATGATGATTGGTCGACAATCACCGAGGTTCATTCTCATCCCGTGGCTCTTGCACAGTGCAACGCTTTCCTTGCCAACCATCCCGACATAAAGGCTGTTGAGGCTGAGGACACGGCTGGCTCGGCTGAGTATATTGCCAAACACCAGTGTCACGGTTGGGCTGCCATCTGCAACGCTTCTGCCGCCAAGCTCTACGGACTGAAGGTGCTGCAAGATCAGATACACGACAACAAGCATAACTTCACACGTTTTCTCGTAGTGTCGAATCCTAATAAGGCAGATTTCCTCCGTCCGTTGGAGAAGGCCAACAAGGCAAGCGTCGTGTTTCATGTTGCCCATGAGGAGGGTTCGCTGTCGAAGGTGCTCACAATACTCTCGTTCTATGGCATCAATCTCACTAAGATACAATCGTTGCCAGTGATAGGATGCGAGTGGGAGTATCTCTTCTACGTCGACCTGACATTCGACAACCTCACACGCTACCGACAGAGCATCGACGCAATAATACCGCTGACACGCTCGCTGAAAATTCTCGGAGAATATGAGGAATGTTGAATTTTGAGTTTTGAATTTTGAATTATCGCCGTTGGCGATTGTGAATTGATGAATTGAGATTTCAGATGTGACGCAATAATTCAAAATTCAAAACTTACAATTCAAAATGCGCGCAGCGCACAATTCAAAACTCACAATTCAAAACTCAAAACTATGAAAATACTTCCCGCCGACCGACTCTCGTTGGTTCAAGAATACTACTTCTCGCGCAAGCTCAAAGAGGTTGCCAAGTTAAACGCCGAGGGACAGGACATCATCTCCCTCGCCATAGGTTCACCCGACATGCCGCCTTCGCAGCAGACAATAGACAAGCTCTGTGAAGTGGCCTCCAGGCCCGACGCGCATGGCTATCAGCCCACAATGGGCACACCAGAGCTGCGCGAGGCGATGGCTGGCTTCTACAAACGTTGGTATGGAGTGGATGTGGACGCCAAGACAGAGGTGCTGCCGCTCATAGGTTCAAAGGAGGGCATACTGCATGTCACCCTTGCTTTTGTGAATCCTGGCGACCAGGTGCTTGTGCCCAATCCCGGTTATCCCACCTACACCTCGCTGAGCAAGATTCTTGGAGCAGAGATCGTAAACTACAACCTCCGTGAGGACAACGGATGGCAGCCCGACTTCGACGAGCTTGAGAACATGGACCTCTCGCGTGTAAAGCTTATGTGGACCAACTATCCCAATATGCCTACAGGCGGCAATGCCCGTCGTGAGACTTACGAGCGGCTTGTGGCTTTCGCCCGAAAGCACAACATCGTGGTGGTGAACGACAATCCTTACTCCTTCATCCTCAACGACAAGCCGATGTCGCTCCTTCAGGTGTCAGGCGCAAAGGACTGTTGCATTGAGTTCAATTCGATGTCGAAGAGCCACAACATGCCTGGTTGGCGTGTGGGAATGTGTGTTTCCAATCCTACTTTCATCTCATGGATATTGAAGGTGAAGAGCAATATCGACTCTGGCACGTTCCGTGGCATACAGCTCGCAGCTGCTGAGGCCTACAACACCAACACTCCCGAATGGCATCATGAGGCAAACATTGCCACCTATCGCCGTCGTCGTGACATTGCCGAGCAGATAATGACAACGCTCGGGTGCACATTCGACCACAGTCAGGTGGGCATGTTCCTTTGGGGCAAGATTCCCGACAAGTACAAGGACTGCGAGGAACTCACCGAGCGTGTCCTCCACGAGGCAAGAGTGTTCATCACTCCAGGCTTCATCTTCGGAAGCAACGGCCAGCGATACATACGAATCAGTCTGTGCGCTAAGGACGAGAAAATCAAGGAGGCGTTGGAGAGAGTGAAGAGGAGTGAAATGCACAGCAAATAAGGGGGAAGTAAAAGAGAGTAAACTCTGGGCAACCAATAAGAGTAAATGAAATAAGGAAATAACAAAATAACAAATAAGCCTTACATACTACTCCCCTCCCTGCGGGGAAGAGGAAAGGGGGTGGGGCTTCTAAACGATTACGACTATGGAATTAGAATTACAGCCATTAAACTTACCGAGTGACAACCCACGCCCATTCGTCATTGCCGGACCATGTTCGGCTGAGACCGAGGAGCAAGTTATGACCACAGCACAGCAGCTCAAGAATCTTGGTTGCCGTATGTTTCGTGCTGGTATATGGAAACCGCGCACCAAGCCGGGTGGCTTTGAGGGCAATGGCGAGGTTGCCTTGCCTTGGATGAAGCAAGTGAAGGAGGAGACGGGTATGCTCACAGCCACTGAGGTGGCTACACCCGAGCATGTGGAACTCGCATTGAAATATGGCATCGACATTCTTTGGGTGGGTGCACGCACATCGGCCAACCCATTTGCCATGCAGGCACTTGCCGACAGCTTAAAGGGCATTGACGTGCCAGTGTTTGTCAAGAACCCTGTCAATCCCGACCTTGAACTGTGGATTGGAGCTATGGAGCGCATCAATCAGGCTGGTATCAAGCGTATGGCTGCCATCCATCGCGGATTCTCAAGCTTTGACAAGAAAATCTACCGCAACCTCCCCATGTGGCAGATTCCTATCGAGCTTCGCCGCCGCATACCAGAATTGCCTATCATCTGCGACCCAAGCCATATTGGTGGACGCCGTGAGCTTGTGGCTCCTCTTTGTCAGCAGGCCATGGACCTTGGCTTCGACGGACTGATGGTAGAGAGCCATTGCTCGCCCGACAACGCTTGGAGCGACGCCAAACAGCAGGTCACTCCCGACGTGCTCGACTATATCCTTAGTTTGCTTGTCGTTCGTTCTGAGACTGTCACCACAGAGGGAATACACGAACTCCGCAAGCAAATTGACGAGATCGACAACAGTCTGATGGAGCTTCTTGCAAAGCGTATGCGCGTGTGCCGTGAGATTGGACAGTACAAGAAGGAGCACAACATGACCATCCTTCAGACAGTACGCTACAACGAGATTCTCGACAAGCGTGGCGCACAAGGCTCGCTCTGTGGCATGGACTCTGACTTCGTGAAGGAAATCTTCGAGCATATCCATGAGGAGTCGGTAAGACAGCAGATGGAAATTATAAACCAGAAGTAATGTTGAGTTTTGAGTTTTGAATTTTGAATTGTGCGCTACGCGCATTAGGAATTATTGCCTTCGGCAATTTTGAATTTTGAATTTTGAATTTTGAATTGTGCGCTACGCGCATTAGGAATTATTCAATGTTGAATTGAGAATTATGCCTTCGGCAACATGCAACAACTCAAAACTCAACAACTCAAAATCTGCTTGCCGATAATTCAAAACTCAAAATTCAAAACTCAAAATTGCCAAAGGCAACAACTCAAAATTCAAAACTCAAAACTCAAAACTCAAAATGAAAATCCTAATCCTTGGTGCCGGCAAGATGGGCAGTTTCTTTCTCGACGTGCTCAGTTTCGACCACGAGACGGCGGTTTATGAGAAAGACCCCAAGCGAATGCGTTTCACCTACAACTGTCAGCGCTTCACCACGCTCGACGAGATACGCGAGTTTCAGCCGCAGCTTGTCATCAATGCCGTGACACTTAAATACACTATATCTGCCTTCAAGGAGGTCTTGCCTTTGCTTCCCGACGACTGCATCATCAGCGACATATCGTCGGTGAAGACAAATCTCAAGGCCTTCTACGAGCAGTCGGGCCATCCCTACGTGTCAACCCACCCAATGTTCGGACCAACTTTCGCCAATCTCGGACAGCTCTCCGAGGAGAACGCCATCATCATCACCGAGGGCGACTACATGGGCCGCATCTTCTTCAAGGATCTCTATTCCCGACTCGGACTCAACATCTACGAGTATTCCTTCGAGGAGCACGACAAGACCGTGGCCTACTCCCTCAGCACGCCATTCGTCAGCACCTTCGTCTTCTCTGCCGTGATGAAGCATCAGGACGCGCCTGGCACAACCTTCAAGCGACATCTGCGCATAGCCAAGGGAGTGCTCAACGAGGACGACTACCTGCTTCAGGAAATACTCTTCAATCCCTACACATCGCCGCAGGTGGCACAGATACGCGATGAGCTTGGCGAGCTTATCGACATCATCGACAGCAAGGACGCCAAGCGCATGAAGGCTTATCTCACGAAAATACGCAACAATGTGAAGAAGGACATCGAGAATATTTGATTATATCGGGATTTATAATTAAATTTGTAGCCTAACTAATTAGTAACAGACTATGACTCTACCCCTTCTCCTCCTTTCCCTCTTCACCTTCGTCGAGCTCAACTGCGAGAATCTTTTCGACTGTCGCCACGACTCTCTCAAGAATGATACGGAGTTTCTACCCGAAGGCTCCTACCGTTGGACCCCCACCCGCTATTGGCAGAAGCTGAATAGGGTGGGGCAGACGATTATTTCTTGTGGCGAGCCGCAAATTGGTGAACAACCTAATGGCGACTCCAATCCTCAGTCCTGGCATTTGCCCGACCTTGTCGCCCTCTGCGAGGTGGAAAATGACAGCGTCATCCACGACCTCACCAAGCGCAGCTTGCTCCGCAACGCCCGTTATGAATACGTCATGACCAATTCGCCCGACGAGCGTGGCATTGATGTGGCACTTCTTTATTCGCCCCTTTCCTTCCGTCTTGTCAAGAGCCACAGCGTCAGGGTGAACCCGATAAAGGGAATGCGTCCCACCCGCGACATCCTCTATGCCGAGGGCATCATAGCCTCTGGCGACACACTGCATGTAGTGGCTGTCCATCTGCCCAGCCGGCGCGGAGGCGAGCGCAGTTCGCGTCCATTCCGCATGGCGGCGGCAAGCAGAGTGGCGGCAATTGTCGACTCTATATATAATAATGTGTCGCCCGACGCCAAGATAATCATTGCTGGCGACTTCAACGACTATACCCGTTCCTCAAGCCTTCAGCTCTTGTGCAGCAAAGACATGACCGACATTTCCTCCAATGCCACAGGGCGCAACGGAGCCAAAGGCACCTATCGCTACAAAGGCGAGTGGGCAAGTCTCGACCACATCATTGTCAGCCGCAAGCTCCTCCCTCTCGTCGTCGGTTGCAATGTCAACGATGCCAACTTCCTCATAGAGCCCGACGGACAGTACGGCGGAGTGAAGCCGCGCCGCAATTATATAGGACCACGCTACAACAACGGGTTTAGCGACCATCTGCCCCTTGTGGCAACATTCCGCATGTAGCATTTACCCACTTGCAATCCTTTGTATATGTGTTAATCTGTAACTGTTCTCCTCTTTTTTGACTACATTTATTTTTAAAATCGTAATTTTCACTTTAAAATTGTTGTCAGTTATATAAATTCTAATTACCTTTGCATTAATATATCGTGTAATAATTCAGGACACTTTATACAAGAACATAAAAGAAATAGATAAATACGTAAACAATATGCAAATGAAACATCAGTTAAGAAGCGCAGTGTGTACCGAAGGCCGCCGTATGGCAGGAGCCCGCGCTCTTTGGGTCGCCGCAGGTATGAAACATGAACAGTTTGGCAAGCCCATTATTGCTATTGTCAACTCGTTCACACAGTTTGTGCCGGGTCACACACATCTGCATGAGATTGGACAGATTGTGAAAAAAGAGATAGAAAGCATGGGTTGCTATGCTGCCGAGTTCAACACCATAGCCATCGACGATGGCATTGCCATGGGACACGACGGCATGTTGTATTCCCTACCGTCGCGCGACATTATTGCCGACTCCGTGGAATACATGGTCAACGCCCATAAGGCTGATGCTATGATTTGCATTTCCAATTGCGACAAGATTACTCCCGGTATGCTCATGGCCTCCATGCGCCTTAACATCCCCACCGTGTTCTGCTCCGGCGGACCTATGGAGGCTGGACGATGGAACGGCGAGAATGCCGACCTTATCACGGCCATGGTCAAGGGTGCCGACAAAACCGTCTCCGACGACGACCTTGAGCAGATTGAGAAGTGCTCGTGTCCTGGATGCGGATGCTGCTCGGGCATGTTCACAGCCAACTCCATGAACTCGCTCACCGAGGCTATCGGTATGGCTCTTCCAGGCAACGGCACAATCCTCGCCACCCACAAGAACCGCATAGAGCTCTTCAAGGCAGCCGCCCGACAGATTGTCAAGAACGCCTTTGCCTACTATCAGGACGGCGACGAGAGCGTCTTGCCCCGCAGCGTTGCCACCCGCGACGCCTTCCTCAACGCCATGACTCTCGACATAGCAATGGGCGGAAGCACCAACACCGTGCTCCACCTGCTTGCCATTGCCCAGGAGGCTGAGACAGAGTTCACCATGGCCGACATCGACAAGCTTAGCCGCCACGTGCCATGTCTCTGCAAACTCTCGCCCAACACACAGAAGTACAGCGTGCAGGAGTGCAACCGTGCAGGCGGCATACTCGGCATTCTTAACGAGCTCAACCGTGGCGGACTGATTCATGGCGACGTGAAGCGTGTCGACGGCATGACTCTTGCCCAGGCAATGGCCGAATACGACATCACCGGCGAAAAGATTTCGGCTGAGGCCGACCGCATCTACCACAGTGCTCCGGGCCGCAAGTTCTCCACACAGATGGGCAGTCAGGACGCACAGTGGGAGTCGCTCGACACCGACCGCGAGAATGGTTGCATCCGCTCGCTCTCCCATGCCTACACCAAGGATGGCGGACTCGCCGTGCTCTTCGGCAACATCGCACAGGACGGTTGCGTGGTGAAGACCGCTGGCGTCGACCCCTCCATCTGGAAGTTCAGCGGACCTGCCAAGGTGTTCGACTCTCAGGAGGCTGCTTGCGAGGGCATCCTCGGCGGCAAGATCAAGAGTGGCGACTGCGTAGTCATCACCCACGAGGGTCCTAAGGGCGGTCCGGGAATGCAGGAGATGCTTTATCCAACTTCTTACATCAAGAGTATGCACCTCGGCAAGGAGTGCGCCCTCATCACCGACGGACGCTTCTCAGGCGGCACATCGGGTCTTAGCATTGGCCACATCTCGCCCGAGGCGGCTGCAGGCGGCAACATCGGCAAGATAAAGGATGGCGACATCATCGAGATAGACATTCCCAACCGCTCAATCAACGTCAAGCTCAGCGACGAGGAACTTACCTCGCGTCCGCAGCAGCCTCTCACCCGCGACCGTCATGTGAGCAAGGCCTTGCGTGCCTACGCCCAGAGCGTGAGCTCGGCTGATAAGGGTGGAGTGAGAATAATCTAAAAAAATGAAGCAAAGGAGAAAACTATTATGGAACAGATAACAGGAGCAGAAGCTCTCATGCGCTCTCTTCAGAACGAGGGAGTGAAGACAATATTCGGCTATCCCGGCGGAGCCATAATGCCGGTGTTTGATGCTCTCTACGACTATACACGCGGCGACAACAAGGTGTTCAACCACATTCTTGTGCGCCACGAGCAGGCGGCTGCCCATGCCGCCGAGGGTTTTTCACGCGTCAGCGGCGAGGTGGGCGTGTGCTTGGTGACAAGCGGTCCGGGCGTTACCAACACCCTTACAGGTGTTGCCGACGCCATGATCGACTCCACACCTATCATAGTCATTGCCGGACAGGTGGGCGTTAGCGCGCTTGGCACCGACGCCTTCCAGGAGGTCGACCTCGTAGGTCTTGCCCAGCCTATCAGCAAGTGGAGCTATCAGATTCGCCGCCCCGAGGACATTGCCTGGGCTGTGAGCCGTGCCTTCTACATCGCCCGTACGGGCCGTCCGGGTCCAGTGGTGCTCGACTTCCCCAAGAGTGCCCAGGTAGACAAGTGCGAGTGGCAGCCTGCCAAGGTTACATCCGTGCGCAGCTACGAGCCTTATCCCAAGATTCAGGACGACCATGTGGCTGCTGCTGCCGAGCTTATCAACAAGGCAGAGCGTCCGCTCGCTCTCGTGGGTCATGGCGTGGAGCTTGGCGGAGCACAGAACGAGCTTCTTGAATTCCTTGAGAAAGCCGACATCCCCGCAGCCCGCACCTTGCTCGGACTCTCGGCCCTTCCCTCCGACCATCCCCTCAACATGGGAATGCTCGGTATGCACGGCAGCTATGCGCCCAACGTCATGACTCAGCAGGCCGACGTAATCATTGCCATCGGTATGCGCTTCAGCGACCGTGTCACGGGCCGTCTCGACACCTACGCCAAGCAGGCCAAGATAATTCATCTCGACATCGACAACGTGGAGATCGACAAGAACGTCAAGACCGACGTATCCGTTGTTGGCGACTGCAAGATGTCGCTCCCTGCCATCACCCGTCTGCTCAACAAAAATCAGCACACGCAGTGGATTGAGGGTTTCAAGCCCTATCTTGAGCAGGAGACTGAGCAGGTCATCGAGCCTGCCATCCATCCCCAGGACGGACCCCTCCTCATGGGCGAGATTGTCAACGCCGTGGCCGAAGCCACCAATGGCGAGGCGGTGCTTGTCAACGACGTGGGTCAGAACCAGATGTTCTCCTGCCGCTACTTCAAGTTCAAGCGCAAGCTCAGCGTCGTCACCAGTGGCGGTCTTGGCACAATGGGCTTCGGTCTGCCAGCAGCCGTGGGCGCCACCTTCGGCACTCCCGACCGCACCGTCTGTCTCTTCACAGGCGACGGCGGTTTCCAGATGAGCATCCAGGAGCTTGGCACCATCATGGAGCAGCAAGCCCCGGTCAAGGTGATTCTGATGAACAACAACTATCTTGGCAACGTGCGCCAGTGGCAGGACATGTTCTTCAACCACCGCAAGTCGTTCACCCGTATGCTCAACCCCGACTACCGCCAGATATGCAGCGGCTATCATCTCAACTACGATGTTGTCATTGAGCGTGCCGACCTCCACTCTGCCATCGAGCTTATGCTCGCCACTCCCGGCCCCTACATTCTCGAGTGTGCCGTGAAGGAGGAGGACAACGTAATGCCGATGACGCCTCCGGGAAAGAGTGTGGACGAAATGCTGCTTTCTGTTAGTTTTTAATTATTGGCTATTAATTATTAATTGAAGAATATGGAACTTTACACATTGCTGGTCTACTCTGAGAACATAGCCGGTATCCTCAACCAGATTACCGCCGTGTTCACACGCCAGCAGGTCAACATAGAGAGTATTAACGTGTCGGCTTCAAGCATCAAGGGCATTCATAAGTACACCATCACGGCTTGGAGCGACGAGGAGCAAATAAAGAAGATTACAAAGCAGATAGAGCGCAAAATCGACGTCATAAAGGCCGACTACTATCTCGACGACGAGCTCTTCATCCACGAGATTGCCATCTACAAGATTTCCACTCCCGTGATGATGGAGAACCCAGAGGTGTCGCGCGTCATCCGACGCAGCGGAGCGCGCATGATGGAGGTGAACCCCACCTACGCCACCGTGCAGATTGCCGGACTAACCGACGACGTGCAGAACCTCTTCAACTCGCTCAACTCCTTCGGCTGCCTGCTCCAGTACTCACGCTCGGGACGCGTCGCCGTAACGCGCAGCGTCGACGAGCCGGTGTCGGAGTATTTGCATAAGAACAAGGACATTTATTGAATGTTGAGTTTTGAGTTTTGAGTTTTGAATTGTCGCCTTTGGCGATTTTGAATTATTCAATGTTGAGTTTTGAATTGTTCAATGTTGAGTATTAAATGTTAAATTGGGTGGAGGGGTTTGACAAACTATAAAAACTTCTCCACCCAATATATAATTAATGAAACGTGACAAGAAAAAGTAATATCTAATAATTAAAATAAAATGGATCTATTAAGCAAAATCGGAAGTTACAACTTCCTCGTCGAACCCTTTCATTGTGATTTCTCCAACCACATCTTCATAGGCCATCTTGGCAACCACCTCCTCAATGCAGCCGACTTCCACAGCAACGAGCGCGGCTACGGCATGGACTATCTCAACTCCGTGCACAAGACGTGGGTGCTCTCGCGCTTCGTCATCGAGATGAACGAAATGCCCGAGGCCTACGAGCGCATCACCGTCGACACGTGGGTGGAGAACGTCATGAAGTTCTTCACCAGCCGCAACTTCGCCATCCTCGGCAGCAACGGCAATGTCCTTGGCTACGGACGCAGCATCTGGGCGATGATCGACACCCGTACCCGACAGCCCGTCGACATACTCCAGGAGCGCGACGGACTCGTCACACGCTACATCGAATCCGAGGAGCCGTGCCCCATAGCTCCCTTCCAGCGCGTGAAGGTGGCAAAGGACGCCGAGATACGCCAGTCCGTCGCCACACACTACAGCGACGTCGACGTCAACGGACACATCAACTCCGTAAAATATATCGAGCATATACTTGACATGTGGCCACTCTCATGGTTTAAAACCTACCGTTTGCAACGCATCGACATAGCCTACGTGGCAGAATCATATTTTGGCGACACCCTGCACTTCGCCGTGGAGCAGCGTTCCGACGAAGAATACGACATTATGGTGCTCAAATCCTCGGATAATGGCACAGAAAAGAAGGAAGTGTGCAGATGTAAACTTAAATTTGTAAAAAAGTGATAGAAAAATTTGCAGATTACTTGTAATTTATTACCTTTGCACTCGTAAAAGAAACAAAATAACACCTCAGCCCCGCTTTAGAGAAACAACTAATAAAAGGAAAAATATAATTTAAACCCGCGGTCGCTTTCATACGGCTGCATTAAAACACATTGTAATATGGCACAAATGAATTTCGGTGGCGTTGTAGAGACAGTAGTCACCAGCAAAGAGTTTTCATTGGAAAAAGCACGTGAAGTTCTGAAAAACGAAACGATTGCCATTTTGGGATACGGTATTCAGGGACCTGGTCAGGCTGGCAACCTCCGCGACAATGGCTTCAATGTCATCGTGGGTCAGCGTCCGGGCAAGACATACGACAAGGCTGTTGCCGACGGATGGGTTCCGGGCAAGACACTCTTCTCTGTCGAGGAGGCTGCCCAGAAGGGCACCATCATCTGCATGCTTCTCTCCGACGCAGGTCAGATAGCAGTATGGCCGAAAATCAAGCAATATCTCACACCGGGCAAGACCCTCTACTATTCTCACGGTTTTGCCATTAACTGGAACGACCGCACAGGCGTAGTGCCTCCTGCCGACGTCGACGTCATCATGGTTGCTCCTAAGGGTTCGGGCACATCGCTCCGCACAATGTTCCTCGAGGGCCGCGGTCTTAACTGCTCTTACGCCGTTTATCAGGACCACTCGGGCAAGGCCGAGGAGAAGACCATCGCCTTCGGTATCGGTATCGGTGCAGGCTACCTCTTCAAGACCACATTCCAGCGCGAGGCTACTTCCGACCTTACAGGCGAGCGCGGCTCATTGATGGGAGCCATCGAGGGCTTGCTCGAGGCTCAGTACGAGGTGCTCCGCGAGCACGGCCACTCTCCTTCAGAGGCTTTCAACGAGACCGTTGAGGAGCTCACCCAGAGCCTTATGCCTCTCTTCGCCGAGAAGGGTATGGACTGGATGTACGCCAACTGCTCTACAACAGCCCAGCGCGGTGCCTTGGATTGGGCTCCACGTTTCCGCGAGGCCATCAAGCCAGTTATGGAGTGGCTCTACCTCTCTGTAAAGACCGGCAACGAGGCTCAGATTTCCATCGACTCCAACTCTAAGGCCGACTATCGCGAGAAGCTCAACGCCGAGCTTAAGGCCATGCACGACATGGAAATGTGGCGTGCCGCCGAAACCGTTCGCCAGCTCCGTCCTGAGAACGAGGCCAAGTAAAACGCAGCGCATAACCTTATTAGATAAATAATATCCTCTAATCGAGCAGAAGGAACAGCTGAAAAGCCGCCCTTCTGCTCGATTTTTTTTTCTTATACCATTGCAATATCTTTATGCATGACAAGTTATTAATCAATAATCCTAAAATATTTGTTAAAAAACATGCTGTATATGCGTTGTTGGGTGTGCATTTTGACGGATTATTAGTAAATTTGCACACCTAAACATTTTAAATATGGATAATACTTTTGCTCAAAGATTGGTTAACGCCAGAAAAATCCGTTGTATGTCACAACGTGAACTATGCAATTCGGTTAATGGTAAAGTATCGCCAACTGCAATTGCAAAGTATGAAAAGGGACTGATGATGCCGTCGAGTGACGTGTTGATTGTGCTTTCCAACGCATTGAACATGAAACTTGACTA
>ERZ1026888.563-NODE-563-length-19739-cov-22.555172_pt1 | contig 19739 bp, 16 predicted proteins | sample MGYA00380174_ERZ1026888 | MGnify/ENA primary metagenome ERZ1026888 (study PRJEB33269, sample SAMEA4719810) | human gut metagenome | biome: human-associated habitat; feature: organic feature; material: feces | place: Cameroon | collected 2013-10 ...
AGGCAACCCGTGAAAATTCATTGAAATTTGTTGTAAGGGGCAAAGTTGGGTTAATGATTGTTTTCGTTGCAAATATAGGCAAAACGCCAATACGTTGCAATACAAAGTACCGTTTTTCTTTCTGTAATTCACGCTTTTTAACATCTCGAGGCCCATCCATGTCTTTCTCCGTTGGCTTCCACCTTAATAATAATAGTAGAAGATTTGTGCTATGTTAATGTCTTATTGTGGGGTAGAAATGTCAAAAAGCGTAGGTGGTGAACCAAAAAACTTAGTAACTTTGCGCCATAACAATCGCCAGAACCCACCCTAAACGGTTTCTGCTAAAACAAGAACCCTATGAGACATACCCTTCTGCTTAGTTTTCTTTGCGTGGGCGCACAGGCCCTTGCAGGCAACGTGGTGAGCCTTCGTGGCGCCTGGAAAGCCACGTTCGACGGCGCCACCCATGCCGTTACGTTGCCCGGCTCCATGCTCACCAACAACCTCGGCGACCTGCCATCGGTCCACACCCAATGGACGGGGTCGCTCTACGACTCGTCGTTCTACTTCAACCCCTACATGGAGAAGTATCGCCAGGCGGGCCACATGAAGTTTCCCTTCTTCCTCACCCCCAACCGCCATTACGTCGGCACCGTGGCCTACACGCGCACGGTGGTGGTTCCCAAGGCGTGGAAGGGGCGCCGCGTGGAGCTTTTCCTGGAGCGCCCCCACATCGAGACCACCGTCGAGGTGAACGGCCAGAAGGTGGGCCACCAGATGAGTCTCAACACGCCGCATGTCTACGACGTCACACCTTGCCTCGCCTTCGGGCGCGACAACCGCATCACCATCACCGTCTACAATGGCATCGAGAACGTGTGTGTCGGCCAAGACTCGCATAGCGTCACCGACCAGACACAAGGCAACTGGAACGGTATTGTGGGGCGCATGGAGCTGCGTTGCACCGGTCGCCAGCCCGTGGGGCGCGTGGCCGTGTTCCCCGACATCCACCAGCGTGTGGCGCGTGTGGTGGTGCCCACGGCCAAGGGCAAGCTGCGGTTCCTGCTCGATGGCCAGCCCATCGGCGCCACACGCCACGACGACTCCACCTACGTCATCCCCATGACCCACGCCGAGCTGTGGTCCGAGTTTACGCCGCGCGTCTATCGCCTGGCGGTGTGCACCCGCGACGACACCGTCCGCACCACGTTCGGCATGCGCGAGATCACCGTCAAGGGCATGCAGATTTACCTCAACGGGCGGCCCGTGTGGATTCGCGGCACGGTGGGCAACTGCGATTTCCCACTCACGGGCTATCCCCCCACCGATGTGGATAGCTGGAAGGCGGTGTTCCGAAAGTGCAAGCAGTATGGTCTCAACGCCATGCGCTTCCATAGCTACTGTCCGCCCGAGGCGGCCTTCACGGCGGCCGATGAGGTGGGATTCTACCTCCAGCCCGAGGGACCGAGCTGGCCCAACCATGGCGTGAAGCTCAACCGCGGCATGTATATCGACACCTACCTCATGGACGAGACCAAGCGCATGACGGCCGCCTACGGCAACCACCCGTCGTTCGTCATGATGTCGGCGGGCAATGAGCCTGCGGGCGACTGGGTGACATGGGGCGACAAGTGGGTTTCCTATTGGAAGCGCACCGACAACCGACGCATCTACGCCAGCTTCAACGTGGGTGGCGGATGGGCCTGGGATGGCGGATCGCAGTACCACGCCAAGGCGGGCGCACGCGGCCTCGATTGGGACCGACGCGCACCCCAGAGCGTCGACGACTACCACGATCAGCTGCTCTACCCACGCAACTACAAGGGCGACCAGCCCAACAACTCGCCCATCATTGCCCACGAGCAGGGCCAATGGTGCGCTTTCCCCGACCTGAGCGAGCGCAACCAATACACGGGCGTCTACAAAGCCTACAACTTCGACATCTTCGCCGACCTGCTCAAGGACCACGGCATGGAGTCGATGGCGCGCAAGTTCCTCCTCTCCAGTGGCAAGTTGCAGACCCTTTGCTATAAGTATGAGATTGAGCGCAACCTGCGCACCAAGGACTACGCCGGCTTCCTGTTGCTGGCTCTCAACGACTATAGCGGCCAGGGCACCGCGCTGGTGGGTCCGCTCAATGTGTTCTTCCGCGAGAAAGGGTATGTCGACAGCACCCAGTGGCGCCAGTTTTGCAACGACGTGGTGGTGATGGCTGAGTTCCCGAAGTTTGTGTTCACCACCGGCGAGAAGGCCGAGGTGTCCATCGACGTCTATAACGCCTTGGGCGGCCAACCGCTCAACCAGGCACGCCTGTCCTACGCTATATCGCACGCAGCCGCCCACGGCACGGTGCTCACCGCCGACCTTCCCGCCGGCAAGAGCCTCAAGGTGGCGCGAGTGCCGCTCTTCACCGACACCACCACGCCCGGTAAGTACACCCTCACGCTCACCCTCAGCCACGGCGACCGCACCTACACCAACACCTACGACTATTGGGTCTACCCCAACGAGGCACCCGTGGCGGCGCCCCGCGACATCTACCTCACCGACACGCTCGACGCCAAGGCCATCGCCACGCTGCGCCAAGGGGGTAAGGTGCTCATCACAGCCGCCGGCAAGGTGCGCTATGGCAACGACGTCAAGCAGCAGTACCTGCCTGTGTTCTGGAACACCAGTTGGTTCAAGATGCGTCCTCCCCACACCACCGGCGCCCATATCGACGCCACCCATCCGCTGTTCAGCGAGTTTCCCACCGACGACTGGGCCAACCTCAACTGGTGGGAGCTGCTCAACCGCGCACAGGTCATGAACCTCTCTGAGCTGCCCGCCAACTACCAGTCGCCCATCCAACCCATCGACACGTGGCACGTGAGCCGTAAGCTGGGCATGGTGGTCGAGGCGCAAGTGCTGGGCGGCCGCCTGCTGATGACCACCATGGATATCACGTCGAACCTCGATCGCCAACCCGTGGCCCGACAGATGCGCAAGGCCATCATCAGCTACATGCAGTCGGAGAAGTTCCACCCGTCGCTCAAGCTCGACCCAAGCGTCATAGGCGATTTCTTCACCAAGACGGCAACACCCGTCAACATGTACACCCACGACTCGCCCGACGAACTGAAGCCCAAACTCAAGTAAAAAAACACCAAACCACACGCCATAATTTGCGCACCAAGCGAAAAAGCAAGGCCAAGATGAGGCGATTGTCAGTTTTATTATGTATCTTTGCAACCAGTTTTCGCGCCCGTGGCGGAATTGGTAGACGCGCTAGACTTAGGATCTAGTTTCTTGCGAAGTGCAGGTTCGAGTCCTGTTGGGCGCACACATCACAACCCTAACTGCTTCATCGTGAGCGGTTAGGGCTTTTTGATTGTGGGAGGAGGGAGCGATGTTTTTGGTAACATTCCCCCAATCGCTTGTCCGAACGCCTTGACTGGTGCACATCGCTGAGCGCTTTAGCCCCAATCGGTCATTGGGTTTTCATGGAAACGAAAGCATTGCAATCCTTATGGTTGTCCTGTTTCGGTCTAACGGCCAACAGGGGCTTAGCGTCCGCAAAGGTATCTCGAACGTGTTGCGAACGTGTTGCATTCGTGTGAAAAGCGTGTGAATTTTACCCAACAATCTATAGTATAATCTACACATTTCTTTTCCACGAACTCGTCGTTGGCCGAAAATGCGCGATTCTCAGCGTGTTTTTGTAATGGTTTAATTTACAGGCGCTTGCGATAAATGTGCCTCGTTGAATGTTCTGCATTTAACATTCCACGCCATGAAACATGCCTAACCGAGGTGCGAAAGACCATCTTTCGCAATGCGGAACATGGCCGATCGAGACACGAAACATGCCTTTCCGCAACTCGAAAGATGCCTAAGCGCAAATGGGATGCGCCATTTTAGATATTTCATCTCACAAAAATCGCCGTTTCGCTCGCTGGTTTGTCCGAAATGGCCGACAAACTTTTTCACCAACGATCTTAACAATCTTCCCCTCGCAACCCATCCTGTTGCGCCACATTTACCGCTTTTTAACGCGCTCTTTTCTTTTCGTTTCGCCTTGTTTTGGTATCTTTGCATAAGATAGGCTGCACTCGGCCATTAGAGAACAAGTTCTCATGGCGCTCGTTTGCACTATCTTTGCATAAGATAGGCTGCACTCGGCCATTTGAGAACAAGTTCTCATGGCGCTCGTTTGCACTATCTTTGCAGCATTTGTTGGGGCGCCATTCGCCCCTTATATATAATAAGGAGTATGGAAAAGAAGTATGGTTCGAAGGTCGACGCTTGGTTGCTGGGTGTGCTCTATGTGGTGCTTTTCGCGTGTCTGTTGCCCTTGTTCTACGATGGCGCCCTTGTTGTTGGCGTCATTGCCGTGGTCCTGTTGAACGTTCTCGTTACGGCGTGGTTGTTTAGCTACAGATATATTGTGAGCGACACGCAGCTCGTGGTGAAGGTGGCGCTGTTCCCTCCCAAACGCTACGACATCAACGCCATACGATCCATTTGCCGCACCCGTTGCCCCTTGTCGGCGCCCGCCGCCTCGCTCGACCGGTTGGAGATACGCATAGGAAACGACACGCTCCTCGTATCGCCCCTGCGTAAACGGGAGTTTGTGGACGACCTGTGCCAACGCTCCAAAAACAAGATCGAGGTGAGTATTTAACCCACTCCACACTCCACATTCCACATTATAGCCCTCTGTCGCTATTTGTTAACAGGTGCTAACGAGTATTGTTGTTTGTTAAATAACAACCCATTTTCTTGCAAGACGCCTCGAAACGTTATATCTTTGCAGTGTACTAATAAAGTAGTACACCATAACACAATAAATACAACACCTCAATTGAAGAGAAAAATGATTAGCATTCAGAACATCACCTACAATTATCCAGGCAGCAAGCACTTGGTTTTCAAGGACTTCTCGCTCAACCTGGCCCCCGGCCGCATCTACGGATTGCTGGGCAAGAACGGCACGGGCAAGTCGACCCTGCTATACCTTGTGTGCGGACTGCTGCGCCAGCGCAAGGGAACTGTTACCCTCAACGGCGAGCCCTGCGCCCTGCGCAAGCCCGACATGCTGCAAGACATCTACCTCGTACCCGAGGAGTATGACCTGCCCAACGTAAGCCTGAAGGACTATGTGCGCTCGAACAGCGTGTTCTATCCCCGCTTCAGCGAGGCAACGCTCAACAGTTGCTTGGCCGACTTTGAGTTGCCGACCGACATTCACCTGAAGTCGCTCTCCATGGGACAGAAGAAGAAGGTGTTTATGAGTTTTGCCATGGCCACCGGTTGCAGCTACATCTTCATGGACGAGCCCACCAATGGTCTCGACATCCCTTCGAAGAGCCTGTTTCGCAAGGTGGTGGCGCGCCACATGACCGACGACCGCACCCTGATCGTGGCTACCCACCAGGTGCACGACGTGGAGTCGCTGCTCGACCACATCGTGATCATCGACCAGAGCCACGTGCTGCTCAATAGCAGCGTGAGCGCCATTACGGAGGCCTACGCCTTCCGCACCATCGCCGAGAGCGAGGCTGCACAAGCCGTCTACACGGAACCATGCGCCGGAGGCCTGAGTGCCATGGTGCATCGGAAGGCCGACGAGGAGGAGACGCAACTCAACCTGGAACTGCTCTTCGACGCTGCCGTAAGCGGCAGTCTGCCCCGTACCTTCCCGCCTGCCCAATAGGTCGGGTTTTGACAAGCGCATCACAACAACACACACACACAACATTCATCCGCCCCGCACACTCCAACCGGGGCGACCAATCCATAAGATCATGAAAAACTTTCAATTCAACCGATTCATCAACACCCTCCGTTGGCAACTGACGGAACGCAGGAGTTACCTCACGTTCGCCGCAGCGGGATTCATCGCCATAGCCATACCAACCCTCTTAGTACCCCTTCTGACGGGAGCGTTCTTCGGAGACACTTACCCACAATATGCCGAAAGCGTGAGCACCCTCATGCTCATAGCCTACGGCTGGTATATGGTGACCTGCGGATCGCTCATTGTGAGCGAGCTGGGCAACAAGCGCAATCGCATCAGCGCCTTCATGCTACCCGCCAGCCGACTGGAGAAATTCGTGGCCCGATACCTCATCCTCACCATCGGTCTGCCTCTGGCCGCAGGCATTGGCTACGCTGCCGGCGACCTGTTGCAGATGGCCGCCAACCAGGTGGTGTTTGGCTATTGCCGATCATCGGTGGCCATATTTGTCGTTACGCTCCACGATATGTTGCCACGCCTCTCGCTTAGCTTTGGCGACACCCTCTTGGCCCTGGAGCTGATGGTGTGGTTTCCCCACTCGCTGTTTCTCATTGCCGGAACGCTCTTCCGCCGCCACGCCTGGGTGCTGAGCAACCTGCTCATGTTTGTGCTGTCGACGCTGCTGAGCACCGCCGTGCTATGGGGTGCCAAGGCGCTCTTCTACTCCCTGGCGCCCGATGGCATCTACAGCGTGGGCGTCATCACCGCACCGTGGGCCATAGTGCTCTACATGGTGGCGCTGGCAGCAGTCATCGCATTCAACTACTGGGTGGCCTACCGCATCTATTCGCGTATGCAGGCCGTCAACAACAAATGGTTTAACCTCTAATCCCCCAATCATCATGAAACAACTGGCACTTATGCTCATTGCCTCATTGGCACTGTTCAACTCATGCAAGATAGAAACCACAAAAGACTTGGGACCCGAAACCACGGAGACCAAGGAAGTCGACACGTTTAGCGTGCTGTCGGTAAGCGGTTCGAGCGACGTGGTGTTTATCCCCTCCGACACGTTCAGCGTCACCATCACCGCACCCCAGAAGGCGCACGACCGCTTGGTGGCGACGGTGGAGAATGGCGAGATGCGCATCTGCGAAAAGAACCCCGACACGAAGGACGTGAAATGGGTAGTGAGAAACACGGGAACCCCGGCCTCGAAGATTGTGGTGCGCGCCCCCTACCTCACGGGAATCCGCATAAATGGAAGTGGATCGGTGCGTTGCGATGGAGCGATGAACACCCAGTCGTTGTGGATGTGGATCATAGGCAGCGGCGAGATCTCCATGGCCCACATCGCGGCACAATCGGTGGATGCCACCATAACGGGCAGTGGCGATATCGAAGCCACGTTGGCGCAGGTGGGCAAGATCGACGCCGGGGTGACTGGCAGTGGCGAGATCAGTATGAAGCTCCACAACTGCGGCGCCGTTAACGCCACCATAACGGGCAGCGGCGACATAGAGCTGAGCGGAACCGCACAGACGCTCAAGCAAACAAAGCAAGGCAGCGGCGACATTAGCACCAACGAATTAAAACTGACAAAATGACGTTCAACAACAATAAGGCCATATACCTCCAGATGGCCGACCGATTATGCGACGACATCTTGGCGGGCAAGTACAAGGCCGACGACCGAATACCGTCGGTGCGCGAGTATGCCGTGATGCTGGAGGTGAACACCAACACGGCCGTGAAAGCCTATGAGGAACTGGCACGCGACGGCGTGGTTTACAACCGCCGCGGACTGGGATACTTCGTCGACCCCAACGCCAAGGAGCAAATTATGCAAGCCCGGCGGGAAACATTCTACCGCGAGGTGCTGCCCGAAATGTTCAGGCAGATGAAGTTGCTCGGCATAGATATAAATAAGGTGGACGAGAAATGGGCCGAGCTATAGCCACACCAGAACCATAAATTCTCTCTTATATACATCAACGCCCAAGGACAGCCCTGTTGTGACAACTACGGCTGCCCTTGGGCCTTTTTATGACAGGTGGCGGCGCGTAATGTGTCATTATGGCACACCGACACCCGTCCAAACACCCTTTGGCACACCCTTTGCACAATGAAGGGCGAACATTACGTTCAAAAACAACATTTCATTAAGAACAATAAAAATAAAAAAATACAACTATGGGAAAGATTATCGGAATCGACTTGGGTACTACCAACAGCTGCGTGTCTGTGTTTGAGGGCAACGAGCCGGTAGTGATTGCTAACAGTGAGGGTAAGCGCACCACACCTTCTGTGGTGGGCTTCGTGAAGGACGGCGAGCGCAAGGTGGGCGACCCCGCTAAGCGTCAGGCCATCACCAACCCGAAGAACACTGTGTATTCGATCAAGCGTTTCATGGGTGAGACCTACGAGCAGAGCCGCAAGGAGGCTGAGCGTGTGCCTTACTCCGTGATCAACGACAATGGTTATCCTAAGGTGCAGATTGAGGGTGCCGCACACCCCTACACACCGCAGGAGATCAGCGCCATGGTGCTGCAAAAGATGAAGAAGACCGCCGAGGACTACCTCGGACAGGAGGTGACCGATGCTGTCATCACCGTGCCGGCCTACTTCTCCGACTCACAGCGCCAGGCTACAAAGGAAGCTGGCACCATCGCTGGCCTTAACGTACGCCGTATCGTCAACGAGCCTACGGCTGCCGCTCTCGCTTACGGTGTGGACAAGTCGCACAAGGACATGAAGATCGCCGTGTTCGACCTCGGTGGTGGTACGTTCGATATCTCCATCCTGGAGTTCGGTGGCGGTGTGTTTGAGGTGTTGGCCACCAACGGTGACACCCACCTCGGTGGCGACGACTTCGACCAGGTGATCATCGACTGGCTGGCCGATGGCTTCAAGAGCGAGGAGGGCATCGATCTCCGCAAGGACCCGATGGCCATGCAGCGCCTGAAGGAGGCTGCCGAGAAGGCTAAGATTGAGCTCTCAAGCACCACATCGACGGAGATCAACTTGCCTTATATTTCTGCTGAGGGCGGCGTGCCCAAGCACTTGGTGAAGACGCTCACACGTTCACAGTTTGAACAGTTGGCACACAACCTCATCCAGGCTTGTCTCGTGCCCTGCCAGAACGCCATACGCGACGCTAAGCTCTCTACGAGCGACATCGATGAGGTGATCCTCGTGGGTGGCTCAAGCCGTATACCTGCCGTGCAGACTTTGGTGAAGAACTACTTCGGCAAGGAGCCCTCAAAGGGTGTGAACCCCGATGAGGTGGTGGCTGTGGGTGCATCTATCCAGGGTGCTATCCTCAACAACGAGAAGGGCGCTGGCGACATCGTGTTGCTCGATGTTACGCCGCTGACACTCGGTATCGAGACCATGGGTGGCGTGATGACCAAGCTCATCGAGGCCAACACCACCATCCCTTGCAAGAAGAGCGAGACATTCTCTACTGCCGTCGACAACCAAACTGCCGTGACAATCCACGTGCTGCAGGGCGAGCGCCCCATGGCTTCGCAGAACAAGTCGATCGGACAGTTCAACCTCGAGGGCATCGCACCGGCTCGCCGTGGCGTTCCTCAGATCGAGGTGACATTCGATATCGACGCCAACGGTATCCTCAACGTGAGCGCTAAGGATAAGGCTACCGGCAAGGAGCAGGCCATCCGCATCGAGGCTTCATCAGGCCTGAGCGAGGATGAGATCAACCGTATGAAGGCTGAGGCTGAGCAGAACGCTGCCGCCGATAAGGCTGAGCGCGATAAGGTCGACAAGATGAACCAGGCCGACTCAATGATCTTCACCACCGAGAACTTCCTCAAGGACAACGGTGACAAGATCCCTGCCGACAAGAAGCCGGGCATCGAGCAGGCTCTCCAGCAGCTCAAGGACGCCCACAAGGCTGCCGACGTGGCTGCCATCGACGCTGCCATCGCCAACCTCAACAACGTGATGCAGGCCGCCTCTGCACAGATGTACCAGGGTGGCGCACAGCCCGGAGCAGGCGCCCAGGGCTTCAGCGGTGCCAACGCTGGCCAGGCCGACGCCAACAACGCCAAGAGCGACGACAACATCCAAGACGCCGACTTCGAGGAGGTGAAATAAGTATAGATAAACATCTATAACAAACAATAGCTAAATAGGGTGTGAATCAATGAGTTGCACCCTATTTTCATTTTTAACAATTGTGGATAATTATGCTTGTTTCTCGTTATTTTATTGTATATTTGTACCATATTTGTAACGCAACAAAATAGTAGATAATGTGCAACAAAAGCTCTCTTTCTGCGTTATTATATAGAAAAGACAATAAATATGGCAGCATCGAAATTTCAAATAGTACGCAAGTGTCAGGTGTGTGGTGAGGAGTTTATGGCTAAGACTATAGAGTCCTGGTACTGTTCGCCCAAATGTTCCAAGACAGCATGGAAGCGTAGGCATGACGAGGAAGAAAGAAACAAACTTCTTGATAAAGTGGTAAAGACCATTCCAAAGGAGCAAGACTTCATCAAGGTAACGGAGGCATACGCCTTGTTTGGTATCAGTCGTTTTACTCTTTACAGGCTAATACGCAAAGGGCAGATTTCTCACATCAATCTCGGTACAAACCAAATACGAGTGAGCAAAGAGGAACTTATGAAACTATATCCTCTTCGCCCTAAGGCTACGGAAAAACCGAAGCAAGTGAAGAAACTTTATAGTCTTGAACCAAAGGATTGCTATACTATTGGAGAGATAAGCAAGAAGTATAAGGTCAATGACAGCACGGTGTATGCGCATATACGCAAGTACTCCATACCCACACGACAGATAGGTAACTATGTGTATGTACCCAAGAAAGAAATAGACAACCTATATAAAGGAGCAAAACAATGAAGAAAGCATTAGCCCATACACGAGTGACAGTAAAACTCCGCAAGTCTGAATATCACGATGAATGGTATCTATACATTGAGGCTTATCCTGTGTTCCAATCTGGCAAGGACAAGCCACAACGACTGCGTGAATACCTAAACCGCACGATAACTACTCCTGTATTTGACAAATCACGCAATGCCCGAACTGGTACCGATGGCAAGACTACTTATAAACCAAAACGTGATTTGAATGGTGTCATTTTGTGCAAGTCGCAACTTGACCAAGAAGCGTGTATCTATGCCGACAAGGTAAGAAATATGCGACAAAAGGAATATGACAATGCTTCACTCTATTCGGCAGAGGAAACCGAACAGGCAGAACAGATGGAACGCTCACGCTGCAACTTCATTGAATACTTTGCCCATGTAGCCGACACTCGTCATGCCAATAGCTCTGACTCAATTATCGTCAATTGGAAACGTGTTGGCGAGTTGTTGAAGATATTTGCCAAAAGCGATACTATCTTGTTTGCAGACATTGACATGAAATTAGTAGAATCGTTCCGTCGTTTCTTGATTACTGCTCCGCAAGGGGGCAATAAGTCTGGCACAATCTCGCAGAACACGGCTTCCACTTACTTTGCTATTTTCAAAGCAGGACTGAAACAGGCTTTCATTGATGGCTATCTGACCATTGACATATCGGCAAAGGTAAAAGGTATACAAGAACAAGAAAGCCGTAGGGAATACCTGACTGTGGAAGAACTGAACCGCTTGGCACAAACACCATGCGACCCGTTGTTGAAACGTGCAGCCTTATTCTCTGCCCTCACAGGTATTCGCCATTGCGATATTCAGAAATTGAAATGGTCGGAAGTTGAAATGTTCAACGGCAATTATCGCTTGAATTTCACGCAACAGAAGACAAAGGGTGTTGAATACATGCCAATCTCAGAACAAGCCTTTCAACTTTGCGGTGAACGACAGGACGGAGACTTGCTTGTGTTTGCAGGGCTGCCAGCTCCATCTTGGATAAATCGTCCTATCAAAAGATGGGTTGAAGCAGCTGGGATAAAGAAGCATATTTCATTCCATTGCTTCAGGCACTCGTATGCTACGCTCCAGCTGGCGGGCGGTACAGACATCTATACCGTCAGCAAAATGCTTGGTCATACCAATGTACGCACAACACAAATTTACGCAAAGGTTGTTGATGCAAAGAAAGAGAATGCCACAAAGAGAATAACTTTGGACTTGCCTCTTACTGATACCAATCAAACAACCGAATAGGCATAGTTTACACCTTATTATATATAGCCATCCACACGCATTGTTGTGGGTGGCTTTCCTGTTTTTATGAGGTTGTTTCAACCGAACCCATCCACAAAGAGCAATGAATTTTTATAGGGGGTACGGTTGAAACGACTCCCTTATAACCATTGGTTGATGGCACCACAAGGATGTGACTTTGTGCATTGTTCCTACTATAGAGTGATTTGAAGTCACCCCATATATCCACAAAAAAACATATAGATACATATGTTTATCTCTTATGATAGCCTTATGATGTACTAATGACATACAGCATAGCCGAAACAAAATGATAATGATGATTATCATAATACATACTGATTATCAGTAACTTTTGTATATGACGACTATGTTTCGATGATGATTGTTTATGTGATGTCTGTCAGCATAAAATCAGCATTCAAAATCCATGTTACTTTGCACTCAAATCGAACAATAAAATCAATGAACAATATGACTGAAAAGAACATTACATTTGAGGATTTGCCCAAGGCAATGACATGGATGATGGATAAGTTGAACGAACTTACATCAAAGGTTGATAGTATCAACACCCAGACTGTGCAACCACAGACGGATCAATGGATGAACTTGAAAGAACTATGTGAATATCTTCCCAATCATCCTGCCGAACAAACAGTTTATGGTTGGACGAGCTGCCATCAGATTCCTTTTCACAAACGAGGCAAACGTATCATGTTTCTCAAATCGGAGATAGACACATGGTTGCATGATGGCAAGATTAAGTCGCAAAAGGAATTGGAGGCAGAAGCAGCTCTGTTCCTCAAATCAAAACGTAACCACAGATTCTAATGGATGCACTTGAATTATGCAACAGTTTAAGAATGGAGTTTGAAGGTGTCTATGAGAACAAGATACCATTGGATGCACTTCCTGTAAAGTTGCAGGATATGGTTCTCGCATTGGCTCGTCAAGAGAACTACTCTATTGAATATACCCTCGCCTCATTGTTGGTTGCCGCTTCAACGGCTATCGGCAATGCTGTGAATATTTGTATTCGTGGCGGTTGGATAAGCAATGCAGCCATGTATATGATATTGGTTGGACGGCCAGGCATGGGCAAGACGCCACCTCTTGACTTTGCTTTTCGCCCAATCCGCAAGCATGATGCTAAAGCTATCCGTAAGTTTAAGGATGAAATGGAACACTATAATGAGGCTTTGGAACGACAGCGAGGTAAGAAAGAGGACAGTGGACCACTTCCACCCAAGCCGATATTGCGCAGAACCATAATATCCGACTTCACGCCTGAAGCCTTGATCCGTGCGCATGATGACAATAAGCGAGGAGTAGTCTTGTATGTGGATGAGATTATGGGTATGTTCAATGCCGTAAACCAATACAGCAAAGGACAGTTGATAGAACAACTCTTGACAGCGTTCAGTGGTAAGGCATTGGATGTGTCACGTTGCAATATGCCTGTACCCATTCACATAGAAAATCCGTTTATAAATATTGTAGGCACTATGCAGACCATACGAATGCACGAACTGATAGACAAAGGTTATAAAGCCAACGGCTTCTTAGACCGCTTCCTGTTTGTCTATCCAACTTCGCAGAAAATCGCAGATTGGGCAGATGACGAGCCATCAAGTTCTTCCTCTTTTGACAACTATGCTGCAATGTGGAAGAGTGTCATAGGTAAGATACTGGATTTGCCTTATTCATTCAACGAGGACGATGATGCAGTACAGAATGTATTGAAGTTCTCAAAAGATGCCAGCAAATACTTTACGGCATGGCGCAATGCTGCAATCGGGGCTGTCAATGAGATTAAAGATGACGCATTGGTAGATAGTCGCATTATGAAGACACCAATGTTGGCTGCACGGCTTGCATTAGTTGTTCAAATCTTGCGATGGGCTTGCGGTGAGGTTCATAAGGACTATGTTGACATTGCCTCCACCAAAGCAGCCATTCGGTTGAGTGATTATTTTGGAAACTGTTATACAGCCATTCAAAAGTTTATGGTAATGGATGGCATAGAACCACAGAAGAAAGAATTTCTCAATAACGTGGGTAAGACTTTCACTACAGCAGATGCCATTCAAGCAGGTAAAGAAGTAGGTTTGTCGGAAAGGTCGGTTATGTATGCCTTGGTTGGTCTTGCAACCGACAAGATTATCAAGAAGGTAAAACGAGGAGAATACGAGAAACTGCAATAGCAGCACTTGCTTTGCACCTTGCAGTTATTGCAGTTTGCAGTTCTTCTTTCATGTTCCATTGTAAGCAATTATTATGGCTGAGTATAGATTTGTACTTCAAAAATACAAACGTGGCAACAAGACCACTTGCCCTAATTGTGGCAAGAAGCGTTGCTTTGTCAGGTACATTGACACAGAAAGAAAAATACATTTTCCCGACTATGTGGGTAGATGTGACCATGAGCAATCATGCCAATATCATTACAAGCCATCTGACTACTTCAAGGATAATCCGATGTCAATTGATTATGTAGATTGTAAAAGCCATACAACAAAGGTGATGCAACATGAGCAACCAATCTCTTATATTGATAATGAATTGATGGAACGGACTCTGTCCAATTATAGCATAAACCCTCTGTTCGTTTTCTTGACTGGCATCATTGGTAAAGAGGAAACTGAGCGAATATTCCGATTGTATAAAGTAGGTACATCAAAGAAGTGGAATGGTGCTACTGTTTACTGGCAAATAGACAGGTTCGGACGAGTGAGGTCTGGTAAGATAATGCTCTACAATTCGTCTGATGGTCATAGAGTGAAAGGACCTCATAGTTATGTCAGTTGGGTGCATAGCGAACTACACTTGGATAACTTCAACATGAAGCAATGCTTGTTTGGAGAACATCTGTTATCACAAGATCCATCCAAACCAATAGCAATAGTGGAGAGTGAAAAGTCTGCCTTGATAGCCTCTCACTTTATGCCCGATTTTATATGGTTGGCAACAGGAGGCATACATGGTTGTTTCAAGGAAGAAAGCATAAAGGTGTTGAAGAAGCGTTCTGTTATGTTGTGTCCCGACTTGGGAGCGTTTGAGGTGTGGAAAGCCAAAATGCCTATGCTTTCTGCTGTATGTAGTAAGGTAATTATAAGTGAACACATAGAACTCGTAGCTACCGAAGAACAACGCAAAAACGGATTGGACATTGCCGATTTCCTGCTCATGACAGAAACACCATTAATGGCACTTCAACGAATGATAAAACACAATCCTTGCATCGGTACATTGATAGAACGATTACAATTGGAGTTGGTTGGTTTTTACAACGCTGAAAGCAAGCCTTTGCAATAATGTGACTTGAAACGATAGCGAATAAAGGGAAGAAAAAGATGGAGCTGTGTCAGAAAGTTTATTGGTAGCGTTGCAAGAAATGCCAATGTCGTACAAATCAGCGATGCTTATTCATACGACAATGGCTTCTTGCAGCACTCGCAAGCTCGCACCGATACCTTTTCTATTCCCTATTATCAACAATTATAAACACCATTTTATGGCAACACCAAAGAACAATACAACACTTAAACGCACAGAGCGTTTGGAAGTCAGAGTTACCGCTGACGAATACAACAGAGTGGCAGAAATTGCCAATACCTGTGGTTTGACTGTCAGTAACTATGTGCGCAAATGTGTATTGGGACAACATCCCAAACAAAGACTGACCGACCGAGAGATTGAAGCCTTATGTAGCTTGGCTGATGCACGTGGCGACTTGATTAGGATAGTCAGCGCAGTCAAGAGTATACAGAGCGACAAGCGAGGTCTGTATTTCCACAACACTAAGTTTGTTGAAGAATGGATGAAAGCAGCCATTCCACTTATAACTCGTTGGGGCGACATCAAAGATTATCTGACATTATAAACATTGAGGATATATGATAGCAAAGGCAAGAGCAATATCGCATGGTGCAAACTCCATGCGGTATGTAGTAAACAAAGACAAGGCGGACATTATCAAGTTGCACTCGCTGCCCGACAATGTGGCTGCTGAGTCTTTATGGACAAGGATGTTATTGCACCAAGCAAAGTTTTTGGGTGAGCATCCAAAGGCAATCAAGAACAGCATGATTAGAATAGAGGTATCACCAACAGCCGAAGAAACCAAAGGATGGACTAATGCGGATTGGGAAAAACTTGCAGACGATTTCATTAGTGAGTTTGACTCCATTGATTTGTTGAAAGAAACCAAACGTGCAAAAGACAGACACACCAATCTACGTAACAGCCAATATGTAGTGTCACTTCATCGTGACAGCAAGAGTGGCATATTGCACCTCCACATCGATGCCAACCGCATAGACAATGACGGCAATATCAACAATGACCACAATATCCACATAAGAGCAATGGCTGCTGCCAATAACATCACCAAACGTAGAGGTTGGGTACAGGCATCCGACATTTCAATGCGAAACAAACAAGAGATAACGAATGCTTGTATGGATGCTCTCCGTTCTATGGATAAGTTTGATTGGAGTGACTATGTGGAGCGGTTAAAACAAAGTGGCTATGATGTGATGCTGCAAAAAGACTCACAAGATGTTGTCCGTGGATATTCTATTAAGAAAGGCAACTCCACTTATAAATCTTCATCCCTTGGTAAAAGCAGAAATCTTATGCCATCGAAGATTGAAGCGACATGGAAAGAACTGCATAAAGACGTTCTTCAACAAGGCAAAGCAGGCAAAGAAAATCATGTAAAGAATACGTCCGCAGAACTGCAAACTGCAAATAATGCAAGGTGCAGAAACTGCAACGAGTACCAACCTCAACCATTGGTACACCATTCTATTCATTGCAATTATCGTGACTACGAGATAGATATTCCATTGAATGCAAACGATATTCTAATGCAAAATGTTTCTTTGCCTAAGAACAATGTATTCGTCACTATCAATGATTTACAGCAAACCGCCATTCTTCTTTTCGCTGGCTATCTTGATGCTGCTACACAAATGTCTGAATCTTCTGGCGGTGGTGGAAGTTCTCCCGAAGGTTGGGAGAGAGATAAGGATGAAGATGATTTGGAATGGGCAAGACGATGCGCAAGAATGACAAATCAAATGTGCCGTCCTGCAGTCAAAAGGGGAAACAGACGATGAACATTAAAACAATTTTACTATATGAGAACATCAAAGAATGACAAATTCGATATATCCACTCTGATGCAGAGTGTTGATAATACAGAAACGCTGAATACAGAGACAGACAAAATAGCCAAACTCATAGAAACGACCGCTCAATTAAACAAATGCTTGTTGTCTGTTGTAGAGCAACTGAAGAACATCACTTCGCAGCCTGTAGAATTATCTGTCAAGCAAGCAGACATTGACCAATTTCGCATGGTGAAGAATGGCTATATCCAAGAAGAAACAGAACTTTTGAAAAAGCACGTTGCAGAACAATTAGCCATGATAAAGGCTCATGAGCAACATATTTGCGAAGTTTGTAAACAAGGTGAGGGAATTTGGCTGTCAGACTTTTGGTTGAAAGTTTGGATTGCTGTACAGATTGTGGTTTATGGCATTATCGCTTTGTATTTGATGGTCAAGTTGTGGTAAAAGCAGGTGGCTAACCCCGATATTGGGGGATTGGCCACCTATTCTTTATCTATATGTATGACTGAGCAATTTCTTTCATCTTATCAATAGAATCCGTTAATTCTTGGATTGAATATTTCTGATTTTGCTCATTTTCTGGATGATGAATAAAATTTCGAATATACGTTTCTGGTGTCATCTGTATCGCTGGTTGGGCAACGCCCTTATAAATTCTTATCCATGACATACTTTTAGAGCACCCTTTTGATACCAACCATTTTTCAAACTCTTTTTCACGACAATTGTTAGAGTCTTCATCTGTAGCTTTGGCTTGTAAAAATCCATAAAGTTCATTATGATATTCTTCACTAACCTCACCAAACGCTAAATAGTTTACTTCATTTAATGATGGATATGGAAGACTGTTCTTTTGAACATTTTTTATAGCCTTGCAGCCATTACTCTCACAAACAACTTTCAATTGTTTAAAGTCGAGCTGTTTTACAATATCAGAACTATGTGTTGTTATTATTACTTGAACACCGCTGTTTGCTGATAGAGTCTTTAATGCATCCACCAATAGCTTTTGGTGTTGCTTATGTTGAGAGGTCTCAGGCTCTTCTATGGCATAAATAATGTGTTGACTATTTGCTTCTTTTTGTCTTCTTTCTGCTTCTGCCCTAAAGAAATTTAGAAGAATAAGTCGTTTGACACCACTACCTCGTTTGTTTATAGGTATATCTTCGTCGCCAGTAATTGATAATCCCTTAAACACATCAGCCCATTTCAAATCTTGAGTTAATGGAACTTTCGGATGGAGACTATCTGCGACTTCTGGATTCATTTCTTTAATCTTAGCAAGGGTTAAGTCTGAAACCTCTTGTAACTTTTTTCTTACTTCGGTTGCTACATAATCAAGTTTTTCTTGCAAATCAGAATCATTAATAATCTGTTTGACAGCTTCTTTTAATGGATCTTGAATCTCGTTGTCTCCATCGCAATTTTTACGGTCGGATTGAAATAGACTATAATAAGGCAAGTATGTCTGAAGTTTACCCCAAATGGCTTTTATATCACCGTCTTTCGAATTTACATCAATCTCAATTTCATCCAATTTTAATTCATCAGAGCTACTGTATTTATTCCAAATAGCTTTTCTTAAGCATGCGTTTTTTCGTTTGTCTTCACATTCTACTCCTAATTCGTCTATTATGGAATTTAATGCAGCCTGTTTCTTAAGCAATAAGTCTGCACACAAAGGGTTTGTGGGATGATTTGCCCTAATTGCGACTCTCATTCCAGTAGCTGTTGTTGCTGCATTTTTGAATGTCTTGGAAACCTCCAAATATCCCTCTTTGTTTAGCAAGAATTCATCTGCAAGAGTTGTTTCATTAGATGAATCAATGACAACACTTTGTGGAAGTTCTGTGAAACAAACAGAAATTGTTATATCTGTATTGCCACACTTCTTCCCTGTTTTGTTTATATCGTCCTTGTCAAGTTTTATGAGACCTTTGCCGTCATGAAAGAAGATGTCTAACGCTTCCATTATCGTAGACTTTCCTATGTCATTACGACCAACTATTGAAGTCAAGTTTTCAAAACACACGACTGCCTTTTGCTGATATCCTCTGAAATTTTCTATTGCTACTGATTTTATCTTCATGTCGTAATATCTTTAAGTTTGGTATTAAAAGGTCAAATACTTCGCCACAAGAAATTTGCGTATGTCCGCAAATGTTAAGGTCTCGTCTAAATGTTCTGTCAATCCTGTATTTATTACGCCGACAAACGACTCCTTGCGGTAGAAATTATCTCCCTCATTGAGTGAGGTTTCTATCGTTTGTGACTTTGCCATAAGACATACAAGTTGGTAGTCTTTGTCTACCAGTTGTGTATTACCTTTAGGATGAGCTTTTTGTCTGTGCTGACTACTTGTCAACAGAATCAAGTTCTCATAATATGTGGCAATTGTAGGAAATTGCGACTTCGGGAATATATGGTGAACTTCTGTTGCAATACCTGTAGCCAATTCATCATGAACTTCACTTACATCCCCTTGCTGACGCTTAACGTTCTTAATAGCTTTATTGACCTGATAATCTATATAGAAGTTTGCATTTATATCATCTGTTTCATGTGCTTTAGCTTCATTTCGTGTTTGAGTTTTCTCTTTCCCTGTATATTCATCACGCCAATTCACCTTGTTATACATCAAGTCTCCCCAGTCTTGCAGTTTGCTATTGCTACCAGGCATTATTTCTGAATATGCAAACACATTCAGCACTTTGTGAAGCATTCTGGTAGTGTCAA
>ERZ1026888.564-NODE-564-length-19683-cov-8.536428_pt1 | contig 19683 bp, 26 predicted proteins | sample MGYA00380174_ERZ1026888 | MGnify/ENA primary metagenome ERZ1026888 (study PRJEB33269, sample SAMEA4719810) | human gut metagenome | biome: human-associated habitat; feature: organic feature; material: feces | place: Cameroon | collected 2013-10 ...
GCCAAGCTTCAGGAAAGACTGGATGCAGTACCGGTGGTATCAGGAAAGGTTACAAAGAGTTCGGATGACTTCCCTTACATCGAAGAGCATGTGCAGGTGAGGGTGGAAGAGCCAAAGGCAGCAACTGCATTGAAGATGCGGATCCATGAGAAGGAGAAGAGAAAAGATCAGCTGATCCGGGAGAACGAGAAAGTAGAGAAGTACATAGCCGCAATGCCTGATGGAACGACCAAGGATATATTTGAAATGGTATTCTTGGATGGGATGACGCAGAAAGATGCAGGAATATGCTTGAATTGCACTCAGGGACGGATCGCACAAATAATTAAAGAAAATTTACAAGACTAATAACATTAATAATTTTACTATGTTATTATTATACTGGACATGATGAAAAGACAAAAGACATATGATTAGTTCCCCCACAACCTAATAAAACCGAGAGAGGACACCTGGTGATGCCGGGTGTCTTTTTCGTTGCGTAATGTCGAGAAATGAGATATTATGAGAGTAGGTTTATTAGGTTATTAGGAGGAAATTAGAATGGCATTTGAAAACGGTTATAATATGTTTAATTATTGTGAAGAGCTTTTTGCAAAATATAAAGAAGATAAACTTATATTTTACAAAGCACTTCAGATATTGTCTGTATTTGAAAGGAGAAATGACTATCCATATTGTACAGATGAACTATCAGAAGTATGTGAAAAAATGTTAGGGTATGATTTGAATTGTGTAACAGATTTTTTGTGGAAATACACTTTATCAAATCAAATAGAATGGAATGCGAGAAAAGTTCTGTCGTGCAAAGAAGATAAGGAAGTTAATTTGATTGAAGAATTTACAGAAGAGGAAGGAAATAAGATAGTAACAAATTTTAAAAATGAAATGGAGGCATTCTTTATTACTTTAACACCGTTATTTGAAAATTTATTTATGGGGGAATCCTCTGCTCCTAGAATTGATAGAATTGCACAAAAGCAAACATATGGAGAGGATAAAACAATAAGATTCATTAGAAAAGACGGAGAAACGTTTGATTTTACGGCAACACCAAATGATATAAAGAAAATCATGGATGTATTTTCACATATGGAATAGTGGAGGTGCATAAAATGGATAGTGTAATTCCTATTTCGGATAGAATAAATTCGAGTTTGGGAAAGAGAAAAATCACTCGTATGGAAGAAGGAAAAAACATGGATGATCTGTTGAAATCTTATATTGAAAAAGTGGATAGGGATCAGAGTGAGTTAAGAGAAGATGTTCGTGAAAGCGAAAGGAGAACAGAAAAAAAGATATCCGAATTTGAATATAAAATAGATAATCGTTTAAATAAAATAGAACAGATATTAAATTCTCAAAACGACAAAATAGATGATTTAAAGCAGACGGTTAATGACAAGATGGAAGAAGAGAAGAAGTATAGGCATTCAAACAATATCGCAATAGTAATAGGAGTTGTATCTACTGTTGTAGCTATGATTGGAATATATTATGCAACTATATCGACGATTACAAGCATATTGGGAATAGCTAAGTAAATATTATTGAACTTATGGAAGATTACTAAATATAAATGGCACCCTCCGGGGTGCTTTTCTAATGCAAAAATAAACCAGAATTGAAGGTGGTGAAGTGGCAGGCTATGAAAACATAAGAGACGCAAATAACAATCGAACTCCGGAGGAACGCCGGGAGTTAGCAAAAATAGCGGGAAAAGCAAGCGGACAGGCAAGGCGCAGGAAGGCGAACTTCCAGAAGACGTTAAACCTGCTGCTTACTGCAGAAATAGATAACGAAGAATGGAAGCCGATTTTAGAGTCACTCGGAGTTGAGTGTACTTTGGAATCGGCTCTTCTTATGGCTCAGATTAAGGCTGCATTGGATGGGGATACACAGGCTGCGAAGTTCGTAGCGCAGTATTCCGGACAGAGCAATAGAACCGAGGAAGATTTGGAGAATAAGAAGGCTGAAACAGAACTGATCAAAGCGAGAAAAGAATCCATCACAGGCGAAAACGAGAATAATGATGCACTTGATCGTCTGGATCAGATATTAAAAGAGGTGCGGGACAATGCAATTAAGCAAGAAACAGAATGAATATATTGTGAATGCAACTCATAGATGGAACATTAAATCCGGGGCAGTTCGTTCCGGAAAGTCTTATGTGGATACAGCTTTTGTGGTTCCATTCCGTATTCGAGAGAGGACTGGCAAGCCGGGACTAAATGTTATCCTTGGTGTGTCTAAGGAATCGATTGAACGAAACGTACTGCAGCCAATGCGTGAGATTTACACAGAGGAACTGATCGGGCAGATCAATAATCGGAATATGGCAATGGTCTGCGGTGAAGAAGTGTATTGCCTGGGAGCAGAGAAAGTCAGCCAGGTAGCAAAGATACAGGGAGCCAGCATCAAATATTGTTACGGTGATGAGATTGCGAAATGGAACAAAGAAGTGTTTCAGATGTTGAAATCACGACTTGATAAGCCGTATTCGTGCTTTGATGGAGCTTGTAACCCAGAACATCCAACACACTGGTTGAAAGAGTTTCTGGATAATGACGAACTGGATATCTATTTGCAGAGATACACAATCTTTGATAATCCGTTTCTTCCACAGGAATTTGTTGAGCAGCTGTGCAAAGAGTATGAGGGTACAATTTATTACGATCGTCTGATTCTTGGGCTATGGAAGAGAGCAGAAGGAGCGATTTATAAACGATTTGCAGACAATCCGGAGAAGTTCCGGTGTGAAGTACTGGAAGGACCTGCAGACAATCCGGAACATAAACAATTCAGGAAAAATGATATTGTATCGATAGAGATCGGACTTGACTTCGGAGGAAATCAGTCCGGTCATTCTTTTGTGGCCAGAGGATATACAGACGATTACAGAGACGTAATAGGGATTATGTCTAAGCGAGTCATGGCAAAAGACCAGGAAAAAGACATAGACAGCAATATGCTGGATCAGCTGTTCTGCGATTTTGTTCAAGAGGTAATTGATAAATACAGTGTGATCAAAAAACAAGGCGATTATGTAGAGTACTGTAATGTGGAATCCGTTTACTACGATAATGCGGAGACAGTGCTCGGTAATTCCATCCGAAATGCAGTGGAAAAGAGATTCCCTTGGATGATTGTAAGAAAAGCGAAGAAAGCATCTATCATTGATCGGATTCGCTGTACGATCCGATTGATGGGAGCTGGAAGGTTCTGGATTACAGAGGATTGCAAGTCCCTGCAGACAGCGCTTTCGGATGCGGTATGGAATAAAGACGTGAAAGATAAAGATGAGCGTCTGGATGATGGTAGCACCGATATTGATAGCCTAGATGCATTTGAGTATACAATTGAACGGGATATGCGAGATCTGATAGAAGAGGTGGAAGATGTTTGATGGATTAAAAAGACTATGGGGAAGGATAGTGAGCATGTTTAATTACACGACATTAAAAAATATAATTGGTAAAGATGTGGCACTGTCACAGGCCATGATCGATGCCATCAATGAATGGAAAAGAATGCTGGTCGGGAATGCAGAATGGTGTGACGGTACAGTAGAATCCTTGAAATTGGAAGAAGGCATCTGCCGTGAGTTTGCAGATTCTGTTCTTGTTGAAATGGAAGCTAAGATCCTGAATCATGATAATATGGATAAAGTTCTCCAGAAAAGTCTATCTGATATGAACAAGAAGCTGCAGACCGGTCTTGCCCTTGGAGCAATGGTTCTCCGACCGCTCGGTTCAGACAAGGCTGAGTATGTTGCTGCAGATAAATTCATTCCGATTAGTTTTGATGATAACGGAGTTCCGAACGATATTGCTTTTCTGGTTGTAAAGTGTGTTGGCGAAAATGATTATTATACCAGGGTAGAGAGACATTATTTCACAAATGGGAATCTGACCATTGAAAATAAAAGTTATCATTCGCAGAGCCGAAGTGATATCGGGCAGAGATGCAGCCTGGAAGCAGTCGCAGAATGGGCAAATATTCAACCTGGGCCAATTGTTTATACCGGTATGACAGAAATGGATTTTGGATATTATCAGAATCCAATTGAGAATAAGGTGGATAGTTCTTCATGTGGCGTATCAATATATGAGTCGGCAAAAGGACTGATAAAGAAAGCTGATGTGCAGGCAGCACGTCTTGACTGGGAATATGATTCTGGAGAACGTGCGATTCACGTGGATCAGAGAGCATTAAAGAGTAAAGGCGGTAAGACTTACCTGCCAAGGCTGAAAAAGCGTCTTTACAAAGGAATGAACCTTGAAGATGGTAAAGATAAAGAACTTTACAAAGAATATTCTCCTGCAATGAGGGATGAAGCATTTCGGAGGGGATTAGAGGAATACAAACGAGAGATTGAGTTCAATGTTGGTCTTGCTTACGGAGATCTGTCTGACGCACAGGAAGTGGATAAGACAGCCACGGAAGTGCTTGCATCAAAGACCAGAAAATACAATCGTGTTACTGCAATACAGGAGAAGCTCGAAGAATGTTTAAATGGATTCGTAAATGCGCTGGCTTTCTACAATGGTTTTTATATGTCTGGTGTGGAATTTACTTGCGAGTTCAATGATTCAATCTTGGCAGATGAAGAATCAGAAAGGCAGCAGGACAGGCAAGACGTAAGTATGGGGGTTATGAGTCTGGTTGAATATCGCATGAAATGGTACAACGAGGACGAAGCGACCGCAAAGTCAAAAATCCCGGAACAGAATCAGGTGATGGAGTAAGATGCGAGATGATTACAAGAATAGGATGGCCAGTAAGATTGCCGCCAGATATCAGGATCTGGAAGAACGAATCATGCAGGATATTGTCCGGAGGATTGTGAAAGCTGGCGATATAACCAGCACCGCAGACTGGCAGATCAACCGGCTTCGGATTCTTGGGTATTCCTCAGAGGATATCGAAAAAGAAATCAAGAAGGCGCTCAACGCTTCTTATCCAGAGATGTTCGAACTATATGACAAGGTGATCAACTGGGAATATGTCCGGAATAAGGATATATATGAACAGATCAACGCCGAGTACATACCATTCGAAGGGAACGGACAACTCAAGCAGATTACAGAAGCAATCATTGACCAGAGTTTTGATGATTTGGAGAATGTGACCAACTCCCTTGGCTTCTATCTGGACTACGGAAATGGTAAGAAGGTATTGACGCCACTTTCTCAAGTGTATACTAAATACCTTGATGCAGCGTGTTATGATATCGTGACCGGAGTATTTGATTATAACAGTGTGTTGCGTAGAGTTGTGACACAACTTACCAACAGCGGACTTCGGCAGATTGATTATTCTTCCGGGAGAGCTAACCGGGTTGATGTGGCTGCAAGAAGAGCGGTCATGACTGCAGTCAGTCAAATTACAGGAAAGATATCTGAGTACAACGCACAGAAGCTTGGAACAGAGTATTTTGAAGTGGAGTGGCATGCGGGAGCACGTCCGACTCATGCAGTGTGGCAGGGGCGTGTCTGGTCGAAAGAGCAGTTGTATTCAGTCTGTGGGCTAGGTACCGTGACCGGACTTTTGGGAGCTAACTGCTACCATACTTATCATCTGTTTTTTCCAGGATTATCCGAACGTAACTGGACGGATGATTGGTTGGATGCCAAGAATCTGGAAGAGAGTGAACCGAAGAAATTTAGGGATAAGGAATATACCCTGTATGAGGCTAAGCAGAGACAGCGGCAGATGGAAGTAGCAATGAGAGCACAGAGAGAAAAGGTCCGATTGCTCCAGAAAGGCAAGGCGGATCCAGATGAAATTCTGTTGCATAAAGCAAAGTACCAAGGACAGCTTAATGAGTATTCCAGATTCTGCCGGAAGATGAAGCTTACTGAAGAACGTGAGCGTATTTATTTGGACACGAAAGGTCGAGTGGCAACGAATAGCAAACGACAGAATGCATTGTTCCCGCGTGAAATGATCGAGAATGCATCCAAGGATGTGGTTCAGTATAAGCGGTATAAAGAAGTTCTGGGAGATTATATTGGTTCGCTTGTTAATTTCGGCCAGATGAAATATAATGATAGTGAGAAGTGGAAAATTATCAGTGAAGCATATACAGATGTAAAATGGCAGAGTCAAGCACTGAAGAAGAAACAAATAGGAGAAGTACATTCTATCCCGTATAAAGGTACTCCGAATAGCGTGTTTGATAATTTCAAAGATGGTGCCTTGCAGAGACGTAGATATTACGGAAATGATGGAAGGCCAAGATTAGACATAGATATGACGGATCACGGAAATTCAAAAGAACATCCGATTGTACCACATTATCATAACTGGTATCTTGATGAAAAAGGTAACTTAAAACGTGAAGCAAAGCACGATAATCCACTTAAATTAGGGCATGAAATTGCCAATAAAGATATTCTCGAGAAGAGGTGAATGAAATGATTGAGTATAAAGATTATGCAAAATTTGAGAACTTGTCTGAGCTGTCAGAAGCTATAGAGATAGGATTAGATATCGAGTTTATTCTTTATGGAGAAAGATATAATATTTCGTGGAGAGATGATGAGCCGTTTATATGCAGGTGTCCAGAAGGTGAGACTAATTTCTATACAGATGCCAAGGCAATGCTTGATAAACATAAAATAAATGATAAACAGTTAAAGGAATTATGGAATGATATGAAAGTATTATCCATGTAGCTACCACCAGTCGAAAAGCCGGTGGTATTTTTGTACGCAATTTTAGGAGGTGATCCACTTATCTCCCTTTTAGACGCAGGGTTATGCGTCTTATTTTTATGCCCTGCCATAAGGCTATAAACTGGACAATTACCCTGCCGGAGGTCTAACCGGCTATATCCCATACCGCTGAAAGAGCGGTCAATAAAATATTTCAGGAGGAATGTAACTATGAAAAATATTTATGAGATTTTGAAAGAGTATGGTATGGAAGTCCCGGCAGATAAAAAAGCGGATTTCGATAAGGCTTGGAAAGAGAATTATCGTACTAAAAGTGAGTATGATAATGCAGTTTCGCAGAGAGACAACTATAAGGCCTCTCTGGATGATGTGAATGCCAAGCTGAAGGAGTTTGAAGGTGTCGATGTAAAAGATCTGCAGGGGCAGATCACAAAGCTTCAGGGAGATCTGAAAGCAAAAGATGATGAATACGCAGCGAAAGAGGCAGATCGTGTATTCATGGATTCTATCAAAGAAGCAGTCAAGACTGCTGGTGGAAGAAACGAAAAGGCTGTTATTGCCATGCTGGATATCGATGCTCTGAAAGAATCAAAGAATCAATCCGCAGATATCAAAAAGGCTTTGGAGGATGTAAAGAAGTCAGACGGATATCTGTTCGGAGTAAACGAACCAATTAATAATGCAGTAGGTGGAACCAACATTAGCGGTGGAGCGGATCCAGGAGCAGACGAGGTCTCAGCTATTCGCGCTGCTATGGGACTGCCGGAAAAGAAATAAGGAAAGAGGTAGAAAGATATGGCGAATGCAATTACATTAAGAAAAACATATTCCACACTTCTGGATGAGGCATACAAGTTAGCATCATTAACAGCAGTGCTGGATGGACCGAATGATTTAGCTCAGGAGGGCGCAAATGCGAATGAAATCTTAATCCCGAAGATGTCTATGAGCGGATTAGCAGATTATGATAAGCAGACAGGCTATGCCTTAGGAGATGTAACGCTTGATTACGAAACAAAGAAGTGTGACTATGATCGAGGTCGTATGTTCACTGTAGATGCAATGGATAATATTGAATCTGCAGGTATCGCGTTTGGACGTCTGTCCGGTGAGTTCTTACGTACACAGGTAGTGCCGGAATTGGATACATGGAGACTTGCGAAGTATGCTGGATATGCATCAGGAAGCAATGTTGCTACAGGAGCGATTGCTGATGGAAAAGCAGGTATTGCGGCAATTCGTGCAGGCAAGACTGCAATTAAGAATGCGGAGGCTAAAACAGAGACTTGCTACCTGTTTATTTCGACAACACTGAAAGGAATGATTGATGACCTTGATACAACGGCATCAAAGAAGGCGATGGAAGACTGGGCGGGAGTAATTGAAGTACCAGCAAGCAGATTCTTTGACAAAGTCACACTGACAAAAACGGGTGCAGGTGGATTTGCAACCACGGGAGGAAAAGCAATTGATTTCTTGATTGTGGACAAAAACGCAGCAATTCAGTATCAGAAACATACAGTTTCGAAGATTATCACTCCGGAGCAGAACCAGACAGCTGATGCATGGAAGTTCGGTTACAGAACAGTTGGTATTGCAGAAGCGAAGGACAATAAGAAAGTAGCAATCTATGTTCACAAAGCCGGAGAGTAAGGAGTGATGTCATGAATGTGACATACGAGTATTACAAGGATTCTTTTGGTGGTTCTCTGATTCCGGAGAACCGCTGGATTTCCTTGGAATTAAAAATGAGTGCAAGACTTAACCAGTATACATTTGATCGAATGAAAGAAGACAACTGGCCGGAACAAGCCAAAACAGCACTTTGTGAAATGTGCGATTGTGCATATAAGTATGAGTGGCGTGACGGAAAGACTTCGGAAAATAATGATGGCTATTCCGTGTCATATGATACGAGTAAGCAATTGAATGTGATGTTATATGAAATCGCAGGAGTGTATTTGATCAATACAGGATTAATGAGTTTGGCGGTGGATGATGATGTTAACGAATGCAACGATAACTATCTATAACCATAGGTACGATTCACTCACCCGTTTCGATACCTGGCATAGAACCATTATTGAGAATGTGCATGTATATGTTGATCACAAAGCATCCGTTGGCGATTCCGGACTAAACAGTGCAGAAGTATATAAGATCCGTATTCCTACCGATGTAGAGAATGCGGATCAGTATCTTCCGCCGGAAGAATATGCGAAGCTGGAAGATCCGGAAGAACACTGGACCATTCAGACAGATGATCAGATTGTACTCGGCGAGTATGCTCAGGAGATTGAAAGGCCAGCTGATCTGAAAGACGTGCGGTTGAGACATTGCAAAGTGTTGTCCTGGTCAGATAACCGGTTCGGTGGGTTGCCACATTGGAGAATTGAAGGAGAGTAAATGGCACAGAAAAAAGAATTTCGAATTACAACCCCTCGCGGAAGTGTGTTTACTTCAGCTGATGCGAATGGAAGCGTAACGGCAAAAATAGAGTGGGCACCAGGATTTGCGCAGCGAAAGGCTGAGAGCTTTTCAAAAGCGCAACAGTTTGTTGATTCAGAATGCCTGAGGTATATGAATCCACTTACACCAAGACGAACAGGATTTCTGATTAAATCAGGAACACTTGGAACAGTGATCGGATCCGGAAGTATCGAATATTTAGCGCCTTATGCCCGCCGGCAGTATTATGAAAATAAAAGTAAGCCAAGATGGTTTGAAACTATGAAAGCAAGCCATAAAGAACCAATCCTGAAAGGAGCAGAGAGGATTGCAAGAGAGTAAAAAACCGATTATTCAGAGTATCCGTGATTATGTTATGCTGAATCCGGATATTGATGATCGGAAGATAAATATTGATTATTTAGGTAATGGAATGGAGTATTCCATTGATCCGATCGGAGCGGATCCTGTCTACAAGAGATACACAGATGGGACCTGCTTGAAACAGTTTCAATTCGCATTCACGAGCAAGGAAGCGTATGACGGTGATGCTAGAACCGGTATTGCCAACAGTGGCTTTTATCAGGCTTTTGAAGAGTGGGTCGAAAGTAACAACATGAATGATATTCTCCCAGAGCTGGACGGGCACGATGCTACCAGAGTAGACGTGTTGCAGTCCGGCTATTTGTTTAGTGCAGAGGCTGACCTGGGGCGGTATCAGATGATTTGCAGAGTAATATACAGATAGGAGGTTGTATCATGGTAGGAGATACAAGCAAAAAGAAATTAGTAGGCAGACATAAGCGAGTTGCGTTTATGGATGTTGCGGGTGATGGAAAGACATACACCAGAATGACAGGATTCACATCGCTGTCTGATGGGAAAAATTCCACAGAATACAGTAGGCAGTACGTAGATGAAGCAAGTGAAAGATCTGATGTGGTAGGATATGCACCATCTATGGACTATGAGTTTGACTTATACACGAACGATGCAGTACAGAAAAAACTTGCAATGATCACGGACGATGAACTTCTTGGATCAGACGCACAGGTAACAGTGGTGGTTGTAGATCTGTTCGATGAGAAAACAGGAGGAAGTACGACTTGTACTGCAAGAAAACGTGACTGGAGCGTGATCCCGGATACGGAAGGCGATGGAACGGATGCACTGATCTACAAGGGAAGCTTGAAAGCAGCCGGGGAAATCATTAAAGGAACTGCCACAACAACAGATAGCTGGCAGACATGTACATTTACAGCAGAGTAAAGATAGGAGAGTGAGCCGATGAGCCTTTTTAAATATGGAGATCTTGAAAGAGAGATTGATTTTACGGATGTAGAGTTCCTGGAGAATCTGGATGAAGCAAAGGAACTGATTAAGGAAGAAGCAGCGCAGGTGCCGAAGGTAGGAAAGACCGCTGATATCATCCGTGCACAGTGTCAGTGCTATTTTAATTTCTTCGATCGTGTAATCGGAGAAGGAGCGCACGAGGAAATGTTCGGTGGGAAAACCAGTCTGAACGCGTGCTTGAATGCTACAGATGCACTATTGGCTTTTGAGAATAAAGAAGCCGACAAGCTGAATCAGAAATATGGTAATTATACTGTTCAGCAGCATGGTAATAGACAGCAGAGACGAAAGTATGATAAGAACAATCGCAATAAGAATCGCGGCAATGGAACTTATTACAACGGTAATAGGTAATGCGTTATGAATATTCTATTTGAAGAATTCCCGGATTCAGTGTGTGTGAATGGAGAAAACTACCCAATTGAGACAGATTTCAGAGAATGGATCCGTTTCATTCAGTTGGTAGAAGATGATGAAGTTCCTTGGCAGATTAAATGCCGGTTGATGATGCAATGGTATACAGATGGAATGCCAGATGATTTGGAAGGAGCTGTCTATGCGCTGGGAGGATTCCTCGAAATGAGGGTAGATAGATCTGACAGTGAAGAACATTCTGAATCAGTGCCGAAACAGTTGTATTCCTTCGAGCAGGATGCAGACTGTATTTACAGCGCATTCCGGGAGGTGTATGGAATTAATCTGCAGACGATTCCGTATATGCACTGGTGGGAGTTCCAGACATTGTTTGCTGGCCTTCCGGAAAAGACAGAGATCAAACAGAGAATTATGTACCGTAGCATAGATCTCCGGACAATTAAAGATAAGGACGAGCGCAAAAGAATTAAAAAGATACAGGAGATAGTTGCGCTGAAAAAGAAGAATCGGAGAATAATGACAGATTATGAGATTGGAGATATGTTTGCGTGATGAAACATGTAATTAAAATCCCGACAGAAAGAAAATGGTTCCGGTGTCCTTATTGCGGCAAGAAATTATTGATATATGATGATACCGCCAAATGTGATGGTGTGTATATTAACTGTCGGGAGTGTAAGAGAGAAATAAAAATAAAGATATAAAGCACATGTGAGCCGTTGAGCCGTGCTATCAGAAAGGATGATAGTATTGGCAGACGGCTATTTAAATTTTGATACCAAGATAAATGAAAAAGGATTTAATGACGGTATAAGCAAGCTTGGAAAGCTTGGAAAATCCGGCTTAAAGGTTGCGACACGTGCAGTTACCGCACTGGGAGCAGCTGCAGGAACTGGTATTGTGGCAGCGGTAAAAGTTGGAGCTGCATTTGAGGCAGAGATGTCTAAAGTCTCTGCAATATCAGGAGCCACTGGAGAAGATTTCCAGAAATTAACGGATAAAGCCAAGGAAATGGGAGCCAAGACAAAGTTCTCTGCTACAGAATCAGCACAGGCTATGGAATACATGGCAATGGCTGGCTGGAAGACCAGGGATATGCTCAATGGTATTGAGGGTATCATGAATCTGGCAGCAGCATCCGGAGAAGATCTGGCAACGACATCTGATATTGTAACGGATGCGTTGACTGCGATGGGATTGCAAGCGTCTGACTCTGGACATTTTGCTGATGTATTGGCAGCGGCATCTTCCAATGCTAATACAAATGTCTCCATGATGGGTGAGACATTCAAATACGCAGCGCCTTTGGCTGGAGCATTGGGATACAACATCGAAGATCTTTCTATGGCGATTGGATTGATGGCTAATTCAGGAATTAAAGGCGGGCAAGCTGGAACGACACTCAGAAGTATCCTGACGAGACTGGCAAAGCCTCCGAAAGAAGCTGCTGAGGCAATGGATCAGTATGGAATTTCACTGAAAAATTCCGATGGATCCATGAAGTCACTGATGGAAGTGATGGAGAATATGCGTGATTCTTTACAAGAACTTCCAGAAGACGAACAGTCGGCAGCAGCTGCAGCTATTGGCGGTCAGGAAGCCATGTCCGGATTGTTAGCTATTGTTAATTCCTCTGAGAGCGATTTCGATAAGTTATCATCTGCAATTGATAATGCAGATGGCGCGGCGGCTGAAATGGCGGCGACCATGCAGGATAACCTTGCAGGTCAGCTTACAATCTTAAAATCTGGATTGGAAGGACTTGGAATATCCATCTACGAATCTTTGGAAAAGCCATTGAAAGAAGTTGCGGCAGTTGCAGTGTCTGTAATCTCTGATTTGAATGATGCATATAATTCAGGCGGTTTTGTTGGATTTGTGGATGAGATCGGCCAGAAGATTCCGATGATTCAGGGATTTACAGATGCGATCTCTGGATTGGCAGAAAAGACAAAAGGGATGTCATCTGCAGAACTGAAAGACTTTGGAAAGACAGCGCTTGTTCTGACTGGAATAGCTCCGGGACTGTTAGGGCTTGGAAAGGCTGTTGGCACTGTAAAAACTGCAGTTGGCGGATTCAATGGAATTATTGATGGGACTGTCGGAAAGATAGGGGAAATACCTGGAACGGTGAAGAGTGTATCTTCGTCATTAAACAATGCTGGAGGAATGTTCAAGGCCCTTGGCAATGCATTAGCAATTCCTTTTGAAGGCGTGGGAGATAGAATAAGTAGCGCTTTTGGGAAGGTATCGTACCGGGTAGGATATTATGGCGCAGGCATTAAAAATCAATTATCAAAATTGGCGTCACCTATATCCGGAGCGATTGGAAAATTTACAGCACCGTTTAAGAACATCGGTTCTGCAGTGATGCAGGGACTTGGCAATGTCGGAACGAAAATTTCTGGATACGGTAGTATTATCGGAAATGCTTTCAAACCAATCCTGGCTAAAGCAGCTACATTTGCACCGACATTCTTTAAGCTGATTAACATTGGTGCAGGAGCGGCAATCATTGTTGCCGGTATGGGATTGATCTACAGTCAATTCGGTACACAGATTGATCAGTTGCTATTACTCGCACAGACCAAAGGACCGGAAGTAATCACGAACTTTGCTAATGGCATTACTGCAGCATTACCAGGATTGGTTGCTCAGGGCGCAACGCTGATCATGGGAATTCTAAATGCAATTACGGTGAATCTGCCGGCATTGATTACTGCCGGAGTAAGCATTATATCCACATTGGCGAGCAGTCTGGCAGCACAATTACCTCAATTGATACCATGTGCAGTACAGATGATACTGACATTGGTCACATCATTGATAAGCAATCTTCCACAATTAATTACTTCAGGACTTAACTTAATGAAAGGCCTCGCAAGTGGAATTGCAAATTCAATCCCATTGGTGGCAGCGAAGGCACCAGTGATTATTGGAAAGCTTGCATCGACTATCATAACGAATCTTCCAAAGATTCTGACCGCAGGAGTGCAGATCATAAGTAAACTCGCTGTTGGACTAGTGCAGGGAATACCGGCATTGATCGGAAAGATTCCAAGCATGGTAAGCCAGATTAAGAATGCATTTACCAGTGTGAACTGGGGCAGTGTTGGAATGAATATTATAAAGGGCATTGCCAGTGGATTAACCGGTGCAGCCGGTGCAATCGTAGAAGCGGCGAAGAGTGCAGCAAACAAAGCATTAGATGCGGCAAAGAGTGCTCTTGGAATCCATTCGCCATCCAGAGTATTCCGTGATCAGGTAGGTAAGATGATGGCTCTTGGTATGGGAATTGGATTTGAGAAGAACATTCCGATCAAGTCCATGAATGTAGGAGTACAGAGAGCAGTATCTGGATTACAGAAATCCGTAGATCTTGCATTATCGGCGAGAACTGCAGACAAGACAGTTGGAAGAGTAAAGAATTATCCGGGATTCGATGGAGGAAAAGATATCGATTATGACCGGTTGGAAAAAATCCAGATGCGAGCTGCAGAAAAAATGGCGAAACGTCCAATCTATCTGGGAACAAAGAGAATTGATGAACCATTACCGAAAGGAGCGGTGCCGGCATTATGATAAAGGCATATTATAAGAACAGCAAGGGAGAGGTGCTCTGGTTGACCAGGGCACCTTTTCGCACAATAGATGCGGACTGGTTTGACAGTACATGGGAAGAGACAGAGGATGGTTATGAAAAGGTAATTACCTTGGACGTATTTGGAAAGAGAGAAGAGTTCGCGCAGAACATGGAAACGCTGTATAGAATCATCTCTGTGGATGCTGAAACAGGGAATTACGGGCGTTTATATGTGAATGATACGTTCTTGCCGTGTCAGATTTATAAGACCAAGAAAACGGGATGGAAAGGATATGTGTATACGGAGGTAGAGCTTACATTTCTTGCTCCGGAATTGTCTTGGATCACGGTCTTGGAAAAAAGATTTTTCCCGCAAAAAGAAATAACTGCAGATACCGGCTTGGATTTTGCTTGTGATTTTCCATTTGATTTTATGAACGAGAAAAGAGGGACTGCAGAATTTGAAGTTGATCATATTATTCCGTCCGATTTCGAAATGATCATATATGGACCATGCGTAAATCCTAAAGTATTGATGAATGGTTATCCATATGAAGTCCTTACTACGTTAGAGAAGAATGAATATTTGATTATAAACAGCTCGGAGCAGACGATCATGAAATATCTTTCCAATGGAACAATAGCGAATCTGTTTGACGTCCGTGGATATAATTATTCCGTATTTGAGAAAATCCCATCCGGATTGATATCAGTAAATTGGAGTGGAGACTTCGGAATAGATTTATATATATTTCTGAAGCGGAAGGAGGCAGCATGGTAATTCTGGCGACAAGGAGCAGAGAAATAGGAACGAATCCATTATTGGATGCAAATTGCACTTTTGATGCCAATAAAGATCGGGAATTTTCTATCAAGATCGCCCGGTGTAACTGGACAGAAGATATGACATTTGAAAATCTGGTGTACGTGCCAGATACAGAATTTGGCGGAATTATCGAAGATGTGTTGACCGACACAACTCTGGATTATGTAGAGCTGAAAGGCTATACATGGCGTGGACGCATGGCAATGAAAGTAATAGAGCCGCCGGCCGGAAGTGATTACAGGGTGGTGTCCGGGGAGTTAAATGCAATTCTTAAGAAACTGATAGAACCGGAATTTGGCGGATTGTATGTTGTGTCTGGCACAGATACGGGTGCTGCAGTGAGTAATTATCAGTTCGATCGTTATTGTACATTACTGGAAGGAATTACAAAGATGCTGAAATCTGTAGGATATAGATTGAGTATTCGGCATAAGCGCGAGAAAGGAATCCCGGGATACGTTTTGATTGAAGCAGTACCGGTTGTAGACCATTCTGATGAGATTGAGCTGTCTAAGGATTGTGGACTTAATTACACGATGGAAGATAAAAGAAATGGAGTAAATCATTTGATTGTGACAGGAAAAGGGGAATTACAGGATCGAAATGTATTTCATCTCTATGTTTGGCCGGATGGCTCTTTTAAGAAAACACAGTATTATAAAGGCTTAGATGAAATCGCACAAGTGTATGAAAATACATCGACAGAGACAGATGAACTGGAAAGCCAGAGTACGAAGAAATTACAGGATTTGTGTAGTAAAAAGACATTTGGTATGGATATAGCAAAACTTGGAATTGATGTAGATATAGGTGATGTTGTAGGAGGGCGGGATTATCTTACTGGGATGTATTCGAGCAAACCAATAGAAAATATCATCTACAGTATTACTAATAGGATTGAATCCAAAGAATACGAATTGGAAGGAGAGAATGATAATGGAGATAGTTAGTGGAAGAGTCGGGAGACCCCATGTTACAAGTCAACAGTTCCGCCAGTTTATTGAAGGAACTGTTGGGCAGGATAGTTATATTCTGAGATCTGGTGAAAAATTAGAACCGGAATTAGCATCGAATAATTCACTTAAAATTCGTAGTGGAATGATGTGCCATCATGGAAATATTTCCAGTGTTAAGATTGGAACCTATGATGAGGTTGAGTTAACGAATGGCACACAGGGGATGAAAAGAATAGATTTGGTTGTCAATCGTTATACGAGAAATGAGGAGGATAATACAGAAAAGAATGAATGGGTTGTGATTATGGGAACTCCAGCAGAATCCAATCCGGCAGTTCCGGAATATATAAAGGGAAATCTGCAGAACGGAGATCTTGTGGATGATTGCCCGGTATTCGAAGTACATTTTGATGGAATTAATATTGTGGAAGTAACGAAGATGCTGGAGATTGCTCAGACAAATAAGGATTTGACTGAGAAATTGGGGTTCCAAATGTTGCTTAACACCGATGAGCAACAGATCTATACGATGTATGGCGGTCGGGTTAAGGTAGTATCTGGCACTAAGGTCGTCGATATAGCCATGAACATTGGGTATGTGAAACTGTTTTCTGTCGAGCAATTAAAAAACTGGTTTGGAGATGACCATGCTACATCACGGCTTAGCATAAAAACATACAATGGAGACGATGTGGCACAAGAAGTGCATTTTTACGCCCCGGAGATATGGAATGGTGAAATATTTCAGTATTTCTATCCGACCAATCGAGAGGGAAAAATGCGAGTTAATTATAGGCTGGAATATGTGTATGGATAAATCTATTTCTCTACCCAATTTACACAGAAGAGGAGATATATATTATGAAAATTACTTTTAATGATGCATCTGAACTGATAGTCCAGTCAGCAACCATCCGAACAGATGGATCACTGTTGATCAAAACCATCTCTGCTACGGAGGACGAACTCCGGAATACATTCCAGGACGAATTCCGGACGAAAAAGATTACCGTAACGGAAAGAGAAACGACCGTAGCAGAGTACGAAGATTACACAAACCTGAATACACTGGTGAAATATACCGGTGGGATTCTTGGCGTAGTGATGTATCGGGAAAAAGAATCACCAATGGATCGTATTGATGCACTGGAAGAGCATGTGGACAATCTAACGGAAGCCAACAAAAGCCGTGAGGCTGAAAATGCAGAGCTTATCGCCACCGTAGACAGTATCCTCGCAGACGTGCTGCCGGCACTGCTCGGCGATGGCGCAGAAGAAACTCAGTAAGAAAGGAAAAAAGAAAGGATGAATGATATGACTACATTTATTGCAAGCAGAATTATAGAAGAAGCAGAGAAAAGCGTTGAGGCAGGGCAGAAGAAATACCGTGCATATTTTGTAAAAACGCGATTATACAAGAGATGGAAAGATAATGTTGATACCATCCTGAAAACAGATGGCTATGAGGACGTAATCGTAGAAAATTAAGGAGCATCAGAGGGAGCAATAGAGGAATCGGTAAATACTAATTAATGAGAGGTGATTATATGGAAATTAGAGCAAGACCTTAACGGGTCTTATTTTATTGCATAGAATAAGAAAGAGAGATAGACGCAGTGAAAGAATTATTGTTACAGACGTACACTCTGGTACTTCCGATTATCTTGGGATATATTGTCTGGCTGTTAAAGAACCAAAAAAGAGACCGTGACGCCAACAGCAAGGGAACCATGCTTCTGCTCCGGGTACAGTTGATTGAGTATCACAGCAAATATATGCAGATTGGAGATATACCGTCTTATGCATACGAAAACTTCTGCGAGATGTACGAAGCGTATCATGCGCTTGGTGGAAATGGCATGATTACAAAAATGATGCATGAAATTGAAGAATTACACATAAAAAAGAAAGGTGATTAATAATGGAACAGATTTTAAACTATGTGAAACCAGAACTTGTAGTAGTAGCGATTGTACTCTACTTTATCGGGATGGCACTGAAACAGTCACAGACGGTAGCAGACAAATACATTCCTATCATTCTTGGAGTGATCGGAATTGCAATTTGTGGAATCTATGTAGTCGCAACCTGTAGCCTTTCCGGTGTGCAGAATATAGCAATGGCGGTATTTACAGCAATCGTACAGGGCGTGCTTGTAGCCGGATTAAGTACATATGTGAATCAGATTTTTAAACAGTTAAGTAAAGAAGAGTAGGAGAGGGCAACCTCTGTTGAAAGGAGATAGCATTATGGCACATTTATTTGTTATAGCAGGACATGGAGCAGGAGATTCTGGTGCTGTAGGATACGGATACACAGAAGCAGAAAGAGTCAGGACGCTGGCAAAGAAATTGGCTGCGCTTGGCGGAGATAACGTAACCGTAGCAGATATAAACCGAAACTGGTACGCAGACAAAGGAATCAGTTCGTTAACGATTCCAAAAGACTGGCAGATCATAGAACTGCATATGGATAGTAATGTTTCCTCTGCAAAAGGCGGACACGTGATCGTAAAGGCCGGATTTAATCCAGATTCATATGATAATAGTTTGGCTCAGTTTATTGGCGGATTCTTTCCGGGAAGAGCAAACAAGATCGTAGGAAGAGCTAATCTTGGCAATGTAAACAGGGCAGCAACAAAAGGATATGGATACAGATTGCTGGAATGTGGATTCATTACCAACAAAGGCGATCTGGATAAATTCAACAGCCATATAGATGAACTTGCGGCCGGAATCTTAAGTGCTTTCGGTATTGGAAGTGCAAAAATTGGATGGATCCTTGACAAGACCGGATGGTGGTATCGTAATGCAGACGGCTCCTATCCAAAGAACCAGTGGGCGCTTATCGGCGGTGATTGGTATTGGTTCGACAACGGTGGCTATGCTGTTCATGATACATGGAAAGAAATAAATGGACTGTGGTACTATTTTAAGCCAGATTGTCGTATGGTAAAAGGCTGGAGAAAAGTAGATGGTAAATGGTATTACCTGAATCCACAGGCATATACGAATCATCCAGAAGGATCGATGTTAGAAGGGTGGCTGCTTGACGGAAGGTTCTGGTATTATCTCAATCCCAATACTGGCGGACCTCGTGGATCTATGTGTACTGGATTCGTTGCAGTAAATGGTCAGACATATTACTGCAGACCGAAAGCAGAAGCAGGCTATCCGGAAGGCAGCATGGTTACGGGAAAGAAAATGATCGACGGAAAAGAATATTATTTTGAAGCGGATGGTCGGATGAAAAAAAATAAAGAATCTGAGTAGAGCATCCAGAACGATCGGTAATGACATTTGGATGCAGATTCCATCAGGCTGGATTGCTGCATGATATGGTGGTAAAATATACGTAGGATAGTATTATAAATAGGTAAAAATCCACTTTATAGGTTATAGCAAAAAGGTCATCCAATTCGGACATTGTACCTGCCGTCCGTCACAATACTGCGTCAGTATC
>ERZ1026888.570-NODE-570-length-19601-cov-4.524967_pt1 | contig 19601 bp, 21 predicted proteins | sample MGYA00380174_ERZ1026888 | MGnify/ENA primary metagenome ERZ1026888 (study PRJEB33269, sample SAMEA4719810) | human gut metagenome | biome: human-associated habitat; feature: organic feature; material: feces | place: Cameroon | collected 2013-10 ...
TTCCCATGGATAGCCGTAACTACTCGTGGATGTATCGCCTAAATACATGATACGTGTAGAGTTACTAGTATAATAACTATACGCAAAGTTCTTGCCAGCAGTACACTCTGCTTTTGATGTAGTAGAGTTGGCTGTAGAAATGGGAGAATAAGAATCGAGTCCAAATTCTCTTTCAGAAAGCAAGAATACTGTTTCATTATTATATGTAACATCCTAGTTTCTACTACCATAATTTGGACAAGTACCTTTACTTACAGTCTTGATAGCCGCCTTACCGGGGAATGCATTATAGTAGTTTTGGCATAAGGTTCTAGCAGTAGAACCAATCCAAACTGCGCTACTACCGAACGTGGTATACTGAGATAAGCAGTTCTTAGTCTGGAATGTAACTGTATTATCAGCATCTTGGTCTACACCGATAACTCTAATTAAGTGAGTAGTAGTACCTAAAACTGCGCTCGAAAGCGTGACAGATTTAGTTGTGCCAAGAATGGCACCGCCGCTACTAGTCTTAATAGATGCGCCAGTGTGAGAAGCCAAGTAGTTCTTTAATCCGGTAAACCATGCCGCATCAACAGTACCGCCATCAGCACCCCAAGACCAATATTCTGCGCTAACAGTAATTGTCTTGTTGGAAGGCGCGGTATGGTTAGTGCCAGCCGCTACTTTAATCGTAATAGTGGTAGAAGAAACCGCAGTAGAGCCATTACCCTTAATAGTAAGAGTATTACCGCTAAGAGATAGAGTCAAACCAGAAATACTGGTAGGGCTATAGCTAATAGCACCATCGCCCGCGCGAGTAATAGTAACAGCTACGCCGGAACTATAGTTATTACCGTTAATGGCTACTGTTGTTGGGCTTACACTCAAACTGCCTGTTGCTTTGTTGATTGTCCAGTTGACATTGATTGCGGTTGTTGTTCCATCAGACCAACGGTAATTGCTTCCTGGTGTGAAGGTAGCAATATAAGTACCCGCGGTGGTCGCAGATGTTGTGCCACCAATAGTCATGTAACTAGTGTTGTAGTTATTCCAGTAGCTAGTGCTACTAACTGACTGCGCACTCCCTGTGTAGGTAAGATTACTCTTCCACGTAGGTTTGGTCACAGATTTACGATTGACCGTGACATTAAAAGTCGCAGTTTGAGTAACTCCATTTTCTGTGTAGCTAACTGTAACTACTTGATTTCCAACGGTTGAGAAAGTTGTTGGGGAACAAGAGTAACCAGTAACCGCGGCAGTCTTGGAATCGGAATAACTAGCTGTAACGACCATACCAGCGGTAGCTAGAGTGTCTCCATACTCATAGGTTGTCTTGGTAGGATTGGTAGTTACAGTAATTGCGGAGAGTTTGTGCGTGACCGTGACTGCTAGAGTCGTAGTGCAAGTTTCTCCGCCCTCAGAGTAGGTGATGGTTACGGAAGTAGTACCATCAGTTAAGACGCTAGGGGATACAGAATATCCGCTAACCTCTGCGGTTGCTAGAACCGCTTGCCCAGTACCGTAAGATGCGGTAACGACCATACCGGCGCTATTGAAGCTGTCGCCCGCAAGATAGCTGGTCTTAGTAGGCTTAGTGGTGACTTCGATCTTCATAAGAACGATGCCGCTTCCTCCACCTTTTCCGCCTTGCTCAGCTAAAATACACTTAGGCAAGATTATAACCTCCTTCGTATCTAGCTCTTTTAAAAATGCCAAAAGATTTTCCGAGAAAAAGTACACTTTTTTATGGGAAAAATACTCCCAGAAACTAGATAATAAAAAATTGGGAAAAAGGTATAGAAACCCTTTTCCCTTCAAGTAGGTATCTTACCTTTTCAGATATACATAAAGAATAGGCTAAGAAAATTATCTATGATTGACCAAAGCCCAGTTAAGTGTACTTTTTAGAAGATGAAAGGAGAATTAAAGTGAGCTTAAAATGCATTTTGCAAGGTCAAGATTCGAAAAACTTAGCTACTAAAGAAGAGTTAAAATAGCATATAGAAGATAAAGATAATCCGCATGAAGTAACTATTAAGCAAATTGGAGCAGCACCGGATGGGTATGGGCTTGGAACTAAGGCTGTATTACTAACATCGGTTGATAATTTAGATACATTGATGGTTAATGGCTGGTATTACTATAATAGATCAAATCCACCACAAGGGACATTGCCAACAGAACAAGCCTCTTATGCTTCCTTAATTCGAGTAACTGCAGCGGGAAATACTTGTATTCAAGAAGCATTTGATACCACTGATAGCGATTTACATGGAACCGTTTTAAGACGAACTATATATAGGTTAGGATCAAACGCAAAAATATATCCATGGTGCTGGATTAATCCATCTATGATGAATGGAATTGCATATAGAACAGATGAAAGATATTAGGGTAATTTTATTTATAGAAAGTTAGAAAATAATATTTCTTATTGGTCTATAGACGGAATTACGTGGACGCCAGAAGAACTTTTTAGAGATTATTATATAACAGTTAAAGAAGAAGAAAGTATCCAAAGTGTTATTGATAGTTTACCTAGATTTGGTAATGGCTATAATGCGATAATCACTATTAATGGAACACATACAGAAGATATTGAATTAAAAGGTTTTACTGGTTTTGTTAATATTTGGTTGCGAATGGATCCGGGAGCGATTATAAATGGCTCAATATCTGTAGATAGTTGTCGATATGTTTAGATATCTACATATGGGGATAGTAGTAATACATGCACAATTAACTCCGGAACTCAACGAGCTTTACTGTGTTATGGTGCATCAAATGTATATATTAGTAGAGTAAATATTACTACAACTAATGCAGTTGCAATTTTGGCACAATATCAAAGTCGTGTTGCTGTTTAGGCGTGTACTATTGAAGCTACAGGAACGGGTAATTATGAGGCAGCAATAGAATCATCTAGTACAGGATGTGAAATTCGTGCTTCATAGACCACTATATCTGCAAATACAACGTGTGGTCTTACGGCGCATTATAGTAGTTATATTCTATTTAATGGAACAAATAATGCAAAAACAAAATAGACCACTTATGCGGGAGGAAAGATAGAGACATTATGAAATTAGTAGTAGGTAATATTGAATATTTATGTATATCTGCCAGTAAAACAGATAATGAAGTCAAGATTATAGATATTGATGGTAATGAGGCTGTTTTTAGCGGAATTACTAATATGAATGAGTACGTCCTGGAAGATGGAGAATGGGAATCAAAACCATTTGAAGAAATTCAAGCAGAAAAGTTATCTAGTCTCTCAGAAGCTTGCAATTAGACCATCATTGCCGGTATGGACGTAGAAACAACAGAAGGGGTGGAACACTTTAGCCTTGAGGAAACAGACCAAATTAACTTAACGACTGCTCTATCAGCCATTGAACAAGGAGCCAAGGGATATCCCTATCATGCTGATAAAAAACTATGTCGTATGTTTACCGCGGTAGAGATCAAGGCTATCGCGGAAAAAGCTACCGCGCATAAACTATACCATACAACTCTTTGTAATCACCTCTTAACTCTAGCAAGACGCGCAACCACAATCGCAGAATTAGATGAAATTACTTATTCCGCGGATTGTCTTCCTCTTGACCTCGCGCAGAATATGCAGAAGGTTCTAGCGGCGTCTGGAGTTACTGAATAATTTTACCAAAAAATTTGGCAAAGTTGTTAAATCAGCTTTGCCAAATTTTCATTATATATTGAGGTGATAAAGGTGTTATATGGATATGCAAGAGTCTCTTCAAGAGATCAAAATCTAGACCGATAGATTATTGCATTAATCGATGCAGGCGTAGATAGAGATAATATCTTCGTCGACAAACAATCAGGTAAGGATTTCAATCGTCCAGCCTACTAGGATTTAGTGAGTACAGTTCAGCCAAATGATATGATTATCATTAAGAGTATTGATAGATTAGGCCGCAATTACTCAGAGATTCTAGAACAATGGAGTTTAATTACCAAGAGCAAGAAAGTAGATATTAAAGTATTAGATATGCCATTATTAGATACATCATATTGTAAAGATGTCATGGGTACATTTATCTCTGATCTTGTCCTGTAGGTATTATCCTTCTAGGCTGAACAAGAGAGAACCTATATTAAACAACGACAAGCCGAAGGAATCGCGGCCGCCAAGTCTAATGGTGTCTAGTTTGGTAGACCAAGGAAACCTCTCCCCTCGAATTTCGAGGAATTATATCAGCGTTTCCGCAAGAATGAACCGATTACTAGACTTGCAAAAGAATGTCCAGAAATCTCAGAATCTACATTACGGCTCCGCTTGTAGGAGAGATTTGATTTGGACAGAAAAAGATAATCAATCTTCCTTTTGTTTGATATATTATATATAATAAGGAGGAATTATTATGCCAGAAATTGTGATTCAGATTATCCAGGTATGTGTTATTCCTTTACTCGGTATCTTAACCAAATATCTCGTTGATTACTTGACTGCCAAGCGTGATGAGATTAACTCTAAGACCGACAGCGAGATTGCTCAGAAATATACTAACATGATTTATCAGACTGTTGTTGATTGCGTTATCGCAACCAATCAGACCTATGTAGAGAGTTTGAAGAAGTCTGGAAGTTTTGATGAAGCAGCTCAAAAGGAAGCATTTAACCGCACAATGAGCGCTGTTATGGCTATTCTAAGTGACGATGCTAAGGAATATATTTCCGAGGCTACAGGTGACTTGAATACCTATCTCACTCAGTTGATTGAGGCCGAGGTTAATAAGCGCAAATAACAAGAAAAGGGAGCCTATTAGGCTCCCTTTATTTTTTTTTCAAAAAAATTGGCAAAATTTTTGGCAAAAGTGTAAAATCGTCCATAGACGATTTTCATATACTAATGAAAGGTCAAAGGAAATATTTTTTAGGAGGTAAAAAGTTTTGGCAACTAATTATCCATACTATCCACAGCAACCTATGTATCCAAGACCAGGTATTCAATATGTGGATCAGACCTAGCCGCAAATGGGTATTAAAGGCCGCCCTGTATCTTCTATTGAAGAGGCCCGTGCCATTAGCATTGATTTCGATGGCTCTGTATTTTATTTTCCTGACTTAGCAAATAGACGCATTTATACTAAGCAAATAAACATGGACGGCACAGCCAGTCTTAATGTTTATGAACTAAAGAATGAGCCAGTCGTCAGCTCTCCTCAGTATGTTACTAGAGAAGAGTTTGAGACTACACTAGCGCAACTAAAACAAGCTATGTTAGGAAAGGAGCCAGAATCTCAGCCCGCTCCGGCGCAACCGCAGCAGACTGAGAAATTTAAGTTTTAAGGAGACATGAATTATGAACCCAATGCAACTTATCCAAATGCTTAGGAGTGGACAGAATCCTTAGCAACTCGCTATGAATCTGCTAGAAAGCTAGATGGGCGAGACCCCAATGGGTCAAAACCTCTTAAATCTAGCCAAGAACGGTCGATCCGCAGATATTGAGCAAATTGCTCGTAACTTAGCTAAACAATAGGGAATAGATTTCGACAAAGAATTTGCCGCCTTTAGAGAGATGCTTGGCCTTTAATCATCTTATTAAAGGAGGAACATTTTTATGTTCAATAATTCTAATGGCTATAGTCTAGCTGATATCGCGGCTGCTACTGGTGGTAACAATCGCAATGATGGTATGTGGGACAACGGTGCGTGGTGGATTATTATCCTCTTCCTCTTCTGTTTCAACGGTGGTATGTGGGGTAATGGTTTCGGTCGCGGCATGATGGGCGGCCAAGGCGCTGGATCTCCTGCGTTCCAGGGAACTACAACTCGTGAGGAAATCGCTTATGGTTTCGACATGAACGGTCTCCAGAATAGTGTTCGTGGCGTACAGCAGGGTCTTGCTGATGGTTTCTATGCTATGAATACTGGAATGTTAAATGGCTTTGCCGGTGTTAATAATGCAGTTTGCTCTCTCGGTTATCAGACCGCTCAGCTTGCTAACGGTTTGACTTCTGACATTGTTACTAACCGCTTTGCCGCACAACAGGGCGTATGTCAGGTTGAAAACGCTATCAATCAGGCTCGTTATGATAATACTATTGGTCAGAATAGTATTGCTCGTGAGATTTCTGATTGCTGCTGCGAGAATGGTAGAGCTATGGAGCGTGGCTTTGCTGATATTAACTATAATATGGCAACTAACACCTGCGCTATCCAGACCTCTATGGCAAATCACACCCGTGATATTATCGACAGTCAGAACGCTGGCACTCGTGCTATCCTTGATTATCTCTGCCAGGAGAAAATCTCTGATCTCCAGAGTGAGAACCAGGCTCTCCGCCTTGCTGCATCTCAGCAGGCTCAGAACAACTATCTGGTCAGCCAGCTCGGTACTAAGGCACCCGTTCCCGCTTATGTGGTTGCAAACCCATATTGCAACTGCGGGACCGCAGCTTATGGTTGCGGCTTAACTGCCTGAATTAACTTATAAGGGGAGAGTAATCTCCCCTTCTACTAAAAACAAGGAGGATTTGTATTATGGAAATTACCGCTAATGCTGTGCAAACAGTCGCGGCTAATCAAGATGTTTTATTCACAAATGTTGCTGTCGCAGGCAACTCTTCTACCGTCCATCGTAGCGGTAGTGGTCAAGTAACTTTAAGAGGTTTAACCAACTGCCAGTGTAGAGCGCGCTTCCGTGTGTCTTTCGGAGGTAATATTGCGGTTCCCGCAGACGGAACAGCGGGACCAATTTCATTGGCTATTGCTATTGATGGTGAACCTATCAATACTACCACAATGATTTATACTCCTACTGCGGTTAGTACCTATGGTAATGTTTTCGGAGCTATCTTCATCGACATTCCACGCGGTTGTTGCGGAAGAGTAAGTGTAAGAAACATCTCTACTATTCCAGTAAGCGTTCAGAACGCTAATCTAATCGTTGAAAGGGTGGCTTAATTTATGGAACGACTAAAGCATATGGAAGAAGCCTTGATGGGCTGCGTCCAAGCGCAGTTAAGCCATCTTGATACAGTAGATACTGAGGAATTAGGTCAGGCTATTGATATGATTAAAGACCTTGAGCAGGCTAAGTATTACTGCTCTATTGTTAAGGCAATGGAAGAAGCCGAAGAGGACGAAACTGAAGAAATGAGCCATCGCCATAGAGATATGGATAGAGTATATGGAAGAATGTATTATGAAGGTCCAGATGGTGACTTCAAAGGTCGTTATCCATGGAAAAAGCGCGATCACGATGAAGATTGGGAGAGTTATCCTTATTATCCTGAGCGTGGACGCGAGATCGATATCCGCGATTCTCGCGAAGGCCGCAGTCCAGTAACTCGTCGTATGTATATGGAATCTAAACAACTCCATAAAGATAAGACAGAAAAAGTTAAGGAACTAGAAAAGTATATGCAGGAACTTTCCGAGGACATCGTAGAAATGATTGATGGAGCTTCTCCAGAAGAGCGTCAAGTTCTAGAGAAGAAAATGACTAGCCTGACTAATAAGATCGCGCAATTAAATCTCAATGCTTAATATTAACGGGGTAAGTTGGAGGATATTACTAGTACCTCCAACTTCCTCTACTCTTGCTAGAAGCGATGGTTCATTAGCCTCTGGCGCTTGTGATAACGATACTAAGTGTATCTATATCAATGAGAATCTTAACTCTTCTTTAATGAAGAGAGTGTTATGTCACGAAATAACTCATGCTGCTATGTTCAGCTATGAGACTGATTTAACCGTTGAACAAGAGGAACTATTAGCGGATCTAATAGCTACTTATGGATAGGAAATAATTTCCAAAACCAATGATATATTTCAACGATTAAAAGTAAATAAAGGGGACTTGTCAAGTTAAAGACAAGTCCCCTTTATTTTGTTATTCGGGTCTAATTGGTAGTTCCAATGCTAATTCGTAATATTCTTTAGCTTGACCATTCCCACCTAATCCAGAATATACTCTATAGAACTCGCTTAACTAATCATATTGTCCTTGTGTCATAAAGCCTTGCTTGATATATTCCTTACAAAGCTACACTAAACGGAATTTATATGACGAGATAATTAGTTGCATATGACTCTTTTCGATGTCCTTAGTGTCAATGATGTATTGGCGAAGTTCCTCGATCTCTTTCTAGATCGGTTCAATACGGGAGTCTATAGTTTTTTTTAGCTCAGTATCTTTACTCTCTTCGAGTAGCTTTTTGTAATTCTTTAACTGGCTATGCAAGTATTTACAGAAAGCTAAGGCTCCCGCAGACACTAAGCCGAAAAAAATCTCAACTAAATGTTCAGTAACAAAAGTAAGCATAAAATCCTCCTTCCTTAAACCTCTCAAAGAATTTAAGAGTTAAGAAAGGAGGATTATTTTATTTAGACCGCATCCTTACCAAGCGCATTTATTCTTCTTGATATGATGGGTTCCGATACATACGGCGTCCGCTATATCCTAGATAACGTGGATGCCATAATTCTATTCTACATAGGACTAAGCGTTCTTTTTCTATTCTGCTCTTGTTCGACCTTTAATGCCTAAAGTAGATTTCCAAGACGCGGCGAGGACTGTCGAATGAGGAATCTGGATTTCTTGTAACAACTCTGAAACAACTCCATAAACCTCTGCCAAGACCTTAAAGGTCTAAACATTATTAGCTACATTGTTCTATTGCTAAATATCTTCAAAGATTACTTCGTCGATATTATAATCTGTAACTAAAGTCTAAATACCCTATCGCAACTAGACTAGTCTAGTATCGGTATTTGGATCGTCTAAAGAAATTTTACCGTAGGACTTTAACTCTCCATCTTCAAAGATAGCCCACCCCGTGACCTTAGAGGCCTAGTCGAGGGCTAGTAAGCGACTCATTACTTACTTGTAGAACCGAATCCACCTACGCGCTCGCCTGTCGCGGCATCGTCATCGGTTACTCCATAAGTATGAATAATTCCTTGACCAATCTTGTCTCCACGCTTAAGCTGAATAGCAAAAGGAGAAAGATTGATAATCTGGAAGAAGATTTCGCCCTCATTATCGGGGTTATCACAATAGTCGGCGTCGATGATACCGATGCTATTACCGATAATCAGCCAATGCTTAAGAGGAGTAGAACTGCGGGCGCTCAGTTCGAGATACTGACCTGGCTCAAGATGACACTTCATACCAGTAGATACGAGAGGAATCTTGGCTTTGAGTTCCTTAGTAAGAGCAGCCATTTCATCAAGAGAAAGAGGATTGATGAAACCATAGAAGTCTTCGTGGCGATCCTTCTCGAATAAGTCATCCTGAATCTTGGTTCTCAGAAAATCATAGGGAGGAATCACAATATCCTCTGCGACCACGAAATCATAGCCCGCGGAATTGGCAGTTGCACGAGTTGGCAGGGGTAGGTCGACATCTGCAAAACGGGAAACCTTCTCAAACTTAACCATTATCTGTATCCTCCATATTGATAGGCATAACACCTTCAGGGTCTTTCTCATTGTCGATAGTGATAGTAGCAGTGACAAGCTGATACTCTTCGATAATCTCGCCCTTCGCTTTAATATATTTAGTAGCGTACTTAAAGGAAGTTAGCTCGCCGATACAATTCTTGTCAAGCCACTTCCGCAGACGAAGAGCATCTTCGACAGTAGGCACGCGATACACATTCGTTGTTTTCAAAGTATACATCATTAAATACCTTCCACTTCAATTTTTTGCTTTGTATAATTACTTGCAATTAACTGTTGTCTAATTTCTTCTACTACATGGGATGGAGCATCAATCTTTACAGAAAAGATATTAGTTGCATCCGCAAGTAGACCAATATTCTTCGCAAACTCAGAGATATTGGAGTCGATTACTGTCTGCTACTGAGAGTCGTCTCGGCAGATATAAACACGGGATTCTGCGGAGAACGGATCGTAATGAACTACTAATGCATTGTTCATACTTCAATCACTCCTTGCGCATAGTCAAACATGGCATACATGGAGCAAACTTTATCTTGCTGAATCCAGAACTCAACCATGTCATCTCGTACTTCGATACCTTTTAGAACGCCTAGTGTCTTAGCGACATCAATCATCTCAAAAGCCATCTTCTTTACATCATGCTCTTGATTATAGGTATATACTGTGTAGTATCTACCATCTACATTTAACATCATGTAGTATTTAGAGTCATGCTTAATTAGAAACTGTTCAAGCTCTTCGGTTGCCTTACGAACCTCCGCTTTCGGCATCTTAGGGAGCTTGTTATAAGCAATCTGATTCATTTCATATAATGTCATAGCAATTCTCCTTTTCTTTTATTATAATATCACAAAACTTTAGTTCTGTCAATTATTAAAGAAGTCTACTCCACAAGCATAATGAGCCAAACAAGGAGCAATTCTGGTATCAAATACTTCTTTATCTATCTCTGCATCAATGATAGCTTTATAGTATCTAAAACCTCGGCAATTATCGTTGGCAATAACTACTCTCCAGAGTTCTTCTGTGTGAGAATCAATATACCGACTGTCATAGCCGTTTTTACTACGACGATAACATACAAAGTTTGGATGAGTCTGCTCAAATGTTGCGATACGGTTTGGGTTCTTTAAGACTATCGCTCTAGTTACAATCTAATTACTGCAAGGATAAGATTGCCCGATCTATTTAGATACCCACTCTTTAACTCGTTGCTGGGTTTCTTTATCTATCATTCAAACTACCTCTTAAATCAATAATGCGCTGATTGCGGCTACCGCGCATAGGTAAGGTAATATCTCGTTCAGCTTGAATATAAGGGCCATCAATCAAGACATCCGCGGTCTTAAGGATTTCCCGCATATTTGTATCAGAAGAGTGGAGTAATTCCTCATACTTATTACCAGTCCAAATATAAATTTTAGTATCTGGCAGTTCTTTCTTTACTGTTGTTACAACCAATCTGGTAAGAAACGAATTTTCTTGACACAAGGGTTCTCCGCCCATGATACATAGATTTCTATGTACTCCATTGGCTTTTAACCCGTTAATGATTGATTGTAGAGTATCTTGCGTGAACTCTCTTCCTCCATCAAAATCCCAAGTCTCAGGGTTGTGGCACCCCTCACAGTGGAAGGGGCACCCCTGAGTAAAGAATGACAGGCACACACCAGGTGCTGAAGAAAAATCATTATAAATAATTCCTGCGTAACGAATAGGTCATTCCTCCAATCGACCGGCGTGTTTTACTCTATCATTTGCTTCTGCAATTTTACCTGCATTAAATGCGGTTGTATAGTTACCAGTTAGATAACCAGTCACTCGTCTAAGCTGCTGAATATGGTGGCTTCCGCAAACAGGGCAGTGGTCATTGAACTCGTCCATGAATCCACATTCAAGACAAGTATCGTTAGGAACATTGATAGCGAAATAAGGAATATCATGCTCCATAGCATAATGTACCAATACTTCAAGGGCATCAATATTATTCTTGACACCACTATCAAGTTCGACATAAGTGATACAACCAGCAGAAGAATATCCGGTCAACTGACTTTCAATATCAATCTTATCGAATGGAGACATTTCTTTCCAGACTGGAACATGAATAGAGTTAGTAAAATAATCTCTATCGCTCACGTTAGGAATCTCTCCATACTTATTCTTAAATTTTGTCATAGCAGTATAGCAAAGGTTTTCCGCAGGTGTATAATATACACCAAAGTTTAATTTATACTGTTCCTTAAACTCCGCGCATCTATCCTTGAAGAGCTGTTCAATTTGCTTCGCTAGCTCCATACCTTCTGGAGTAGTATGGTCTTGACCGATAAGGATTTGCAGAGTCTCAGCTAGACCAACCTGACCAACAGCAAGAGTACCATGTCTAAGAGCACTGCGAGTAGTCTTACCATCATATCCTGCCATCAAGCCATTCTCATACATGAACTTGGCAGATGCCGCAGGTTGAGAGCAGATATAATCAAAGCGCTCAATTAGCATATCTTTTGCTTCATGGATTTTTTGGTCAAGTAAGTCCATAAAGGCTTCAACACATGAGGTATCACCAGTTGGATTATTTGTCCAGTATTCTTTTACTTCCATAGCAAGAGTAGGCATAATAATAGTTACAGGACAAATATTACCACGACCGTCTTTTGTTTGACCCATGCCGTTAATATCCCAGCCATTCGCAGTGCGGCAACCCATAGTAGAGAAATAAGTCTTAGGGTCATTGATATCATATCCTGCATTACCAGACCAATCAACATTAGCATAGTTAGGATAAAGTCTAGTCGCAGTAGATCTTAGAGCCAGTCTAAATAGGTCATAGTTTGGGTCACCTGGCTTTTGATTGACACCCTTCATGCACTGGAAGATGCCACAGGGAAAGATAGAAGTCTTATGTAATCTACCAAGTCCCTCGATAGAAACATCAAGCAATGCTTTCGTGACCATTCTGCCCTCTGGTAAAGTACAAGTGCCGTAATTGACAGATGTAAATGGTAGCTGATTACCAGAACGAGACTGAAGAGTATTGAGGTTATGATACATACCTTCTACTGCTTGATGCACTTCTTTTACAGTCATATCCATAGCGTACTCATAGGCTCTTGGTAGTTTCTTGAAGAAATCATCTTCTATGCTAGCGTTAATTGGCGGGATACCTTTAATATATGCGCCTTCAACATATTTACATCCATCATACCAATGCTTGATAAAGCTCTTACGCACATAAGGAACCATAGTCCAGTCAAGATGGGTAGCGCTTACTCCACCAAACTGCTGCAAGGATTGAAGTTGAAAAATAACAGCAACTAATTGGAAAGCAGTATTTACAGAGCCTGCGGGACGCACATCAGTCTGTCTAGTGTTGAAACCTTTTGCGAGTAGATCATCAAAAGGAATAGAAAGACAATTATGCATACCAACTGCATATGCAGATAAGTCATGGATATAAATTTCATTGTTCTCGTGATTGCGGCGAGCCATGTCAGAAACGCAATAATCTAGCGCATATTTCTTCATCTGCAGATCAGATCCGGCACCAACTCGACCACCAAATGACATTTCATCGACATTAGCGTTCTAATTCTCTATTGCTGTGCCGTTGATTTTCTCCGAGAATGCTTTAATGAAATCATCTCTACCAGAACGTGCAACCTCACGCTTATAGCGATAACGAATGTAGGTTTTAGCTACATCCTTACGCTCGGACCGCATGAGAAAATCTTCTACCATGTCTTGAATATCCTCGACAGAGATAGTATCTTCTGCGGTCTTTACACTATACTTAATTTCATCAGCGATATCGTTCGCTGTATCTTCTTCATATAAAGTGCCATCAACTTCGATAAAAGCTTTATTGATAGCATTAACGATTCTTTGCTTATCAAATGGTACAAGGATACCATTTCTCTTTTTCACTTGTAGCAATAGAAACACTCCCTTGTATTATTTTTATGAACGGATACTATATCTAGTGTTTTTGATAAGCAAATTTAACAAAATTGCCCAGTTATAAGATCGACAGCACGAAGCAAATCGCCTGCATCTTGATTTTTAATTACTTGATAATCAATATCCTCTAAATCTTCAAAGTCTTGTTCATCGGTAGAGAAGCGTCTGATAATCTCTTGAATATCTGGGTTCTCTTCTCGATTAAGCTGTCTGATTAACCGTTCTTTATCGCTGGCCCGCACATAATAGACAGTCAAGTCTACGAAGTTATCTTCCATCAGGCATCTAATACCTTGAGGATTAAAGACGCCTACATTGATTTTGTCTTTTGATAAACTGGACAAAGCAGTCCCATAATGCCAGTTATTAAACTCAGTTGCTTCAAGCATATCGCCATTAAGGACTTTCTCTGTGAATTGGTCAATCGTCAAGAAGTGATAATTTACTCCCTCTTGTTCTCCTTCGCGAGGAGGACGAGTAGTACAACTCACAATCTCATTAAATTTATCAGGGTCTACTTTAACGAGAGCGCGAAGGATTGTATCCTTCCCGCTCCCGGCTTTGCCAAACAAAGCGATGACTTTAACCTTGTTGTTCATTGATATCTCTTTTATACTCCTCGTAATCTTGGTAGCCTAGTCCATACCATGATCCTAGATGCATTATATTTAGATACTTCCAGAAAACGCAATCTGGATGTTTGGTTTTATACCAAATTTCTTCCACAAATGGAATATCCAAAGTTTTACATAGCTCTTTTACTTGCTCAAGATTATTTTCATCAAGAGCGAAACTCAAACAAAATTTGCAAATTGGATACTTAGTTTCAAGCTTCCTATGCCAGAAATCTGGTCCCTTAAGGATTGGGAAAGATTCGTCTGGCAAATCATTCCCGCATTTCTCACATATCATCTTCCTCTTCCTCCCCAGTTGCTCTCTCGCTTCTTAAAACAAGAGAACCATCAGCAGTCACTTCATCAATATGATATAACTGGTGACCATTAGAACTTGCATACTTCTTAGTTACAAATTCATCGCCTCTACGGATACCTTGTACCATAATCATGTTTCCACGGTTAAACCAAGATTTCTCAATGACAGTTTTTGTGCCATCACTATTCTTGCGGAAGGTCTGCTTATCAAACAAAGCGAAATACTCCTGTCTGAACTTAACAGACACCACACCTGTTGTTGTAAGTAGATATACAACGCTCTTGGTCTTATTCTTTGCAATACAAGTTCCGCAGATTCTATTGAGCTTATAGATTGGAATAATAGATGCGCCTTTCTTGAAAGTCTTTTCAATAATTGGCTCTTCAGGCAGAGAGAAGAAGTCTACTAGACCATACTTCTGAGTATTTACATCACTCAATTCATGGTCATGGTAATAGAAGCACAGAACTTCCATTTCCCAAGAGGAGATATTTCCTTTAGCATACTTTTCCCAATCTTGCATAAAGATTCGAGTATTCAATTCATCGAGAATACTATCTTTATTTTCTTTAATCCAATCTCTGAATATATCCATTTCCTTTTGATAGAAGTTATCCCAATCTTTTACATTAAAGAGGAACATATCATTCTCATTCACAATACTTTCCTCGATGCCACCGACTTGCGTGCTAAGTTCATAAATGAAGTCAACCGCTCGTTCATCCAGCTTATAATAAGTTCCATCGTATTTACATTCTGCTTTCAGATACCGATTGAACTCATAGATTCGACGCGCAAGAACTTGCTCTTCTGTATTTTCAGGTAAAAGACCATAGCGGATAAGACCGGGCATATTCTGTAAAGTTAAACGCTTTTTTCTATCGCAAGTCATCCATAGATATTGCACCATAGCCTCTTTACGATCGCAGAACTGATCAAAGGCGCCACCCTTAATAAGAGCAATCATAGCTTGCTTGTTAGGAGCTACTCTATAATAGAAATCAATCATAGATACATATGGACGATTTGCAATAATCTCTTTAATCAAATCATTGTTGACATTGGTTAAACCTTTTAGACCAAACAAGATTTGATTGTTCTCTGCGTCGGGCTTAAAGCCAAGCGCAGAATGGTTAATATCAACAAGAGATACTTTAATTCCCTTGTTACGAATTTCACCAATAGCCTTTGCTAACTTTGTGTAGTCAGACTGCTCGCCTTCATCTTCATCAATAGCACCACTATTAACGATTAGATACGCAGTATTCCAATATACCGGATTGAAATGTGTGGCGAGATAAAGAGTCTGCATACCAACGAAGCTATAAGCAAGAGCATGGATTACAGAGAATGAATAACCCATCTGCGGGCCGAGTCCGAACTTCCAGACATATTTACCCAATTTTTCTGACTTTGCTGTATCCAAAACCTTCTGATGAAGTTCTGGAATCTTATTCATCTGCTTCTTACCAACAATCTTTCTTGCGGCGTTTGCTTCAGCCAGACTAAAGTTACAGATATTGGGATCCCGCAGCATCTTCATCAACTGTTCCTGAGAAGGGGGCACACCGTAAGAAGATAAGAAGTAAGGCTCCAAAGTCTTCTGCTCTTGTTTCGTCAGACCATTATTATCCATCTCTTGATACCACAAAGAGATATTATTCTTATATCTGACATACTTTTCCATCGGAGTTTCTGCGCCCGGCTCAGAAGCCATAAGACGCATCAAACCATTAGCGTCCGCCATTTCGAGAGGATTATGCGGACGAATTTTCTTGGCTGCCTGTGCGCCTACCGCGCTATCAAACTGGAAGCAGCCAATCACATCACCATTTGCCAGAGCAGTCCACATAGCTTCATCATCCTGCGGAAGAACAGATGGATGCAGATACTTATTATAAACTTCTCTAAGAGTTAAGTCTTTCTCAATAACTCCATCAGCCTGAAGAAGTTCAATAGTTTGAATGATAATATCTTGCACGCTTGTTAACAGGAAGTCATACTTCACAGAACCTGCGGCCTCCTGGTCATGTAGATCCCACTGGGTAATCAATGCGCCCTTTGGGGTACGCATAACTGCGGCGGAGTCATAGATATTTTCATCAAAGAGAATAACGCCAGACGCATGACTACTTCTCTTATTCACCATGCCCTGAATACGAACAATAATGTCTAAGAGTCCGTCATACTGCGAAACCGCAGTCACAAATGCTTTAACAGGCTTTCTGCCTTTCTCTTGATTACCATTGACAACATCTTCAATCGGCCACAGGAAACCACGCTCTTGAGGAATCAAAGAACTCAGATACTGAGCTTCATCGACATCAATGCCATCGGGATATTCCTCAGAACGATAACCTCTACACGCAGTCAAAATTGCGGATTTCGTACCCTCTGTGCCGAAAGTGCAAACCTGGACTAGACCCAGTTCTCCTCTTTCCTTGCGGATTTCAGCAAAAATCTTCTGGATTTTAGACGGTGCTAAGTCAAGGTCAATATCGCCTAACTCAACACGTTCATCGTTAATATAACGCCAGAAAGGCAAATCCCACTCAATGGGATCAAGCTGAGTAATACCAAGGAGATAATGGTTTAGAGCTGCACACGCAGAACCACGACCTGCGCCAACCGTACTGCCGCAATCCCAGAACAAATCTACATAGTGCTTCAATGTATTAGGATATGCGAACATACAGGTTTGTAGTTTCTCACCGATGACTCTCTTTACTCTTGCTTCCTCTTCAAGTCTTTCCCAATATTCTCTTTTGTGGATAAGACCTTTCTCCTGCATCGCAATGATACATTCTTGAATCCAATACTTCTCTTGCTCATTATCAGATTCAATTAAGGAAGTTAGCACCTTATAATCATCACGGAAAGTATCCATCATATATTCTGGAACTCGTGACCAATCATACTTATCATAGTGAGCAACTTCTACTTCAGGAATAGACTGATGCTTCTCCAGAGAATAAAACTCAATCTTATCCTTGATTTCATTGGAATTGTCGTAGATCCAATAAATTGTATTTAAGTCGTAGCTAGACAAAAGTAAATCTGTTGCCTCTTGCTCAGACATAAGATAAGTAAACTCATAAAATGAATCAACTTCTCTCTCTCCACCCTTGGAATTAAGATAGGATTTATGCACATATCTATCCTCCTTAGTAAGATAGTGAGCGTCAGTTCCAACGCACATCTTTACGTCAAATGCTTTAGCAATACTAAGCATTCTCTTATTTGCGATGATCTGGTCTTCGTTATTCGCTGGCGCGCACTCTATATAAAAATCATCTTTACCAAAGACATCAATACCGAACTCCATAAAGTCGATAATCTGCTCATGGTAACGACGCGCATTATTTTCATCGTTAGCTTTTTCGCAAGCATCGAGGTTTAGAATAGATTGTCCCAATTCTCCACCAATGCAAGCAGTTGTGCCAATAATATCTCCCTTAAATCTCTGCATGACCTCTTTGAGTTCAGACTTGAGGAGTGGCACTCTTTCCATGCGACGGTCATAATAACCGTTCGTCCATGCGATAGAGGACAACTCTTTCAGACCTCTATAACCATGTTCATTCTTTGCGAGAAGAATAAAGTGATAATACTTCTGACCCATCTCTCGCGTATCGGTCAGATAAATCTCGTTGCCTAATGCCACAGTAAACTCAGGATGAGTCTCCTGAAGCTTTTTAGCATACTTGTTGACTCTCATATGAGCGCTCAACGATTCGTGGTCTGTGATTGCGATTCCTGTCAATCCAAGCTCGATAGCTTTGTCAATCAACTCTTCCGGGTGATTTATGCAGTCGAGAAGACGGAGATTGCTATATTCTGTATGAGCATGATTGTTGAAATAACTCATAAACTATCTCCTTTACCTTTTATATAAATATTATAGCATAATTAAATACAAAAAGCAAGTTATCAATCTTTCAATACTAAGGTTAATTTCTGCGAAGCCCTTGTTACAGCAGTATATAGCCATCTTGCATGGTCTGCTCTTTTAAGGACTTCTTCAAGCACCAGAACTTTATCATACTCACTACCTTGGCTTTTATGTACTGTAATGCAGTAACCATAATCAAACTGCTCTGGACGCAACTGCTTAGGAAACATTCGGAAGTTTTCTTTATTAACAGTCGCTTCTTTTGTAGTAATGAGTTTATAATCCATCAAGAGTTCATGGAATACTTGGTCACGAGAATCGGTTTCATCAATCGTTTCCGGTGTGAAATCAATGATGCACATAGGATTCAGCCAAGGATTCGGATAAGTAGCAATCTCAGCAATAGTGCCAATGGTTCCATTAACCAATGCATCACCGGTAGCAGTAATCTTATCCCAGTTATTCTTAAGGCAAATAATCTTATCACCAACAATAGGAGATGGAATATCCTCACCATATAACATATTGCGGTAATAGGTATTGAGGGTATGACGGGTAGCATTTTTGCCACACAATACTTGGTCAGCCCAGGTAAACATACCGTCGCATAGCTCTCTATTTCTTACGACATTGATTTCTGAACCCTTGTAAGGTTTAATAATCTTGCCAGCACGAATATCGGCGGACAGGCGAATAATCTCGCTTTCAGCCGCCTGACGCATAATTTCATCAAGGAAGATATGCGGACGGTCGAGGATACCATTTTCCTCGCCGATAGGAGGTAACTGACCTGGGTCGCCGCAAGCAATCACATAAACATTATGCGATAGCAGTAACTCCCACATCTGTTTTGGTAGCATAGATACCTCATCAACCACAACAATATCACAATCAGAGTTAAGTGACTCTCTCGGAATGTGAATGAAAGTTCCATCAGCTCGTTGTAAGGATTTATAAAGCAGCCGATGCGCAGTCATCGCGGTTGGGCAACCTTTATTTCTTAACACTTGAGCTGCTTTGCCTGTATAAGCAATATATGCTACTCGTTCAGGGTCGATATCTAGAGCAGAAATAATGAACTTAATAAGCGTTGATTTACCAGTGCCGGCGTAACCCGCGATCACGGTATAAGGTTCATTTTGGTGGTATCGCTCTACTGCGATTCTCAATCCTTCCTCTTGTTTACGTGTTAGTTCCATTTTCCTTCTCCTTAATCGCTGCATCTACTCTAGCTTTTAAATCATACAAATCTTCCAATCTCACATCATAGAGCAGTCTAGTATTCATCGGCAATATAATTAAACCGCCGTTTAACTTATATGAGAGTTGCTCATGTAGCTGTGCCACTTCTGAAACATTCATGCTAGTCAAATCTACATATAAAATATTCATACCA
>ERZ1026888.572-NODE-572-length-19596-cov-5.237347_pt1 | contig 19596 bp, 11 predicted proteins | sample MGYA00380174_ERZ1026888 | MGnify/ENA primary metagenome ERZ1026888 (study PRJEB33269, sample SAMEA4719810) | human gut metagenome | biome: human-associated habitat; feature: organic feature; material: feces | place: Cameroon | collected 2013-10 ...
GCACCGTAGGCACCCATCAGATGGCCGTCGGGGTCAACTAAAACAGGTTGGTTCAATGCTTCTTCGAAGAAATGAACCACGCCAACGTTCTTGCTCACTCCTCCTTGGAACACGATGGGTGACTGAATGCGCTTGCCTTTGCCCACGTTATTCAGGTAGTTGGTGGCAACGGCCTTGCATAAGCCGGCGATGACGTCTTCGCGGGGGTAACCAACCTGCAGCTTGTGCACCAAATCGCTTTCGGCAAACACCGTGCAGCGGGCGGCAATGTTGGCAGGTTTTTTCGAGGTTAGGGCAATGGGGCCGAACTCTTCTACTTCGACGCCAAGGCGATGCGCCTGGCTCGACAGGAACGAACCAGTGCCCGCAGCGCATAGCGTGTTCATGGCGTAGTCGGTGGCAATGCCGTTTTCGACGCAGATGATCTTCGAGTCCTGCCCGCCGATTTCGAGAATGGTACGCACATCGGGATGCAAATGGGTGGTGCCAACGGCGTGGGCGGTAATCTCGTTCTTTACCACGGTGGCATCCAGGATAGAGCCAACCAATCGCCGTGCGCTGCCAGTGGCGCCAATGGCAACCACGCTGATTTCTTCGGTGTTTATCTGGCTTTGCAGATCTTCCACCACGCGGCGCGCTGCATCGGTGGGGTTGCCTTCCGTCCAAAGGTAGGAGCGGGCGATGATCGTGCCATCAGGCAAAATGATGACGCCTTTAGTGGAGATAGAACCGGTATCGATACCAAGGAATGCGTTGCTCATCAACGGGCCTTTCTCATTGCAATCATGTCGTAGAACGCCTCGAGTCGGGTGTCGAGGCCGGTATCGCTCGTTTGCGAATCATAGCTCAGGTACAAGATGGGGATGTGGTAGTCGCTACTGATGCGCTGCAGAACGGGCATCACGTCAATCTCGGGCGTGCAGCCAGAAGACTTGAGGTGAACAATGCCGTCAAATCCCTTTTCGGCATAACTTTTTGCTGCGGCGATGGTCATGGTAGAAGTAGGGCCCATGTCGTAGCTTACGTATTCGCCCACGCCGCGGCGCAGGTTCTCTTCGTTGTAGTGCAGGTTGCGGTGCGTGATGTTCAGGTACCGAGCGAGCGAAACGCCCATATCGATGAACTTTTCTTCGATATTGAGATTCGAATGGGGGTCAACAGCAGTGAAGTATTCGCCCACGATTCCGATGCGAATCGGGTCGGCGGGTTCTTGCACGGGCAATTCCCGAAGAACGCTCATGCCCTGTTTGTAAGCAGCGGTTATCTGGTTCAGGTTGGTAACGGTGCGCATGTCGGCAAAAAAATTATCGCGGGCGCGCTTGAACGATCCGTGCTCAACTTCGAAGCCCGCCTTTGCCAGGTAAACATCGTTGTAGGCGTCTAAACATTCGATCATTTTGAAAAGGGCTAGGAACTGCTTTGCCCCTTGCGGGATAGAAAGGTTCGGGTTCACCTTTTCTTTGCAGATGGTGAGGTATTTCTGCAATGGTTTACCCGTTACCGTGGCGAAGTTGAGCATTTCGAACTCGTAGCCCATGTCGCGCAGGATGGATTCCTGCAGCTCGCCGTAATATCCCAGGCGGCAGGGTCCGGCAAATTGAACAAGAACGTCAGCACCGCGTTCTAGCGCTTCGATGTAGTCACCCAGGATGTGCTTGAACGGGGCACATACGAAATCGTTACTGTGCTGGGCGCCCCGCTCCAACGTGCGACGCGTCGGTTCGGGCAACGATACGTAGTCGGCATCAAGCACCTGTTCAACAAAGTACTTGAAGGCAATGTCGTAATAGGAATAGCGGAGGAAGGCCACTTTGGTGCGCGCGTGACGATCGGCTTTTTTCTTCTGCTTCTTCTTGCTGCGGTGAGCGCGAAGGGCTTCGGGTGTGCCGGGAATAAAGGAGATAGACGCATTGGGGGTTTCGTCGGAATAGCGGCGTTTGAGGGTGTCGGCTGCCTTCTGCACGGCATTCAATGCAGTCTGTTTGCGATTTGGCTCTTCGCTTTGCTGGTGGTTTGATTCGTTATTCATGCAGGTAGCCACCCCTTTGCTGGTAGCGAAGAATGTCGACAAAGCTTTCCAGGCGCGTTTCCAAGCCAGCGGTTCCGCTCTGCGCATCGACAGTGAGCGATAGGATGGGCTTGCCTTTGATGCAGCGCATAAGGGCATCGTTGGTCATGGAGTCGGGCCCGCAAGGGAAAGCGCTCACCAAAACAATGCCGTCTATCTGGTCGTATAGGTCAAGAATGGTGCCGATGATCTCGCGGTTGACAATCCAAGGCAAGGTATCGGAGAACTCAAAGCTCTTCTCCAGTGCTTTTTCGTGATTGTGACGATCGGCGAAAAGAACGCAGGTTTCCATCTCTTTCAGCATGTCAGCAAGGGGTGAACCCACGAAGTCGTCATGGATCACGTAGGGGTGCGCCGCCAAAAGAATTCGCAAGGGGCGTTCGCCTTCGGGCATTTTAGAAACGCGTTTTAGCAGATCTTCCTGTTTGCGGGCGCGTTTCTCATCGCTATTCGCCTGAGCGCGCACGGCAGCAGCATAGGCTTTCTTGGATTCTTTTCTTGTCGCCCCGAGCTTTTGGCCGAGGTCGATATATGCTTCCTGCTCCTTGATGTGGCTGTCTGCTCGATCGATTTCGCAAGAAATGATGCGGGGACGTTGCGCGATGAAGGTGTTGGCAACTAAATCTGGCAGTGCCTGGAATTTGGTGCAAAAGCCTTTGAAGTTCCCCAAATTGTCGATGCTAGGGGCAAAAATGGCATCGCATTTTCCCAGAAGGCTGGCAACGTGACCCATATACAGCTTTGATGCCAGGCAACATTCGTCGATGGAAAGGTGTGCTCCTGCTTCAAGGGTGCTGCGGTCGGATTTGTTGCTTACCACAACGGTCCGGCCGAGTTCTTCGAAAAAGGTACGCCACATGGTTTTGTAGCGAAAATACAGTAAGGCGCGAGGTATGCCGACGGTTTGAACGTCAGCAAATTCGGCCTGCGCCTTGAGGTCTAAAGGGCTCATATTCCTCCATATTGATGAGGGCATTGGGCTGCTTGGAGCTGCCCTGTGCCTTTATTCTCTTCTTCTTGGGGCTTTGCTGGTTATGGTTTCATGTGGATTCCATCTTGCGTTATGCTTAAACACCCATTCCAATAACGTCGCTTCATGAAAGGAGCCGCATGACCAGGTACCGTGCCACAATCGTTTCGCCAAAAGGGGCGGCCCCTAAATCGAGCGTTATCGAGTTCGAAAGCGAGCATCGTGCTGGCTCTAAGCTGAACGTGCAAGATGCGCGCTATAAAATGCTCGAGCTCCACGGTTCCGAAGCGTTGGCGTGGACTGTGAAAGACGTTGAAAAGGTGGCGGATTCCACTCCAGGCGATGCGCCCATGGAGCAGATGATGCTTGATTTCCGTGAGCCGGTTGAGCCGCCTAAGCGCAAGCGTCGTACGGTAAAGCGTGGCATTGCCGGTTAGCTGTTGCAGTAAATACTGAACATAACAAGAAACGCGAGTTGTCCGATGGTTTATCGAGCAGCTCGCGTTTTTGTTTAAGCCTCTGCGCCAGTATGGAGGGTGGCGGCTATAGGTTGTTCAAGATGGCCCGCTTTAATTCGTGTCGTCGCGACAATTTGGGGAATGCTAGGAGCCCGAAGGTGGTTGCTAAGGCTAAAACGACAAGGAAGGGTATGGGAGCGGAGCCGTCATTGGTTTTCGGCAATTTGGAGGCAACGGATTCCACCGCTGTTTCGACTGGGTTGGTTGATTGGACAACCGAGTCCCTGTCTTCATCATGAAGCTCTAAATTTCGGTGAGTATCGATATTCGCGACATTCCACAGATCGACCGCATCACCAGATAATGTTTCCTCTGTTGCTTGCATGTGCAAGATGGCGGGAGCGTAAGCAGTCTCGTTGTCTTCTTCGCTGCGCGTTGGTCCCGCCGCTTCCTTCAAGTTGAACGAAGCTCGGTTCGTGGGCAGATCGGAAAGGTCGGCATTCTCGTAGCGTTCGGGGCGTCCCCATTCTTTAGCATCTTGGGCGTTGGTGCTAAAGCCCTCTTCAACCCTGCCGTGCTCAAAGGCTACGGCAATGATGAATTCTCCCTGTTCAAGCGAAAGATCGTTCACGGTAAGCTCTTGCGATTCCAAAGTTGAAACGTCCTGCTTCCAGATGTGCCAGCCATTGAAGTCGTGGATGCGTTTGTTGGTTGGGTTGTCGGGGTTGTAGGGGTTTCTGGTGCAGGCATTTGCCTGTTCGGCACCGGCACTGCTTGCCCCGTTGCTGGTTGCGCTGGTGTTGTCGGGCGCGCTTTTGCTTTGTTCTACAGCGCTATTGTCGTTGGCTTTGCTTGTTTTCCCATTTTCTTCGGTTCCTTCGTTCTCCTGCTCTTTTGCCTGGTCGAAGTTGGTTCGATACCACACGTTCATCATGCCGTCGTAGTCTTCGAAGCTTACGGGTGTGGCGATGCCGGTAAGGTGGGCGTAGCCGTCTTCTGCGCAGGTGATGGCATCGGCCATGGTGAATTCGTCTGCCCAGGTGCTAGAGGTGGATCGATAGTCGATCAGGTAATCGAACGAGCCTGTTTCGTTGAGGAAGGTTTCGCGCTTGTCGACTTCACCTGAAATGGCAAGAGGGATGGTGTCGTTGTCGACAGTGCCCAGGTCAAGTGTGGTGCTGTCTCTGCTGATGGTTATTGTGAAATGCGCCAGTACGGTACCTTCGTTTTCTTTGCAGGGAAGTTCTTCTATTTCATAGGTGTCGTAGGGCAGGGCGCCAAGATCGTCGTTGACCTTTGCCGCTCCACCGTGCGAATCGCGCTCAAACCAGATGCCATCTTTTGCCGAGGTGCCAGCGTTGGTGTTGCGGGAATGGGGTACCCACGAAGATGCGGTGTTGGCCATACCGTTTTCATCAGTTACCAGCACATGCTCTTCTCCTGTAGTGTGCGAAGTGATGCGGAACGGCACATTCGCCAGATGCTCCATGGTGCCGCTTTTTGCCTTGGTGAAGGCCAGGTCGCCTCGAATTACCTGCTCTTCAAAGGAAAGGGGCGCCCAGGCGCTGATGTGTTCTTCTGTTCCTTCGCTGGTCAGCGACACTTCCCAGGACTCATCGCTGCTGAGATACCCAGTAGGCGGTTGTATCTCTTCTACGAGAACGGTTCCTAAGGGCAGCACTATGGCGTGGTTGGTATCGTAGTAAAACTCATCTCCTTCAACGAAATGGTTTTCATCGAAAGCGAAACCGCCCGTTTCGTCAGTTCCGAAAACCCACGTGCGCTTAGGAGTTCCGAGGTGATCCATGCTTTGCTTTGTCGTCTTCTGGCTGGTGGGATTGACGCTCGATCTGTCTAGGATTCCCCAAAGGGCTTGTGGCTCCTGCTCCTCCTGATCGAAGTAGCTAACGCGGAAGAGCGCTCCTTCCAGGGTTGCCGATCCGAGGGGGTAAGGGGTGTTGGTTTCTGCATCGATCTTATGGCCGATGAGGTTGATAAGCGCATTTTGCGGTGCATCGGAAATGCTTGCGGTGGTGGTGCTTCCCGAGGTAATGGCTGCGCTTGTGTCGGGTGCGGGGGCGAAGCCTTCAGGTGCAGTTTCTTCGCGAATGGTGTACGTACCCGCAGGCAACAACGGGCTTTTGGCGGTTTTCCCATCGGTATCCGTTGTTAGCTGGGTTACGCGCGCTCCTTCTTGGTTGTACACGCCAAACACGGCTCCCTCCAACGAATAGCAGCGGTTATCTTCGCTGAGAGAAGGATTGGAGGAAGTTTTGACCACTTCAAGGTATCCGCCGAAATTCTTCTTGATAACGGCTTCCAGGTACACCGTTTGATAGCCGATAAGCCCAAGGCTATTGCTCGGACCACCGGGGTGCGCTGCGCCAGGTGGCGTGATGTTGACGTCGTAAACCACTTCACCTGCTTCAACGTTGACCTCTTTCAGGGTGGCTACGTAGTCTGCTCGGGTGTTTGAGGGCGCCGCGGCGCTGGGCAGCGAGCAGGTGCCAGTGCCGGCATAGCCTTTTAGTTCGCCGGTGAAATCGGAAATGGCAAATTTGGCGGGATGCACACTCCAGGTTGCACCGATGTAGCAGCTACCAGTTAGGGTTTTGGGAATGTCCTTTGTGGGGTCAAACGCTTCGACCTTAGCGGTATTGGCAATCCTGAACAGGGCATATATGCTCGTTGATTTCTCTACGGGTTTCGTGAAGTCGAAGGTGGAGTCGTCGGAGGTATCCACCCACCGCACGAATTCCCAGCCCTCTTTGGTGGGGGTGGTGGGTATGCTCCCGCAAGCTTGTTTGAACGAGTTGCCTTGGGGCACTTTTACGGTAAGGTCGTCGGTTTTCTCATCGTTGAAAGAGACGCGAACCTCGTAATCGGCTTCAACGAATGTTCCTGTAACGGTTGTGCTTTTCTCGACATTCGTGGTTAGCCAATCGAACTCTTTTCCTGCTTCATCATGCCATTTCAGGGTGAGCCCTTGTGCCTCTTTTGACTCGATGAGTTTTGCCAGGGGCTGTTTGCCCGATTCGTCTGCCATAAAAGCGGGGTTGGTGCCAACGGGCTGTCCTAAGGTGAAATCGCTTCCGGCAACCAGGGTGGGTAGTGCTCCTGTGTACCCTTCAACTTGAATGACAACGGTTGCCGGTTGCTCGGAGGTGTTTCCTGCCTGTGCCCAGCGGGGTGTGGCTGCTGAAGCAACAAGGAAACAGGCCAGGGCAGCGATAAAGACGCACAGCAGTAAACGGTGATTCGCGAACAGGATCGCCCATTCGCTGGTGCTTTTGCCGGGGAATCTTGTTTGGTAGAAGGCGTCCCCTATGCGTTGCTTTGTGGGCGTAGTGCAGTTTGCTGGTTTGTTGCCAATGCGCCGCACGCGCGCAGCAGCACGATTCTTTGCTTTCATGATGCAGCCTTTCCTTGCAGTGTTGCTTGTCGCAAGTGTTGCAGCCGTTGCTTAAGAACATGCGAAGCGAGTGAGAAAGTCGTGCGAAAGCGGTGCGAAATATTTGGGAAATCATGAAAAGGTTACGTGACCGTTAAATCATCGATTTTGAAAATACCTATTCTTACCAGGCGATATACGACGAATACCGAAATATCTTATTTCTCCGATATGAATTATGGAATTAATACTTGACAATACCTACGGGGTTAGTAGGATTTGGAGTCAAGAAAAGGACTTCCTTCGAGGTTCTAAGGCTCAAGTTTGGTTTTGCTTCGGTAAGGCAATGCAATCTTTCAGCGAGCTGAAGGCCCGAAGGCGATTTGCCGTAGGTGCGGCAGAAAGAAGGAATCATGGCAGTGTACAAGAGCGTTTCCGAGCTTATCGGCAATACCCCGTTGGTAGAGCTCTCCAATTACGAGAAGAACCACAACCTGAATGCAACTATCATCGGTAAGGTCGAGCTGTTTAATCCTGCCGGCTCCATTAAGGACCGTATTGCCAAGGCCATGATCGAGCAGGCGGAAGCCGATGGCAAGATCGACGCAGACACCGTGTTCATCGAGCCTACTTCGGGCAATACTGGTATCGGCCTTGCCGCCATTGCTGCTGCTTGCGGCAACCGTATCATCATCACCATGCCTGAGACGATGAGCGTTGAGCGCCGCAACCTTATGAAGGCATACGGTGCTGAACTGGTTCTTACCGATGGCGCCAAGGGCATGAAGGGCGCAATCGCTCGCGCTGCTGAGCTTGCCGAGGAAATTCCGAACTCCTTTATTCCCAGCCAGTTCACCAACCCTGCCAACCCTGCTGTTCATGAGGCAACTACTGGCCCCGAAATCTGGGAAGCAACCGAGGGCAAAGTGGACATCCTGGTTGCTGGCGTAGGCACTGGCGGAACGGTTTCTGGTACGGGTGCTTATCTGAAAAAGCAGAACCCCGAGGTCAAGGTTGTTGCTGTGGAACCCGCTGGATCTCCTGTTCTTTCAGAGGGCCATCCGGGCGCTCACAAGATTCAGGGTATCGGCGCAGGATTTGTTCCTGATACACTGAATACCGATATCTATGATGAGGTTATCACCATCGCCGACGAAGAGGCTTTTGAGGCTGGTCGTGAGCTTGCGGCAAAGGATGGCTTGCTGGTGGGCATTTCTTCAGGCGCTGCCGTTGCTGCGGCAACCAAGCTTGCTCAGCGCCCCGAAAATGCTGGCAAGGTCATCGTCGCTATTCTCCCCGATACGGGCGAGCGTTATCTCTCTACGGCGATGTTCAACTTCGAGTAAGATCCGAACAGGCGTCTTGACGCACTGTTCTGGCAAGTGAGGCATGAATGTCCTACGAGCAAGAGAACAAACAGGCATTGGTCGCCTACTTCACTGAGGGCGCGAAGGGGAGTAAACCCCTTGGCGCCCTTGGCGTTGAAGTGGAGCACTTCGTGGTTACCGCCGAAGGCGAGCATTCCGTATCGTATGCTGGAAGCGAAGGAGAATTCGGTGTCCGGGATGTGTTGGCTCATCTGGCCGATGCTTACCCACAGCATACCCATGGCCTTGATGGTGACCTTATCGGGCTCGCCAGCGACGAGGCCTCCATCACGCTTGAGCCTGCTGCTCAGCTGGAAATCAGCATCGCTCCGTATTCGTCTATCGGCCAGATCCTCCGTGTGTACAGCGAATTCCGATCGAGGGTTGATCCGTTCTTGGCGGAGCACGGATGCAAGTTGGTTACCAGCGGTTATCATCCTACGGCGCGTGCGCTTGAGCTTACGCTTATTCCGAAACAGCGCTACCGGTTCATGGATGACTATTTCAGGGAAATCGGTACGCATGGCGAACGCATGATGCGCGCTTCTGCTTCTACGCAAGTTTCGGTGGATTATCGTGATGAAGCCGATGCCATTCGCAAAACGCGCATTGCCCAGGCGTTGGCGCCCATCTTTGCAAGTGTCACCGACAACACGGCGGTGTTCGAGGCGGAGCCTGCGCCCCGATTGGCGCGATTTGCCCTGTGGCGCAACGTGGACAACGATCGATGCGGTTCGGTGCCGGGTCTTTTCAACGAGGGTTATGGCTTTGCGGACTATGCCGATTGGATTCTTCGCACGTGCCCTATTTTCGTTACGCGCTCTTCTGCCGATGATACTGCGGGGCCGAATCTTCGTGCGGTGTATGGGCGGTCTGCCTATGAAGCCTACGGCGATGCTCCCATGACCCGCACCGATATCGAGCACGTGCTCTCTATGTTTTGGCCCGACGTGCGCTTGAAGAACTTTGTGGAAATTCGCCCAGCCGATTCGTTGCCCGCCCCGCTTATGGCGGGATATGCGGCGCTTGTCAAAGGCATCTTCTATTCCGAGCGCGCTCTTTGTGAAATCGAGCAGGCATTTGGGGTAACGGAAAGCGTGTGGCCTTTGAACGATGACAGCGCCAATCAGGCACTGGAGGCTATCCAAAGCCATGGTTCCGAAGCGGTTATCTGTGGCAAAACGCTCGTTGAATGGCAGGAGCTTATCTTTGAAGTCGCAGATGAGGCACTCGATGAAGAGGATACCGCTCGTTTGCACGACCTAGCGGCATTTGCTCGCAGCAGGCGATAGCCTGTATGTCGGCATTTTGGCCGTGCTATTATGGTCTTATTCCTATATGATTACAGGTTGTTTTGTGCATTGCCCGTTGCATCGGGCCAATGCATCGATGATGTTCACCATTCCGTCAGGAGGCACCAATGAAGATATCTACCAAAGGGCTCTATGCAGTGCGCTTCATGGTGTTTTTGGCGGGGCATGGCGGCACGGAGCCAGTGCCGTTGAAGGAAATCGCTGAGGCTACGAGTATTTCGCGTAAGTACTTGGAGCAAATTGCATCGAGTCTGGCGGCGGCCCAGCTGGTTCGCAGCGCCCGTGGTGCTTCGGGCGGCTATCGCCTTGCGCGCAGTGCCACGAACATCACTATGCTCGACGTGCTCACCGTAACGGAGGGCTCTCTTGCGCCTGTTGATTACCTCGATGAGCTTTCCGGGGAAGCGTCTCCTGGCGAATCGTGCTATGAGATCTTCGTTTGGAAGGGCTTGCACGATTTGGTGAATGATTACCTGGGCGGTATTTCTTTGCAAGATGTGGTGGATCGTTCCTTCCAGCTTGCGATAGACAGCTACACCATCTAACGATAAAGCGGCTGGCCTGTTTGCGCTGGTCCGCAGAAAGGGAACGACATGACGGTAGCGAATGGAAGTGCTGGCAAGATTGCGCACCTGCCTGTTATCGGCATTGTTCCATCCCAGAACACTACCGAAAAGATGGTGAGCTTCCCCGAGCGCTATGCTAACGCCATCATCAAAGCTGGTGGCGCTCCCTTATTACTGCCGCTTTCGGGTAACCCCCATGTATATGAAACGCTTTTCCCTTTGATAGATGGTTTTGTCCTTACTGGCGGCAACGACATCGATCCGGCTCGTTATGGCGCTATTCGCGATAGCGGCAAAATCGACGAGCATACGCCTGAGCGTGAAGAGCTTGAGTATTTAATCTTGAGCTATGCGTATCGCTTTGATTTGCCGTTGATGGGTATCTGCCGAGGCATGCAGATGATAAATGTGTGCTTGGGAGGTACCTTATTCCGAGATTTGGGAGACCAATTTCCCGGTGTGGTAAGAAGGGGCATCAACGACGATAAAGGTGATTTGCCTCAACTTGCGCATTGGCAGCCAAAGCCCTACAGCGAGCCCACCCATCCAGTAACCATTCTGCCCAACTCCAAATTAGGCAAGTTGCTGGGCGTGCAGAATATCATGGTAAATTCTATGCATCATCAGGGGGTATGCAATCTCTCGACGCGCGTTGACGCTGTGGCGTATGCGCCCGATGGTCTGGTTGAGGCCATAGAAGTGCGCGACAAGAGCTTTATGATCGGAGTGCAGTGGCACCCTGAGTTCTTCACGGGGCGCCATCGTATGGAATGCGTGTTCGATGCGCTTATCGAGGCGGCGGCGCAGGGTCATGCCCATTGCGGCGAACGCGGGAGCGTTGCCATTACGCGCAGTGAGCCTGCAGGTATTCAGGCGCAGTGGCCCGAAATCACGTTTGCGGATTGCATCTAATCAATCTGAAAACGCAGAGGCGTATATTTGCAGGCAGCTATCTAGCGATATGCGAATACAGGCGTACGCGCTGCTCGAATTCTTGGAGCGAGATTCCCTGGGCATTGCTGATGCGGATGGCAAGGTAGTGGGCGTTGTCTTTGATGGCGTAGATCATTTCCTCTGGGAAAGAAGAGCCGTCGAGCTTTCCCTCGCGATAGAGGTAATCGATAACACCGATCAGGCCGCTGATGGAATACTCGATGATGATCCGTGCATTGGTGGTGAGTTCCTCTCCCTCATTGCAGAGGATGGCTTGCCACATGTTGGCTATGATGGTGCGAATTTTCAACGCAACGCATTCTTGGCCGCAGCGCTTCATCACAAGGCCAAAGCGCTGCGTGCGCTGGGGCAGCAGCACTTCCGTTAGCGCTTTGCTGTCGTTGCTGAGCATATAGAAAATGCCAAGTGGAAGGCCTTTGCTGTTAAGCAACTCTTCCTCGATGACGGTGCACAGCAGCGCATCGAGCGATTCGTAGTGGTAGTAAAACGTACCACGGTTGCAATGGGCCTTTTGGGTGACCATATTCACCGTGATGTGCTTCAGGTCGTTTTCCTCGAGCAGTTCCCAGAATGCGTTTTTGATGCGCTCTACCGCAGCGGGCTCCTGCTGGTCTTTGCGGGGTCGTGCCATGATGGGCTCCTTCGTTGTGGGGCGGTTCAGGTTATGGCTCGCGTGCGTTCATGATGAGCATTTGCAGGCGGTTTTCGATGTTGGCGAAGCTAACGTCGGGATCGAAGTCGAGAGGCAAAATCTGTGCATCGGGATACAGTTCCTTCAGGCGTTTCGATATACCGCGGCCCACTACATGGTTGGGCAGGCATCCGAAGGGCTGTAGGATGACGAATGCGCGGCAACCCTGTTTTGCGTGATGGAGGATCTCTGCGGGGATCAGAACGCCTTCGCCGGCATCGAAGGTGTGGTGAATGATGGGGTCGCTTGCCTGCACCAATTCGGGCATGCGGCACGGCGGCGTATACAGCGGGTGCGCCTTGGCGATTTTGTCAGTAACATCGTGTGCCAGCTTGAAGAAGGCATCGGATATCGAATTGTTCAGCTTGATGGGAAGCGGACGATGCACCTTGTATTCACGTTGCTGAGATCGCTGGTAGAAGTACGTTTTGCGAATAACGTCGGTCATGCGCGCTTCGATGATCTCAAGTCCGTTGTTTTCCAGGTACAGTTCCATATCGTGGTTGGCGCCTGGATGGAAATTCAGCAGGTACTCGCCCACGATCAGCACGGTGGGGCGTGGTTTGCTTCGGTCGTACTGCACGGAAAGCATTGAGGCTATAGCTTTTTTGAAGCCTTTCTTCATGCCCCCGATGCCGCCTTGGCGCAAGCCGCCTATAACAGCATCGATAGATTTATCGAATGCTGCATCGGCGCTGCCAGGTTTCAGCTCGTAGGGACGTATTTTGCGCAGCAACTCTTCCAGCGCATCGATCATGGGCAATCCGAACGCAATTTGAATAGCGGTTTTCAGGTTCATCTTGAAACCAGGATGAACGTTATGGGCATCTTCCGCATCGTTGGTGATGATGGGAACTTGAGGATAGCCGGCATCGTCGAGCGCTTTACGCAGCAGCGCAGCGTAGTGGGTAAGGCGGCAGTCGCCGATGTACTTACCAGTGGCAATAGCAACCTTGTCGGGGTCGTATTCGCCTGATTCAAGCGCTGCCAGCGCTTCGCCGATGACGATTTGAGCAGGGAAGCAGATATCGTTATGAACGTAGCGTTTTCCCAGGTAAATTGCGCGTTCTCGGCCAATTGGGAGAGAAACGGTGTTCAGACCCTGATTGGCGAACGCTGCCGCCATTAGTTGACTGAAAGCATGCGAGGTATTGGGAACCAGCACCGTTTTAGTGGCGGCGTCTTCCTTGGTGAATTTTTGCGGATAAGGATCCGCGAGTTTTTCTCCGGTGGCACGAGCCAGGGCCTCGTCAATTTTGCGTTCGAATGCGGCTGTGCAGGCTGCGCATTGCGAGGGTTCGCAACCCTGTGTGCTGGCGCAGCAAGGGGTTTCCGAGCTTTTCTGGTGATCTGCGTCGATGGCAGGGGCTGCCTGAGCGGATGCTGCAGTTTTTTCTTTTTCGCGACGCTCGTTGACCGTTTCGATAAACGAGCGAACGCGGATACCTAAGGGTCCCCGGATGTCGCTTTCGTCCACCTTGAGCACGAGTGGCGTTTTGTCGCTGATTTCTTTCATCAGGCGGATGATCTCGTCGGAAAGGTATGCGTCGTGGCCGCAACCGAAGCTTACTATCTGCACATATTCCATGTTGGGGCTTTGCGCTGCCAGAGTTGCCGTGGAAAGCATGCGGGCGTGGAAGTTGTTTGCGATGTCGATCAGGCTGTTCTGGAGCGGCACTTGAGTGGCGCCCGGAACGGAATCGGCGGTGATGACGGGAATGCCGCGCTCGGTAAACAACGTTGGCAGCTCGTGGTTGACCAAGTCGTCGTTATGGTAGGGGCGTCCTGCCAGCACCACGGCGTAGGTGCCTTCGTTGCGGGCCTGGGCTAGCACTTCGGCGCCGCGCTGCTGAAGGGCAGCGCCGAACGATGCCTGCGCGTTGCGCGCCTGCTCGAGGGCTGCCACGGTTGCTTTCTCGGGGATTTGGAAGGTTTCCTTGAAATACTTCACCAGCTGGCTGGTGCAGTCCTCTTCCGTGAACCAATGGAACATCGGGTTATCGAAGGGGGTATCCCAGCGACGGCTGGGATTGTCGGAATTCTGCACCACCAGGGCGTATCCCTTAACCACAGCGCACATTGACTGGCTGTCCTTCGAGGTGTTTTCGGAGGGTACTGTGGTAACGATCGGCATGAAAATGCGGTCGACGCCCTGTTTATGCAGATCGCGAAGGTGGCCATGAACCAGTTTTGCGGGGAAGCATACGGTATCGGACGTGACGGCGGAAAGGCCGTTTTCGTAGATGGCGCGCGTTGATTTGTGGGAGAGCTTTACCGTGAAGCCCAACGCTTGCAGCAGTGTTTTCCAGAAAGGCATGCTGTCCCAGAAGAACAGTACGCGCGGAATGCCCAAGGTAATTCCTTGGGAAGGCACAACGGGTGTACAAGGCCAATCTTTGAAAAGCAATTGCTCGCGTTCGTTGTACAGGTTCGGCACGCTTTCCATGGTGCGGTTTGCTTCGCGTACTTGCTCACGCACCTTTGCGTCGGAAAGTTCGCCCACGACCTCGCCCTTAGTGCAGCGATTGCCGGTAATCCATGAAGTGCCATTGGAAAACGTGATGCGCGTGCGGTTGCAGCGGTTTGAGCAGAATGGGCAGATCAGGTTCGTTTCTTGCGAATAGCTGAAAGACTCCAGAGCATCCCATCCGATAAAGGTAGAGGTGCTGCTGGCCTGCTCGTTTTCTCGGGCGATAAGCGCTACGCCGATGGCTCCCATAAGGCCAGGATAGGGCGCACGGGTAACCTCTTGGCCAACGTATTGCTCAAATGCGCGCAACACTGCATCGTTCAGGAACGTACCGCCTTGGACCACGATATGGTTGCCAAGCTTTTCCAGGTTGGAAACGCGGATTACCTTGGTGAATACGTTTTCAATGATAGAGCGGCAGAGGCCCGCCATGATGTCGTTCGGGTTCTTGCCGTTTTTCTGTTCGGTTACGATGCTGCTGTTCATGAACACCGTGCAGCGGCTTCCCAAATCGGCAGGCGCGCTTGACTCGAAGGCGGCGCCAGCAATGCTTTTAGTGGGGATGTTCAACGTGGATGCGAAGCTTTCGAGGAACGATCCGCAGCCGGAAGAGCATGCCTCATTTACCACGACATTGGTGATAACGCCGTTGTCGATCCAGATCGCCTTCATGTCTTGGCCGCCAATGTCCAGGACGAATGAAGCATTGGGGTCGAATTGTTGAACCGCGCGCGAATGGGCAACCGTTTCAACGGTGTGGCAATCGGCGCCGAGGGCGTTGGCAAACAGCATTTCGCCGTAGCCGGTGGTGCCGCATCCTGCAACTTCAAGCTCGCAGCCTGCGTCTTGGTATCGCTTGTGCAAGGCGCGCAGTGCCTCTGCGGCAACATCAACAGGTTCGCCTTCGTTGGAGGCGTAGAACGAATCGACGAGTTCGCCCTCTTCGTTGAGCAGAGCGAACTTCGTGGTGGTAGATCCGCAGTCTACGCCAAGGTATACGCGGAGCGTTTCAGGAAGGTTCCCCTGCTCAAGTGCGGTTTTTGTTTGGGGCAGCTGGTGGCGTTCGTTGAAGGCAGCACGTTCTGCGTCGGTTTCAAAGAGGGGCTTGCCGGCATAGGCGCTTTGCGACGCGGCGCTGCCTGCTGCATCGTCTATGACCACGATATGGGCTTCTTCAAGCGTTTTGATTGCCTGGGAAGGAATAAGCAGCGCCTGGCGGTCGGCGAAGAGCTCTTCCAGGGCAAGTGCCGCACCCACTGCAACGATGGTTTCGGGGTGGTTGGGAATGATGATGTCTTCTCTGCCCAGCTCAAGGCGTTCAGCGAAAACAGCGATCAGGCGCGGGTTAAAGGTGAGCGGTCCGCCCTCGAATACAACGGGAGCCTCGATTTCCAGGCCCTGAGCTAAGCCGCCGATGGTCTGTTTGGCGATAGCGTGAAACGACGAAAGGGCGATATCGGCCTTCGGCACGCCCTGGTTGAGCAGGGGCTGGATATCGGTTTTCGCGTATACACCGCAGCGACCGGAAACGTTGTGGACGGCTTCGCCCTGTTGAGCGAGGTCGTTGAACTGTTCGGTAGGCACTTTAAGAAGCGTGGCAATTTCGTCGACAAAGGCGCCCGTGCCGCCCGCGCAGCTTCCGTTCATGCGCATATCGGCAACCGAAAGGCGGTTTGCCTCTTTGTCGTATTTGAAGAAGATCATTTTCGCATCTTGCCCGCCAAGCTCGATGGCGGTGCGTGCGGTGGGGTAATGTGCACCCACTGCAAGAGAATTGGCTACAACCTCCTGCACATAGGGCAAGTCCAGGGCTTCTGCCAGCGCTGCACCTCCCGAACCGCACAGAGCGGCGCGCATGGGAACGCCCCCGAACTGCTGGTCCAATTCGGCAAGCAAGCCCTTCAAACAGTTTGCCTGTTGGGCATGATGGCGCACATAACGGCGCATAAGCACTTCATGAGATGTTGCGTCCATAACGGCGATTTTTGCCGTCGTTGATCCAACGTCCATACCTACAAGAAGCTGTGTTGGTTGGTTATTCTGCACGGGTGAAGCCACGATAATAAAACTTCTTTCTAATTAAAACGACCCTGTCAAACAGGGTATAGTTAGTTTACCCAACAATGTGTTTAATAAAAATAGACACGTGAGTTACCTCCATTTATTTTTCGTTGTTGTGGATTTAGTCCGATCGGTTGTACGGCTAGGGGCCCTGGGAGGCACCTGCTGTGGGGATTGAGCGGGGGAGGTATCCTCTCTTGTGCCTTGAGTGTCCCGTTTCCTTGAAACACGTTCAAGCTGCTGAAAAGCCGATATAATAGATAGCAGGGACTGCAAACTACCTAGCTGAAACGGAGGGGTCATCATGGCTACTGAATTCGAAAAGGGTTTCCGCGATATTTTCCTGGCAGGCGTTGGCGCTATGGCCATCACTGGCGAAAAGGCGAAGGAAGTGCTCGATACCCTTATTGAAAAGGGCGGCGTTACGGTTGAGCAGGGCAAGGACATCAACCGCGAGTTGCAGCATAAGGCAAATGAGACCGTTGCGAAGGTCCGCGAGGAGAGCATTGCCGCTGCGATGAAAACCATGAGCGCCGAAGAGCGTGCCGAATTTGCTGCAACTGTTGCCAAGCTTGCCGCAGAGCCTGCTGCCGCAGAGCCTGCTGCCGAAGAGGCTGAGAAAGCCGAAGAGGCGCCTGCAGAGGAAAAGGCCGAATAACCCCGCATGCTCAGAACGTGGCAGGGCGCTCCTGCCACGTTCTTTTTTATATAGGGAAGAAACTTCCGGTCTATTTAGTCGGTAGAGCGTTCTGGAAGCAATGTGCAAAGGTAGCCGTCTTTGCGGTTGCTTGCTTCGTCCCTATAGCGCAAAACAAGTCCATCTGTTTGTTTCGATGCTGGTTGGTCCATTAGAGGAATTTCATGAACGAAAACACCTTGCTCAAACATTTTTTCGAAAACGGTACCGAATTCGATCCCGATAAACAGTTTGATCTAAGCCATAAGGTCCGCACCCGTCGTATACGCGAAATTGTGCTGCTTATGCGCAAGCATCACGTTATGGACGGCCTTTCGCCTGCGGAGTTGCGTGACATTCTTGTCGATCTGGGGCCAAGCTTCATCAAAATAGGCCAAATGCTTTCCCTCCGTTCGGAGATTTTGCCGCAGGCGTATTGCGATGCGCTTTCCGACCTGCAGATGGATTGCGACCCTATGCCGTTTGACGAAACGGTAGCAGTGCTTCGGGGTATTTATGGTGATAAGTTCGACTCGGTATTCAAGGAAATAGACCCAAAGCCGTTGGGCAGCGCCTCTATGGCGCAGGTTCACCGCGCGGTTTTGACGAACGGTGACGAAGTGGCTGTTAAAGTGCAGCGTCCTGGCGTGCGCACCACCATGGCCCAGGATATCGATGTGATGCGTTCGGTTGCCAAGCAGGCGTCGCGTTTCATGAAAGACAATCAGATGCTCAATCTGCGCGATGTGGTGGAAGAGCTGTGGGTTACCTTTCTGGAGGAAACCGATTTCTTGAAAGAAGCGCGCAACCTGGAAGAGTTTGCGTTGCTCAACAAAGACGTGGTGTATATTTCCTGCCCGAAGCCCTATATGGACTATTGCACCGAAGAAGTCCTGGTCATGGAATACGTTGATGGCATTTCCATTCGCGATACAAAGCGTCTGCTTGAAAATGGCTACGACCTGGAAGAAATCGGCGTAAAGGTTATGGACAATTACGCCACGCAAATTATGGAGCATGGCTTCTTCCATGCCGACCCTCATCCGGGAAATATCCTGGTTAAGGACGGCAAGGTGATCTACATCGACTTGGGCATCATGGGGCGCCTTTCGCCGCGTGATCGTGGGGGTTTCAGGCGGATTGTTGAGGCGGTAGGGTCCAAAAACTCCGCTGAATTGAAGGACGCCCTCATTGCGTTTTCCGTAGCGCACGATATGAACGCCATTGATCATCCGCGATTTTTGGCGGAACTCGATAACGTTTTGGAAAGCTACGCTTCAACCGACGTTGCCGATATTGATATTGGTGCTTTGCTGGGTGACATTATGGTGCTTACACGCCAGTGCAAGGTTACCCTGCCCGCTTCGGTTACCGCTGTTTCGCGCGGCATTATCACTATGGAAGGCTCACTGCAGGATTGTTTGGCAAATGCCAACATTGTCGACATCATCAATGGGCATCTTCAACGCTCTAAAAACATCAAGACGGAGATTGAGAATCAAACAAAAGATCTGCTGATTTCGCTGAATTCGGCAACCCATAGCCTTATCAAGGCGGCTGAGTACTCGGGGGACACGCTCCACATGCTTTCGCGCGGCCAGCTGAAAGTGAATATGGAAATGCTCAGTTCCCCCGAGCCGCTGTATAAGGTAGGGCGCATCATGAACCGCCTTGCCATAAGTCTTGTTATCGCTGGATTGCTGGTGAGCGGCAGCCTCATTATTGCGGTAGATATGCCGCGCCTGTTTGGGATGCCTGTTCTCTCTCTTGTCGAGTATGTCTCCGCATTTGCCCTTTCGATTTGGCTTGTATGGGATATGCTCCGCAGAACAAGATAAGGTTGTTCGGAGCTTCTTTTTGGCAGCGTGGCCCGCTGGTTGAGAGCGGCAGGTTCGATTACCTGAATTGGCTGACGAATGGACTGCTGGGCGCTTACGGCGTTGCTTTGGGTAGTCTAACCTCGTCTTTGCGCTAGCGGATTGACATTGCCCTGTAACGTTGTCGGTGGGGTGGCTCGGGTACAATGCTATCAATGTTTATGCCTATGAAAGGGGCTTTTGATGAATCCTGACTCTCGTGTTGTTCGGGGAGTAAGTATCGCAGCCATTGCTTTGTCTGCTTTAGGTATTTTGGGCGGTTTGGTAATTGCCCTGTTCATGGGAATTGCTTCGACTTCCTTAAACGACCCCGCTGTGGTTAATGCTCTTATCTCGGAGCTGGAATCATCAAGCACTTCTTCGGCCTTTGATGGCTCTTCGCCGTATTCGTCATACGATTATTCCGACATGACCCAGGATGATGCCATGGCTGTGGCTACCGCCAGCATTTTCATAATGGTGGGTTTGAGCTTGGGATATGTGCTGTGCAAGGTTGTCTGCCTGGTTGCGGGCATCATTGCTTTGCGCAACTGCAACAACCCCGCTAAATTGGGCGGTGCGTTCGGCTGGTCTATCGCTGCCGCTATTGTGAGCTTTTTGGTCGGCGGCATGATCTCTATGGTGCTGTTCATCGTTTCGGCGGTGTTTATCAGTCGCGTTCGTAGGGCCTATGCGGCTGCGCCAACGGGGGCCTACGGTTACCAGCAGCCCCAGCAATATCAGCAATATCAGCA
>ERZ1026888.573-NODE-573-length-19568-cov-12.900528_pt1 | contig 19568 bp, 10 predicted proteins | sample MGYA00380174_ERZ1026888 | MGnify/ENA primary metagenome ERZ1026888 (study PRJEB33269, sample SAMEA4719810) | human gut metagenome | biome: human-associated habitat; feature: organic feature; material: feces | place: Cameroon | collected 2013-10 ...
TGCCCTGGGCTATGTGCTTCTGCCCCTTCGGGGCGTGCTGCTTAAACTTTTGACACCTCAATAGGAGCAATCGTAGGATGTTATAGTTACTTTCCAACTCTTGTCAGCGTTTCTTTCGGTATCTTGCTTCCATTCGCGTTTCGCCATAGCCCCGTTATGGCTTCACCGCAATTGTCGTTACCTGCTCGAAACAAACACTGACAAGAGTAGAAATCTAATGACCGATTATGGTTCAATGACGAAAGTTTCGCCCCGCTATTTCTTATCCATTACGCGCCATACGTAGGCGATGTATGCCACGACGAAGGGCACGAGGAGCGACACGTAGAACATGGTGCGGAGCGTAAACTCGCTGCTGCAACTGTTGGCCAGCGTGAGCGAGCTCTGCAGGTCGGCGTTGGAGGGGTAGTAGGCGGTGGCGCCCAGGCCGGCCACGAGGAGGAGCGACAGCACCACGAGCACCACGCCGATGCCCACGGGCCAGATGCCGCGGACGTAGTGGGGGAAGAGCAGCGAGCGTGCCACGCCATAGAGCAGCAGGGCCACGCCCACCACGGTGAGCACGAGCAGCAACGGCATAGACAGGTAGTTGTGGAGATATTTCATGGGTTCCATGACGATGGCGCCTGTCGTTGCGTCGACGGCGTACCCATCCTTCAGCAGCACCCAGCCAAAGAAGGCGAGGAAAAACACGAGGAAGAACAGCGTGGCGGCGACAAGCTGTTGGCGGGCGCGCAACCGGATGGTGGCATGGTCCACGTTGTTGATGATGTAGAGCGCTCCGAGCATGCGCGCCAGGAACAGCACCGCCACTCCGAGACAGAGGTTCCAGGGATCGAGCAGGGCGTCGAGACCCGCCGACCCATTGGCCCACCTACTGATGACGGGCGAGGCGAGTTCCGTGAGGTTCGCCTTCGCCACGACGAAGTTGCTGCCGTTGAAGAACGTGGCCACGGCACCGCCCAGCAGCGTTGGCCCCACGACACCGTTGAGCACGAGGAAGCAGCGGAAGGTGTGGGCGCCCAGCAGGTTGCCCTTCTTCAGTTGGAACTCATAGCTCACGGCTTGCAGCACAAACGAGAACAATATGATCATCCACAGCCAGTAGGCACCGCCGAAGCTGGTGCTGTAGAACAGTGGGAACGAGGCGAAGAAAGCGCCGCCGAAGGTAACGAGCGTGGTGAACGTGATCTCCCACTTGCGGCCCGTCGACTCGAGCACCAAGCGTTGCTCATCCTCCGTTTGTCCCAGGCGGAACACCAACGAGTTGGCGCCCTGCACGAAGAGCAGGAACACGAGCAGCGCCCCGAGCAACGACACGATGAACCACCAATATTGTTGTAAGAATTCGTAAGTCATAATGGGGAATGTGAGGGGTTAATGATGGGCGTTATAGTTTTTGATGACACGGCACAGGATGCTCACCTCCACCACCAACAGCAGGGTGAAGAGCGCCAGGAAGATGAAGAACGTGGTGGCCACGCTCCCGGCCGATAGGTTCGACACGGCGGCCACGGTGGGCAGCATGTCCTGTATGGCCCACGGCTGTCGGCCCAGTTCGGCCACGATCCATCCCGCCTCGCTCGCCACATAGGTGAGCGGCAGCATGGCCAGCGCCGCCCAGTGGAGCCACCGGTAGGGCCGCGTAATGTCGTTGCGCCACGCCATGTGGCCAATGATGAGGAAGAAGAGCATGAGCAGCGTGCCCACACCCACCATGACACGGAAGGCGTAGAAGTTGATGGGGATGTACGGCACCAGTTCGGCGCGGTCCTTGATGTATCCGTAGCCGAAGAACGGCATGTCGCGTTTCAGTTGCGCCTCAAGGGCGGGCAGGCGCGTGTCGTTGTCGTTGGCCGCCTTGATCTTGCGGTATTGCGCCAGTGCGGTGATGGCTTGCCGTCCTCGCATCATCTTCTCCTCGGCCGATGGCTCACGCTGTCCGTCGGACCGTGTGTAGCCGTTGAGCAGGTTGTTCACCCCTGGCACAAAGCCGTTGGGCGTATGGGTGGCGAGCAGCGAGAGGCCCTTCGGGATGGCGATGCGCAGCGGCGCCTCACCGCCCTTGGCATAGTTGGGTTGCTCAAACGGGTTGACGGCGGCAACGGCCGTGAGCGACACCCCCTCGCCCCCATCGTAGAGCGCTTCCATGGCCGCCAGTTTCATGGGTTGCTTCTCGGCCACCTGCACCGCCGAGAAATCGCCCGTCATCATGGTGATCAGGGCGGCCGCGATGCCCACGATGCTGGCAATCTTGATGCTCTGACGCGCCATCTCCTGCTCGCGGCGATGCAGCAGGTACCAGCAACTCACGGCGCACACAAACACGGCGCCCACCACCCACGTGGAGCTCACGGTGTGGCAAAACTTATGGATGGCGAAGGGCGAGAGCGCCACCTCGGCGAAGCTCGTCATCTCATTGCGCACGGTGTTGGGGTTGAATGTGCATCCCACGGGGTTCTGCATCCATGCGTTGGCCACGAGAATCCACCATGCCGAGATGGTGGCGCCAAGGCCGGTGAGCCACGTGGCGGCGAGGTGGAAGCCACGCGACACCTTCTGCCAGCCGAAGAACATCACGGCCACGAAGGTACTCTCCATGAAGAACGCCACGATGCCCTCGATGGCGAGTGGCGCGCCGAATATGTCGCCCACAAACCACGAGTAGTTGCTCCAGTTGGTGCCAAACTCAAACTCGAGGATGAGGCCGGTGGCCACGCCGATGGCGAAGTTCACGCCAAACAGTCGTTGCCAGAAGATGGCGGTGTCTTTCCAGAAAGGCTTGCCCGTGCGGTAGTAGCACGTTTCCATAATGCCCATGATGAGGGCGAGGCCCAGCGTGAGCGGCACAAACAGCCAGTGGTAGATGGCGGTGAGCGCAAACTGCGCACGCGACCAATCGATGAGCGTGGGGTCAATGGTCATGAGGTGTGTCATTAGCGTATTGGTTTTTAAGATGGTAGTAGATGGGTGTGCGTGTCAGCGAGAGATGAGTTGTCCCGCCACATACGACGCCTTGTCTTTTCCTGCCCTTTGCTGCAACACGTCGGGGAAGAAAAATAGTTTCAGCACAAAGAATATCACAAACAGTTTGATGAGGATCACCAGCCACAGCACCCTTCCGATTGTCATGCTGCGGAAGCCATCCACATAAAAGCGGTAGACCTTATATAATGGGTTGTTTGTCATTCTTAGGCGTGTTAGGTAATCAATAGGATAGTCAACCGCAAATATACATCACAAAATGCAACTGCACAAGTGTTTTCGCCATTTTTTTCTTTTTCCCACCGTCAAACGGCCATTGCGCACCGTTCGGCGATAGGTTTCCGCTCGGCGCTACAACCGCTGGGCCAACCGGCGGAGGGTGGCGGTAAGATTGGCGCGCGCCACATCGGGTCGCAGACTCTCGGCGAGCGGTTGGCCGGGCGGATTGATGCCCACCACTTGCGCGAACCCGGCGGATCGCAGTTCGTCGGCGTCGGCCACATGGCCCGCCACGAGCCATACCGGCACGCCCTGTTGGCGACAGGCGTGGAGCACCCGTTGCGGAAACTTGCCCATGAGCGTCTGGCGGTCGGCGCTGCCCTCGCCCGTCACCACCACAGTGGCGCCACGCAGCATCTCGTCGAAATGGGCCAACCGGAACAGCAGGTCGGCCCCCATCTGTGCCTTGGCGCCCAGGCATTGCATGAAGGCGTAGCCCAGTCCACCGGCGGCTCCCGCCCCGGGAAGGGTGGAGCAGTCGTGCCCATAATGGCGGGCGGCGATCTGCGCAAAGCGGCGGGCGCGCTCGTCGAGCTGCCTTACCATGGCGGGTGTGGCCCCTTTCTGCGGACCAAACACGGCGGCGGCGCCCTGCGGCCCACAGAGCGGATTGGTTACGTCGCAGGCCAATGTGAACGAGCAGTGGGCCAACGGACCGCTCAGCGCATCGTCGAGCGTGCCCTGCGGTGCCAACCGGTCCACCAAGGCGCGCAACATGCCCAGTCCGGCGTCGCTCGTTGCACTGCCGCCCAGTCCCACCACAAAGCGGTGGCACCCTTGCCCCACGGCCTCGGCCAGCAGTTCACCCACGCCATACGAGGTGGCGCGTAGCGGGTTGCGCTCGTCGGGTGCGAGGCGCGCCAAGCCGCATGCCTCGGCCACCTCCACCACAGCCGTGCCGTCGGGCATGAGGCCGTAGGTGGCGTCGATGGGGCGCATCAGCGCGTCGTGGGCGCGCGTCGTCAGCAGGCGGCCCTTGGTGGCGGCCACAAACGCGCCGACCATGCCCTCGCCCCCATCGGACGCAGGCATGGTCAGCACAATGGCTCCGGGCAAAGCCTCGGCAATGCCCTGAGCGGCTGCTGCCTCAGCCTCGGCGGAGGAGAGGCAGCCCTTCAACGAGTCGATGGCCAAAACCACTTTCTTCGGTTCGGTTGTAGCCATAGGTCTTATTCCCCAAAGGGGCGAATTTAGTTCTTCTTTTTCAGCACATACAGCGGTGCCATCTCGCTCTCAGGCTCATTGCCCAGCGAGTCGGTCATGATAACGCTCTGCGCATCCTTCACCTTATAGAACGTGTGCTCGCCGCTTGAGGGGCGCACCAGCATCAGTACGTTGCCGTCGAGCACCTCAAACACGCCGCTGGCCTCATCGTGGCCGTCCTTGCGGTCAATGTAGTCTTGCTTCAGTTCGTAGGTGCTGTCGGTGTTGAGGGTGAGCACAGTCTTGATGCCCGGGCAGTCGGCGGCGGGCAGGGTGCCCTCGTAGGTTCCGGCCACCACGGCGAGGTCTAACGATGGGGTGGCGGTGCTGTCCACCACGCTTGTTGTGTCTTGTGCAGCAGCGTTCTCTGCGGTCTTCTTGCCTGTGCAAGCCGCTGTGAGGGCCATCACGGCGACGGCCATCATCATCATTGTTTTCTTCATAGCTCTCATTTTTAATGCTTACTTTTCATGTCATCTGTGCGACACGCAGGTCGCAGTAGTAGGCTGCAAAGATAGCTCAAATGGGGGTTAACGCAAAACAAAACCCGCTATTTTTTGCAGAATTTATGAGAAACATGATGCTCGAAAAGCAAAAAAGCCGTAACTTTGAACCCGATTTAGCTACACTATTTCAATTAGCCTACCTGAAACCACCATTCTCCTCTTATATAAGATGCGTGGCCGGCACGTTGCGCTGGGGCTTTACCGCCTACGCCCGTAGCCGACAAGAATCCGGAGGACACAATGACTATAAACCATATAAAATGAAAAAAGCCTTATTATTATCTGTCTGCCTGGTCGTCGCACTTGGCGCAAGGGCTCAGGTCTTCCCTGTGGTAGATGAGAATCTGTACCGCGGATACGACCCCACCTTCCGTCCCGACAGCAGACTGATGCAGCACCATTCGGCTTCGACGAAGCGGAAGGGTCAAGCCAAGGCGGCCACAGCGCTGCCCGACCATGTGAACAACGCTACCGCCATGTGGTTCCCACCCACATTCAACCAGGTGGGCAACTCGTGTGGCGCCTCATCGCGCATCGGCTACATGCTCACCTATGAGTGGAACGCGTTCCATCTTACAAACGCCTCGCTCCTGGAAAACAGCATGCCCGCCCATTTCCAATACCCATTCTCTTACGACGGTCTGTCGAAAGACCAGATGGCCATCTACGTGGGCTATCCCGACGGTGCCCACTATGGCGGCGTCGACGTGAGCAGCATCTATGGCGCTTACGAGGTGGAGGCCAACGACGCCGGATGGATGCAAGGCTACGACAACTGGTACAACGCCATGTTGCACCGCATCACCGGAACATCCAACTTCCCCCAGAGCTCACACACCGCCGAGGGTGCCGAGGCCATCAAGTGGTGGCTCTTCAACCACAATGGCGACACCACGTGGCCTGAGGTGGAGGACGAGAACGGACGCCACATCGTGGGCGGCATCTGCGGCTTGGGCTGCGGAATGGGTGCCAGCGCCACGGCTCCCATCGGCTCTACCGAGGCCAACAATGCGTTGGGCGTGGTGGGTAAGGCTTACCTGTACCATTGGAACACCAACCATGTAGACCACGCCGTGACCCTCGTGGGTTACGACGACCGCATCGAGTTTGACCTCGACGCCAATGGCGTGTATGGCGAGGCTGAGAACCAGCTTGGACAGAACGAGAAGGGCGCATGGATCGTGGCCAACTCGTGGGGTGCCGGCTGGGGCAACAACGGCCTCTTCTATGTGCCTTACGCCATGGCAGGAGGTGTGAGCCAGGAGGTGAAGACCAAGGAGGGCAAGACCGCCTATAAGGACAAGGCCAATGGCTGGTGGCCCGAGGTCTACTACCTGCGACAGAACTACAAGCCCACACGCACCATGAAGGTCACCATGCAGTTTAGCAAGCGCTCGGAGATCAGCGTGGTGGCCGGTGCCGCCCAAGACACCTCGGCTACCAAGCCCGAGAAGGAGTTTGTGTTCCGCTATATCAACTATACCGGCGACGGCGACAACAATGGCGTCGACGCCGAGACACCGTTGCTGGGCCGTTGGGCCGACCGCAAGATGCACGAGGAGCCCATGGAGTTTGGTATCGACCTCACCGACCTCAGCGAGGGCCTCGACCTCTCGCGCCCGGTGAAGTATTTCCTCACCATCAACTCTAAGAAGTCGGCCACGGGAACGGGCAGGATCTGTGCCGCCAGCGTCATGGAGTATCTCTACGACGCCTTCGGAACGGAGACTCCGTTCAACATCAAGGATGTGCAGATCAAGAACCGCGGCGCCTCTACCGTCGTCAGCGTGGTAGTGGGTGGCGAGGCCATCAACCCGCCCGCAAACCTCACCAAGACTGGCAACACCCTCTCATGGGACAAGCCGCAGGGTACGGGCTATCAGCCCACCACGTATGTGGTTTACCTCAACGGCAAGGAGATTGCACGCACCGCCGAGACGAGCTATGAGGCTACCGAAGAGGGTGCCTATACCGTGAAGGCGCTTTACAACATCGCCGGCACCGAGCACATCTCTGCCGCCAGCAACACCGTGGCCTCTGCGCAGACGGCCGAGACGGCTTACGACAATGTGGCGCAGACCTTCACCAATGGTGGATTCCGCATCCCCAATGTCACCAGCAGCAGTCATGGGCAGCTGACCCTCGAGTTCTGGATCAAGCCCACACAGGTGAAAGACTGGAACCAGCAGATTGGTGGCCCGTGGGGTACCTTCCTGCTCCATGCCAACAGCGATGGCACCATGTACTACGGTTGGAACACCGCCAACCGCCGCCAGACCGATCCTATCTTGCGCGTGGGCAAATGGACCCACATCGCCCTGGTGGTCAACAAGAACAAGGCTACGCTCTATGCCAACGGCTCAAGCCAGGGCGTGCTCACCACCACTTCGTTCTCTGGATTCCCCGCCTTCAGCGACGGATTGCTCATGGGCTACGATGTCAACTCAAGCAACGCCCTCTATGGCACCATCGATGAGGTGCGTGTGTGGGATGTGGCCAAGACCGGCAAACAGGTCAGGGAGAGCTACGACCGTCCTATCGCGTCGCCCGCCACAGCCAAGAACCTCTTGGCTTACCTCAAGATGAACACCATCACCGAGGGTGGCGTAAAGAAGCTCGAGGATTGCGCTCATGGCAACCATGCCACCTTTATCAATAACAACCACAGGGCCGCTACCGTGGAGAGCAACGCCACCATCAAGCATCACGACAACCTTGCCGCCGCCATCGGTGGATCCGACAAGGCGCTGATGGGCGAGGGCACACGCTTCGCCGTGGAGGGTGGCGTGGATGCTGGCGCGTTCGAGTGGACCGCCACCAATGCCACACCGGCCACCAGTCAGGCTTCTGAGCCTACGTTCACGTTCAACAAGGCTGGCGAGCAAACCGTAACGCTGAAGCTCACCTCGCTCGACGGTGTGTCTACCACGGTTACGAAGACTGTCACCGTAAGCGAACTGGCTGCCACGGCCGACTTTGACATGACCAACCCGCAGCCGCGATGCGGCGAGCGCACCTCCTTCCTGCCTAAGAACATGGCGCCGGGTTGCACCTACCAGTGGAGCATGCCGGGTGCCGAGGTCGCTACGGCCACCACGAAGAACGCTTCGGCAGTCTACACCACCACAGGTGGCCACGACGTGACGCTGACCGTCATCATGCCCGATGGCAACAAGCTCACCAAGACTGCTGTGGTGGAGGTCATGGCCTCTAAGCCTGAGATCGCCTACACCGTCGATTCCATCTCGCACGTCATCCTCAAGGGCAGCACCGCCACCTTCACCGACGCCTCTAAGTATGAGCCTACCAGTTGGAAGTGGCGCCTCATGAGCACCAACGCCATCTTGACCTCACAGGGTCGTGAGGTGAGCTTCACGCCTGCCAAGGCGGGTGCCTACACCTTGAATTATAAGGTGAGCAACGAGGAGGGCAAGGCCGAACTGACTGAGGCACGCGCACTCGTGGTGTGCAACGCTGAGTCGGGCAATGGCTTGAACTTCACCACCAACGCCACACCGAAGACCGTGACAACCGATAAGATCGGTACCATCGGTAAGACGTGGACCATCGACTTCTGGATGAATCCCGCTACGTTCGCAAGCGCTTGCAACGGCATCTATGGCTTGGACGATGAGGGCGCTGAGGCCTTCAACATCACCACCAACGGACAGGGCGCCGCCATCTTCCGCATCGGAAGCCACAGCGCACAGAGCTCGGCCGGTTACTTCGTCGCTGGCGAATGGCACCACTACGCCATCACTCGCAACGCAGGCACGCTCTGCTACTATCGCGACGGTGTGTTGGTGGATAGAATCACCGAGAAGACACAGGACTATAACAACTGGACCAAGCTGCAGTTGGGTGGCAGCGTGCAGATGAATGGTTGCGTGGATGAGTTGCGCGTCTGGAACAAGGCGCTGACCCTTGCCAACGTTCAGCGCTATGCTGTGGCTCCCATTGCCGAGGCCAACATGAAGAGCGCCTTGAACAGCGGTCTGCAGGTTTACTACAACTTCAACCAGCACGATGGCATCGACATCGCCGACCAGTCGGGACGTGGCGTAACGGCCCACCGCAGCAACTTCGGCCCTGGTGGCGACGCCTGGACGCCCAGTAAGGGTGTGTTCGCCCTCGACTTCGGAGCTCCTGCCGCTGAGGATGTGAGCGAGTGTGGCAACGCACTCAACAAGACCAACTACCGTGTGGTGAGTGTCAGCGACGAGGAGGTCAACGCCGAGTTCAGTCCGGCTGAGCAGGCCCTCGACGCCAACGCCAACTCGTTCTGGCACACTGCCTACAGCTCGGGTGAGGCCGCTTACGGCCACTCGATCACCATCGACAAGCAGACCAACGATGTGGTGAACGGCATGAAGCTCTACTTCTCACGCGAGAGCAGATACCGCGCCGCGGGTGTCAAGATCGAGCAGAGCGCCGACAACGAAGAGTGGGAGGTGCTCGATGAGGATCACGCCTTCTTCGACATGAGCCGTCCGGCCATCGTCTTCGATACGCCGTGCACCAAGCGCTTCATGCGCATCACCTTCCTCAGAGGTGCCACGGGTGGCAACCTGTTGGCGCTCAACAACATCGATTTCTACGGCACGAAGGAGCAGATGCCTGAGATGAAGACCGTGGCACTGGGCTTCGAGAGCGTCAGCGACGAGGAGACGCGCAGCGAGTCCGCACCGGGCCGCTATGCTGTCGATGGCAACGAGAACACCTTCTGGCACTCAAGGTATTCGGGTGGCAACGTGGCTTATCCCCACAGCATCACGCTGAGCAACAACACGGGTGCCCGCATCGACGCCATCACGCTCATGCAGCGCTCTTTGAGCGCCAACTCGCTGAAGTACGACGCTGCCTGCATGGAGGTCTACGCCGGCGACGACAAGAACCACATGGATAGCATCGCCACTGTGCGCCTGCCCTTCTACGTGGAGAGCACCTTGCAGTTGCCTGTGTCTATCGACAAGAAATATTTCACGCTGAAGTTCACACGCTCACAGGCTGGCAGCTCACCCTGGTTGGCCATCCGCGAGATCAAGGCTTACCAGATCAACGGCACCACCGATGGCATTCAGAACATCGAGATGGGTCAGGGAGCCGAGAGCTCAGCCTACATCTACGACCTCACCGGCCGTTGCATGGGCACCAACGCCAAGGCGCTGCCCGCAGGCATCTACATCAAGGGCGGTAAGAAGTATGTTGTGAAATAATCCTCTGTAAGGGAAATCCTTAGTAAGATAATCCTTAAATCGGTCATTAGATGAAACCCGCGTGTTTCCATCTAATGGCCGATTTTCGTTTTTGATAAAGGCCCCATAGATCCGGCCTCGGGCTACTTCCAGTTTAGCAACAAGCTCTCGATCGACTACCTCAACGCCGGAAAGCAGAAAACCAAGGGATGGGAGGCCACGGTGAAGTTCTCGCCCATCTACCCTTACTTTGCCCAGCGAGGCTTCGCACGTCTTTACCTCCCTTTGGTCGGCGTAGCCCCACTGACCACAGGGAGGTAATGACGTGCGTAGACCCACCGACCGAAGGAAGGTAATGCATATCCTATTATACAATGATGGTATTTCCTCTCAGTTGTCATTCGTGAGATAATAAACACCGACGGTGTTTCCTCTCAGTCGTCATTCGTAAGATTCGTGAGATTCGTGTTCTTTTAAAAATAGCGAGCGTGTGCATCGGCCAGTGGTGCTTCGCACGTCATTACCTCCCTTTGGTCGGTGGGGCTTCGCCGGGTCTCGTGTTCTTTAAGAATAAGCGAGAGTTTGCGTCGCTTGGTGTGGTTTTATAATCGCTGAACGATTATTTACGCGAATCCTTGTCCGTTTCGCTATTTATTTATACTTTTACGACCAATTACCGCAATGCGGGGACGGGCGCCCACCATGCCACATCCCCACCGCCTAAACCTACAAACCATGAAGCATCGTATCGCAACGCTATGGATAGCCCTCGCCGGCGCCCTGGTCGGCTACGGCCAATCAGTCCAGCCTGGCCAATCAGTCCAACCATCCCAGCCCGCCCAATCATCCCGGCCCGCCCAACCTGAGCCAACCTCCCTCACCCAATACGTCAACCCACGCATCGGCACTGGCGGCCACGGTCACGTGTTCCTCGGCGCCAACGTGCCCTTCGGCTATGTGCAGCTCGGCCCCACCGAGCCCACGCGAGGCTGGGACTGGTGCTCCGGCTACCACGCCTCCGACTCCGTCCTCATAGGCTTCGGCCACCAGCACCTCAGTGGCACTGGCGTCGGCGACCTCGGCGACATCGCCTTCCTGCCCGTGGCCAACGCCCAGCAGCACGCCGCCCTCTTCCACCACGCCAACGAGACCGTGCGACCCGGCTACTACGCCGTGAAGCTCCAGCAGCCCAACGTGTGGGTGGAGCTCACCGCCACGCAGCGCGCCGGCTTCCACCGTTACACCTTCGGCGCCGACACCCACCGCGCCATGCTCCTGCTCGACCTCGCACAGGGCATCGGGTGGGACAAGGCCACCCACTATGGCGTGGAGCGCGTCACCGCCACCTCGCTCGCCGGCCACCGCTTCTCCAAGGGATGGGCCAACAGTCAGAAGGTGTTCTTCGCCGCCGAGTTCTCGCAGCCTGTCACCGTCGAGCCGATGGACAGCGGCCGATGGCTCATCACCGCCTCCGATGTGTCGCAGCCGCTCCTGGTGAAGGTCGGCCTGTCTGCCGTTAGCGTCGACAACGCCGAGGCCAACCGCAAGGCCGAGTTGCCCGGATGGGACTTCCGCAACCAGGTGGACCTCGCCGACAAGGCGTGGAACGAGGCGCTGGGCAGGGTCACCATCAAGACCTCCAACCTCACGCAGCGACGCATCTTCTACACCGCCCTCTACCACACCATGACGGCGCCCTCGGTCTTCTCCGATGTCAATGGCGACTACCGTGGCGCCGATGGCGAGGTGCACCACGGCTCCTTCACCAACTACACCACGCTCTCGCTCTGGGACACCTACCGCGCCGCCCATCCGCTCATGACGCTCATCCATACCGACCGTCTGCCCGACATGGCCGAGACCTTCATCCATATCTTCCGTGAGCAGGGCAAGCTGCCCGTGTGGCACCTCATGGGCTGCGAAACCAACTGCATGGTGGGCAACCCCGCCATCCCCGTCCTCGCCGACATGGTGCTCAAGGGCTATGTGGCCGACCGCGAGGGGGCCTACGAGGCCATGAGGCAGTCGGCCATGGCCGATGAGCGCGGCCTCGACCTCCTCAAGCAGTATGGCTACCTGCCCTGCGACAAGGAGGAGAGTCGCGAGACGGTGGCCAAGGGCATGGAGTATGCCTTGGCCGACTGGTGTGTGGCGAAGGTGGCGCGCCTCTTGGGCAAGAAGGCCGACGCACGCTACTTCGCGCAGCGCGCCCTGGCCTACCGCAAGTATTTCGACCCGCAGACCACCTTCGTGCGCGGCATCGACAGCAAGGGGCTGTTCCGCGTGCCGTTCAACCCCTTCTCCGCCGACCACCGCATGGACGACTACACCGAGGGCAACGCGTGGCAGTACACGTGGCTCGTGCCCCACGATGTGCACGGACTGGTGAAGCTCTTCGGCAGTGAGCGGGCCTTCACCACGAAGCTCGACTCGCTCTTCGTCGTCACGGGCGACCTCGGGGCCAACGCGTCGCCCGACATCACGGGGCTCATCGGACAGTATGCCCACGGCAACGAGCCCAGTCACCATGTGCTATACCTATATAATTATGTGGGGCAACCGTGGAAGGGCGCCCGTCTGCTGCGCCAGACCATGACGGAGCTTTATCGCGACGACCCCGACGGACTCTGTGGCAACGAGGATGTGGGGCAGATGTCGGCGTGGTACATCCTCTCGGCCATGGGCATCTACCAGGTGGAGCCGGCCGGCGGACGTTACATCATCGGGTCGCCACTCTTTGACGAGGCCACGCTACAGCTCCCTCATGGCAAGAGCTTCTCTATAAGGACCCTCAACAACAGCGCCGAGAACATCTACGTGCAGGGCGCCAAGCTCAATGGCCGCCGCTACACCAAGTCCTACCTCCTCTACGACGACATCATGCGCGGTGGCGTGCTTGAACTGCAAATGGGCAGTCAACCCTCCAACTGGGGCACCCGTCCCGCCGACCGCCCCTAACCGCCCGCACAAAGCGCAGAGAACACCGCAATGACCATTCGGGCTGCTTGGGTCTAAAGCATGAGACTCGGCGAAGCCCCACCGACCAACGGGAGGTGATGACGGCTGAGAGAAACACCGTTGGTGTTTATTATCTCACGGCGAATAGATTTTTAGCCTCAGACGGCGCAACAACGAATTTCCCGAATTAACGAATTAGCATACGTTATTAGGAAAAATTCGAAAATTCGAGAAATTCGTTGTTACCGCGTCTGAGCGTAAAATAATTATTCGCAGGTCCTGTGATGAGGACGCGACTAAAGGCAAACGAGGCGGGCTGAAAGCCCAATGATCTCCTTAGCCCAGGGCAAGCGAAGCGACACCCTGGGTAAACCGCGCCCCACCACGCCACGCCCTGTAAGGGCAAAAGTAAACATAACACACTCTGTTTCAACACTTTTGCCCTTGCAGGGCGCTTGGCTGCGCTTCCATTTTACCCAGGGCGTCGTTTCGCTTGCCGCTGGGCTATGGACTTCTGCCCCTTTCGGGACGTGTGCTTTGACTTTCGCACGTCATTGCCTCCCGTTGGTCGGTGGGGCTTTGCCGGGCCTTTTTTAGAACACGAATCTCACGAATCTACCGAATGCAGATATGTGAAACGCCCCTGACGTTTGGAATCTCACGAGATTTGTCGTAGACCCACCGACCGAAGGAAGGTAATGCGTATCCTATTATACAGTGATGGCATTTTCTCTCGGTTGTCATTCGTGAGATAATAAACACCAACGGTGTTTCCTCTCAGCCGTCATTACCTCCCGTTGGTCGGTGGGGCTTCGCCGAGTCTCGTAAGATTCGTGAGATTCGTGTTCTTAAAAAAAAGTGCCGAGCGTTTACTTCGCTTCCTTGGGCTTCGCCGAGTCTCGTGTTCTTTAAAAAGTGCCGAGCCCCGATCGTCCTGCCCACCACATCATCATGTAACCAATCATTATCCCATGAAACATACCTTTTTAACCATTGCCCTCCTCGCCGCCACCACCGCCGTGGCGCAAGAGAACGCCAAGGTCGACATCCACGCTCGCTACACCCAGGTGGTGACACCCGTCGACGGACACTACACATCGAAGCGGCCACCCGTCGCCGACCGACTCTTCACCTCCGCCGCCGTGGAGAAGAAGATACGCGAGGTGCAGAAGGTGCTGCGCCACAACCCCAAGCTCGCATGGATGTTCGCCAACTGCTTCCCCAACACCCTCGAGAGCACCGTCCATTACCGACAGCTGCCCAATGGCGACGACGACACCTTCGTCTATACCGGCGACATACCCGCCATGTGGCTGCGCGACTCGGGCGCGCAGGTCTACCCCTATGTGGCGCTCGCCAACCAAGACGAGCGCCTGCGCCGCATGCTGCGCGGCGTCATCCTCCGACAGATGAAGTGCATCAACATCGACCGCTACGCCAACGCCTACAACGATGGGCCCACCGGCGCGGGGTGGCAGAAGGATGGCACCAAGATGCGGCCCGAGGTGTTCGAGCGCAAGTATGAGATCGACTCCTACTGCTATCCCATCCGGTTGGCCTACCACTATTGGAAGGTCACGGGCGACGACACCGTGTTTGCCGACGACTGGCTCGACGCCATCGGCAACATCCTCGCCACCTTCCACGAGCAGCAGCGCAAGACCACACGCAAGGCTTACCACTTCACACGCATGACCGACCGCGCCTTCGACACCGTGGGGTGGGATGGCTATGGGGCGCCCGTGAAGCCCGTGGGCCTCATCGCCTCCATGTTTCGGCCGTCCGACGACGCCACCATCCTGCCGTTCCTCGTGCCGTCCAACTTCATGGCGGTGTCGGCCATGAACAAGGCCGCCGAGATCCTGCGCCATTGCGCCCAGAAGGCCGACGGCGCCAAGGCCGACACCCTGCGTTCTCGCGCACGGCAGTGCAGCGACCTGGCGGCCGAGGTGAAGGCGGCGCTGCAGACCTACGCCGTCTACGACCATCCCAAGTATGGCAAGATCTACGCCTATGAGGTCGACGGCTTCGGCAACCAGCTCCTCATGGACGATGCCAACGTGCCGTCGCTCCTCGGCATGGGCTACATGGGCGATGTGGATGCCGCCGACCCCATCTACCAGAACACGCGACGCTTCGTGTGGAGCGACGACAACCCCTGCTTCTTCCGTGGCAAGGCGGGCGAGGGCATCGGTGGTCCGCATATCGGCTACGACATGCCGTGGCCCATGTCGATCATGATGAAGTGCTTCACCGCCACCTCCGACGACGAGATACGCTGGTGCATGCGCGCCCTGCTGGCCACCGACGCTGGCACGGGCTTCATCCACGAGTCGTTCCATAAGGACGACGCCACCCATTACACGCGCCCCTGGTTCGCCTGGCAGAACACCCTCTTCGGCGAGCTCGTCTGCAAGCTCATCCAGGATGGCAAGGCTCCGCTCCTCAACAGCCTGTAACTTAATGATCAGCGAGCGTTTCTTCGCTTGGTGAGGCTTCGCAGTGCCTTTTTAGAACACGAATCTCACGAGATTTGTCGTTGACCCACCGACCAACGGGAGGTAATCTACCGAATGCAGATATGTGAAACGCCCCTGGCGTTTGGAATCTCACGAATGCATATCATATGAAACACCGACGGTATTCCTCTCAGTTGTCATTCGTGAGATAATAAACACCGACGGTGTTTCTCTCAGTCGTCATTCGTAAGATTCGTGAGATTCGTGTTCTTTCAAAATCAGCGAGCGTTTACTTCGCTTCGTTGGGCTTCGCCGTGTCTTTTTTTTAGAACACGAATCTCCCGAATCTACCGAATGCAGATATGTGAAACGCCTCTGGCGTTTGGAATCTCCCGGATGCATATCATATGAAACACCGACGGTGTTTCCTCTCAGTTGTCATTCGTAAGATTCGTGAGATTACCTCCCGTTGGTCGGTGGGGCTTCGCCGAGTCTCGTGTTCTTAAAAAAAATAGCGAGTGTGTGCATCGGCCAGTGGGCTTCGCATGGCACTGCGTCTTGCCCTGGGCTTTCAGCCTGCCTCGTTTGCTTTTGTCATATCCTCATCACAGGACCTGCAAATGATTATTTTTTCTTTCTTTTTCTTTCTTGCTCATGCCCGCTTTTCTTGCCCGTCCCTTTTTGGGGGGAGGGTGGGGAGGCGTTGCGCTTGTCGGATTTTTAATAAGGGTTAAAAATACCCCCCCCCGTTGAAAAAAAACTTAAAAGACCTGTCCTGGATTAAAAAAAGTTAATACCTTTGCAGGGCTTTCTAAAAAGCAGAAATTAGAAATATTATTCATTTAGGGGATTTTTTATGATTAAGACTCTCGTAACCAATCGGGAGTGGGGGAAATTTTCTCACACCCAAGTTGCCTCGGCAGTAAAAGCTTGCCTGGGGCGCACCGAAGTCGCCAAACGACTTCTCTTCTTCACATTCGCCGTAGTGGCATCGTTCGCTTGCCAGACGGCAAACGCACAAGCTACAGCATCAACGTGGACCGGATCTACACCTGCTCAGGCAGATGGCCAAACCGTTTACCTTTACAACGTAGGTGCCAAGCAATACCTTGGAAAGGGTGGCCGCTGGGGCACGGAGGCTACCATGAACGTGGAGGGTACACCGTTCAAGCTGACTTACTCCAGTAGCACTGGCACCTTCACGCTTACCTCAAAGGTGAAGCAGGAAGGTGGCGATAGCCATGGTAAGCTGTCCCTGATGGATGGTACAGGCCTAACCTCTCAACACGATAAGTTTAACTATTTCGTGGATGGTAATGTGAAAGCTTCTGAGAACCACACGTTCACTGCCATGGGTAATACAACCGAAGGCTACACCCTTTCTATCACATCAACAAGTAGCACACCTGAGTCAGGCACTAAAAGTTCTATGGCAGGCAAAACCTTTTATATGTTTGCAGAGGCTGCCTACGGACATGTGAGTTCTCGATTGGAAACTGCCACTTCAACCATGCTCGGCATTCCTGCCGATTCAGCAGCTTATAGCAAGTGGGTCATCGTGACGGAGGATCAGCGTAAGGACGCTTTCAAGACAGTTAACAACGCCCATGTGGCAGCAGTGAACGCCACCTTCTTGATGTCCGACTTCGACTTCGCCCGTAAAGACTACACTTGTTCTGAGTGGAGGACAGAGGCTACCGCCTCGGGAACCACTACAGGAAAACTCTCTTTTGTTGGAAATAAGGTCTGCAAGCCAACGGATGCTATTCCTTCGACCACTAAGGTGTACACGTACACCAGCGAGCATGATTATCAATACTCAATTTTATCTTCATTAAGGTCACATACTTCTACGATCACAACCACTGAGGATCATGGAGAAACTTGGGTAAGAGAGTGCCAAGAAAGTTCGGAGCATGCTACTGGTTATACAACAACAGTTACTTACACCAAGACGAAAACGGAGGAAAAGGTTGTTGAGGGTTACACCTATTACTTGGGTAACGGTTACGATGACACAACATACAAAGCTGGCGAAACCGACCCCAACACAGGCGAGAAGATGACGGTAGGTGAGAACCGTCAGCAATCCTACGGTGGTGCTTGGACTGCCAACATCCACGGTAAGCGTGGTTCAGTGGTGCAGACCATTCCCGCTACGAACATGATCAAGGAGGGTTGGTATCGCATTAGCTGTGTAGGCTTCTCAACCACCACAAAGGGTATCGCTCGCCTTTTCGCCGCTGCAGGTAAGGGTAACAATACCACAGGTTCTGGTGGCACGGAACAGACCGAGAAGTTTGCTATCGCCAGCTTGCACCAGATCGACGCTGCCAGCCGCCCCGCTACTTATGTGGCTGCTTCGAAACTCCTCGATACACCCAATGTTAACACGTTCGACGCTTCAGTGAAGGTGTATGTGTCGAAGACCATTGAAGCCGAAACACCATATGAGACGCTCTCATTCGGTATTCAGGTGGGTAGCGCTGCCGATCCAACTCAGGACGCTGATGCCGACGCTTGGACCTGCTTCGATAACTTCAAGATTGAGTACCTCGGTACTCCCACGAACGAGATCATCCTCGATGAGGATCAGACCGATGGTGGTTATATCAAAGCACAGGCCTGGGACGACAACAAGACGGTCCAGAAGTCGATCGTTTACCTGCACCGCTCCATGAACGCTGACAAGTGGAACTCACTGGTGTTGCCCATCAACCTCAATGTGGGTCAGGTGAAGAGCATCTTCGGCGACCAGGTACACATCTCTAAGTTCGTCGGTGCCAAAGCAGATCACCCGCAGCGCATCGTCTTCGATCCGATCACAGCCGATCGCAACGACCCTGATGCCATTGCTATCGAGGCTGGTAAGCTCTATCTCGTGAAGCCCACGGCCGAGGGCGGTATGCTTAAAGACCAGGCGGTGAAGACATTTAACAAAGACGGCTATAACATCTCGGTGAAGGACTACTACACCATCGTGGGTGTGACCTTCAAGAAGAAGAGCGAGATTGCCGATAACGCCTACTCAGGCCGCGTGATGGGTGATACAGGCTCTGAGGAGTTTGGTACTAAGCAGCAGGTGCAGTTCGTGGGTACTTACGTGAAGTGCTTCGACACCAACAACATTCCCGCCAACTCTTACGTGCTCAATGGCAACAACGTGGGTGGCACGGCCGGCCTCTGGTACTACCGCACAGTGGAGACCAAGACCAAGGGCTTCCGCGGATGGTTGCAGTCGGCTAATGACCTGCCCTCAAAGGGCTTCGAGTATGAGATCGAGGGCGTTGTCGATCAGGTGAACGGCGACGTGACCGCCATCGAGGGCATCGAGGCTGCGCAGCAGCACAGCGGCAACATCTACAACCTCAACGGACAGCTTGTGCGCCAAGGTGCCACCTCTACCGAGGGTCTGCCCAGCGGCCTCTACATCGTAGGCGGCAAGAAGGTGGTAGTGAAGTAAATCCATAGGTCGAACTCTTTAATCAGCAATCAACATGAAAAAGCAATATATGCAGCCCACTGCCGTTAAGGTGGCAGTGATGGGCGCCCTGATGCACACCGGAAGCGTCCAGAACACCACAGGCGATGTGCAGACAGGTGTCCAGGAAAACAATAAGGATGGTTTCGAGGCTGGCTCTAAGGATCACAGCACCAACCTCTGGAACAAATGGGACGAGTAATCCCCCAGTGAATGTCGATATGACATTCCTACAACATAGGTAGTTACAGGCGGATGTGTCCGCCAGCATAAAAGTAACGACATTTTTATTTCGGAATAACAATCAGCAAGCCGGCCGTCAGCGATGATCGCCGGCTTGTTTGGTTAAGGTGCAGCCGATAATGGACGGGCTGAAAGCCCAATGAGCACATAGCCCAGGGCAAGCGAAGCGGCACCCTGGGTTTACGGATTGATACAAGCAAACGCGCCCTGCAAGGGCAAAAGCATTGATAATTAACGCTTTTGCCCTTGCAGGGCGCAT
>ERZ1026888.574-NODE-574-length-19566-cov-31.973092_pt1 | contig 19566 bp, 16 predicted proteins | sample MGYA00380174_ERZ1026888 | MGnify/ENA primary metagenome ERZ1026888 (study PRJEB33269, sample SAMEA4719810) | human gut metagenome | biome: human-associated habitat; feature: organic feature; material: feces | place: Cameroon | collected 2013-10 ...
AACACGAAAGTAGGAGATAAACACCTATAATTAGTGTTTACCTCCTACTCGATTAATCCCCACGCACTCCTCCGTCCTCTAAAATCCTTTTTTTCCTGAAAACCAGAAATAAAAAGCAAAAAATCCCGAATTTTCTTTTTGTTTTCAAAATAAAAGTTGTACTTTTGCAATCGTATCCGCACAACATATATTATGTGGGAAAAAGAATCTTGGCTCATGCCAAAAAAAACAAGAACAACATGAAAAATTTATATTTACTGCAGTTTGCCTGTTTTCTCTTCATGCTCATCAATGCCTTTATCCTTGGCATTGCACGTCTGCACATGAAGTGGCCGAACCGGCGATATGAACAGTCACGCTGGCTGATAGTCACAGCCATGATCATACTGGCTATACAATATCTGATGCAGATGCTCCTGGGCTTTCGGGCGAAAGGCGATGCCATAGGTGCCGTTTGCAACATGCTGGTCTATCCCCCTTGCTTCTCGCTCATCGCCATAGGCATTTACAATATCGAGGCTACCCATGCCAACCGCCGGAAGATGAACATCGTTTGCGCCAGCATCTATGCCGCCATATTAACAGCCTTCTGCATAGGTTATAGTCAGAGCGGAAGTTTCCATATCGGCAGCTGGCTCTATGCGATGAACGTCCTCTTCGGCATCAACATAGCCTATTGCATCTATATGATAGTAGTGGAAATGAGAAAGCGCAAGATGATGCTTGAGGTGATGGCGGGCAACGATATCCTGCCTTATGTGCGATATGCCCGAGCCAGCATATTCATCCCTTTCCTGCCGGCTTTGAGCATTCCTGTTGCCGTTCTATCTACCCAATCTTTATATGTTATCGGACCTTTGGGGCTGTTTGCAGTGCTTTTCTTCATGCTCAGTTTTGTAGCTTTGGGTTATAATTACGTACCTGCCGAAGGAATTTTAAATAAGGAGGAAGAAGAGGCGGCAGCTATAAAAAGCAGTCAGATGAAAGATAGCCTGATGGAAGATAGTTGGATGAAAGATAGTCAGATGAAAGATGATCAGGTGGAAGATTGCCAGCTGGAAAGCGTAGAAGACGCTACGGACATTTCAGAGCAGCAGGAAGTCATCCGCCAGAAGCTGGAAGCCTGGTGTGATGCCGGGGGGTACAGGGATACATCATTGAATATGGTAACCCTGTCACGTTCGTTGAATCTCACCAAAAACGAGTTGTCCCGCTACCTCTCATCCTGTCTCAATACCACCTTCCGCATCTGGCTTGCCGAGGTTCGTTTTGAGGCAGCCAAGAAGATGATGTTGGAAAGTCCCGATTTCGGCAATGACATCATTTCTGCCGAATGCGGCTTCTCTTCGCGCACCCATCTCTATCGTATGTTCAAAGAGAAGGAAGGCTGTTCGCCTACTGCTTGGAGGGTAAAAAATGTTAAAAAGAGTATATAAATAGTATATAAGGTGTCTCCTTCCCCCCGAAGGAGACACCTTTTTGGTAGGAATGCGACACAAAAGTGAGGGAATGCGACACCTTTTTCGAAAAAAAACACTATCTTTGCAGCTTGATAAATCTTAGTAGTTATATAATCAATTTACAAATATAGTATTTTTATGAATCATTTTACCAGTCAATCCAATGGGTCGCACCGCGGCCGTATGTACAATGGGGGGGCGATAATCCGTAGATTCGCTCTGTTCCCATTGATGTTGCTCATGTTGTTGCTTCTGCCAGCCGGCATGGTTGCGCAGAAGGCTGCTTCCAGTTCTAAGTATATAGCAACGTATGATTCCGAAAGCGAAACCTTGACTTTCGAGAAAGGTGAAAGCCTTTCAGCCTATAGTGTTTTTGTGACAGATGGTATGAAGGTGGGTAATCAGTTCAAGCTTCATATTACTGGTATCAAGCACATTGTTCTCGATAAGAGTTTCGAAACATTCTCTCCAACAACGTTAAACCATTTCTTTGCAAACCTCACTAAGTTGGAAACAATTACAGGTCTGGAATATTTGAATACTGCGAATGTGACGGATATGAGTTTTCTGTTTTATGATTGCCAAAAGCTCACCTCGCTCGACCTCTCTCATTTCAATACCGCGAATGTAACAAACATGAGCAGTATGTTTGATGGTTGCACAGGTCTCACCTCGCTTGATGTTACTAATTTCAATACCGCTAATGTGAAGAATATGCGTTATATGTTCTCAGGCTGCCATAAGTTGAAGGAAATTTACATATCAAGCAAGTTTGTCACTGATACAGTGAAATCCAGCGAAGACATGTTTTTGGGTTGTAACTCTCTCTCCGGTGACATAGATTGGACATCAGATAAAGCAACCGATAAAACCTATGCCAAGACAGGTGGCGGATACTTCCGTGACAAGGCTTATGATAACCGCCCTTTTGTGAAATTTGCTGACGGCACGCTGACTTTCCGTTGTGGATACAAGAAGATTTTTGGCGATAAAGAGTATGCACTCAATAGTGGCGGTGAGATACCAGCATGGAACAAATCAAAAAATAACTATCCCCGAGTTGTGTTCGATGCCTCGTTTGCCAATGCAAGACCTACGACTTGTTATGCGTGGTTCAAAAATTTCACTAATCTGACGCAAATAGAAGGCATAGAGAATCTTAATACCGAGAAGGTAACGGATATGTGCTCTATGTTCTCTACGTGCCTTTGTCTTAAATCGCTCGATGTCACAAACTTCAATACAGCGAATGTGAAGGATATGGGCTCTATGTTCTTTGGCTGCAGAAATCTCGCAGAACTCGACCTCTCTAATTTCAATACAGCGAATGTGAAGGATATGAGCTCTATGTTCTCTGAATGCAAAAATCTCGCAGAACTCGACCTCTCTAATTTCAATACCGCTAAAGTGATGAATATGGCCACTTTGTTCTCTGGCTGCTTAAATCTTACAACCATCTACGTTAACGATGACTTTGTAATAACCAATAAAAGTTATAGATTGTTCATTGGTTGCACAAAACTCAAAGGAGCTATAGATTTTGACAAGCTCAAGACCAACTACAGTTTCGCCAATTACAAGACTGGCTACTTCACCAAGCTGGTAGGCAAGAATGGCGATGAGAAGATAGGAGCAACGGGAGAACCTCTTGCTACGGATAATCTCGTTCTTGAAGATAGCAAGGATTTCGTGGCTTACGAGCCATTCGCAGCCAAGGCTGCGTCTTATAGCCGCACGATGAAGGAAGGCACCACCTGGGCAACGCTCTGCCTGCCATTCGATGTATCGCTCGCAAATCAGAACTTCCGTGCCTTCAAGCTCCTCTCGGCTGATGATGCTGCTGAAACTGTAGAACTCGAAGAGATAGAGACAAGCATCGCTGCTGGTACTCCTGTTATCATTAAGATGAAGGATGGAGAAACAAAGCTCAAGTTCTCTGAAGCCGACAAGGAGATTACAAATGAAGTAAAGACAGCAGAAACAGCTAATGGTAACTATCAGCTCCAGGGACTCTATACCCAGAAGGAGTTCAGCAAGGATGCTGATAACAACTGCTACATCGTGAAGGGCGACAAGCTGATGAACCCAGCCAAGCTGTTGGAGGATACAGAAACAGAGTTTGTGGGCAGTAAACCTTTCCGTGCTTACATGGTAGATAAATCTCCTGCTCCTGTAGCTCGTGCCAGAATGTTCAGCATCCGCCTCGGCGACGGCACCACAGCCATCAAGCAGCTGGAAGCAGATACTGCAGATGTAGCAGATAGCAAGGCAGAATACTACGACCTCCAGGGTCATCGCCTCCAGGATCTGCAGAAGGGCGTGAACATCGTGAAGCGTGGCGGCAAGACCATGAAGGTTATCATCAAGTAAGATTGTCATTAAGTAATAGAAATAGAAATTAAAACAGATATGAGAAAGAAGAATTATATCAAGCCTGAGGCACTGGTGGTGCCAACAGAGGCATCTGTTATCCTTGCTGGCTCTACCTATATCCAGAAGGCGGATGAAGCGGATTATACAAACGAAAAAGTACGTGATTTCTGGGATAGTAAGGACAGTAAGAGTATTTGGGCAGACTAGCACCAGAATCTCTATCGTAGTCCCCGACAGGCAGCACCTTTGCTGCCTGATGTATAAAATAAAAAAGCCCCCCGATGCGTATGGCACTGGGGGCTTTTTCTGCTTTCTTCTTTTATACTTCCTTCCAATCTACCAATCCCTTTCCCATATCATCCAGTTCTATGGCAAGGGCGATTACTTTTCTCCTATCAGCCTTGAATGGCTCGGCATACTGCTTGGCTTTCATCTGCTCCGTGGCTGCATCCACGCTGCCGTTGTTGCTTAGCTTCAGCTCCAGCACATAGATAAAATGGGTAGTTTCTACCACCATATCAATCCTGCCCGTAGCTATCATCTTCTCCACTTCTACCCGGCAGCCGATGGCATTGAAGATGGTGCTAAGAATCAGGCGGTAGCGCTCCTCCATATCCATGCTGGCAAGCTTCTTGTTGCTGTAGGGCACATCCGCAATAAGTGCTTTCAGGCATTTCATGGCTTCTGGAAGTTTGCCAAGCTGAAGGGCAAGAAACAAATCTGACTGGGTAGATTGGATGTCACCATTGCCTCGCAGCGTAAGTGCCGGTAACACCGTTTCGTAAAGTGCTTGCCTTACCTCTGAATTAGGAAAGCCCAGAATATAGACTCCCATCTGGTAATCCTTAATGGTAAGATATCCCGACTGATAGAGGAACAGTTCTGCTCCTCCGCCCGTCACATCAGAAGTTTCGATGGTTTGACGGAGAATGGTGCAAGGATCAAAATTACCCAATCTGAGTTCCATGTTATCCACAAACTTAGGCAACAGCGAGGTGGCACCCGATGAAGCCCAGTAGTTCTTCAAGTCAGAATCAGCCAAGGCATTGATGAGGCTGAACGGATTGAAGACATCCACCATGTTACGGCGACTGAAGTGATATCCGTCATAGTAGGCTGTCAGTTGCGCTACAGCTTCATCGAATGTCCAGTCTTCATATTCTGCCAACTTGTTGATTTCCGGCTTGAAATCGCGTAAAACTTCTTGCTTCGTAATACCGCAGATGGCTGCATATTCCGGCTCGAAACTGATGTTGCTCAGATTGTTGAGCACGGAGAAGAGAGATATCTGCGTAAACTTTGTGATGCCGGTGATGAAGACAAACTTCTCGTATTTGTCATCAGCTTTGAGAATGGCAAACACCTCCCTATAGATAGATGTACATGCTTTATGCTGCGGAGTCTTCCAGGAATGCTGCAATGGCGAGTCGTATTCATCGATGAGGATGGCCACCTGCAGTCCGGTTTGCTCATACGCCCCCACGATTATTGCATCAAAACGGTCGGCAAGCTTGGCGGTTGGCTTAGGAGTAATGCCATATTCCTTCTCTAATCTGTCGAAACTGATGTCGAGATAAGAGCGCAATGTTTCCGGCTCTGCGCCTGCACGGCTCATGTCCAGCCTGATGACAGGTCGCTTCACCCATTCCGTCTCCATCTGCATGATTTTCAGCCCCTCGAAGAGTTCCTTCTTTCCCATGAAGTAGGCTTCGAGCGTATCTACCAGCACCGATTTGCCAAAGCGGCGTGGGCGGCTCAGGTAATTATACTTCTTTCCCCTGTTGGCAAGTTGCCAGATAATATCTGTCTTGTCAACGTAAAGGTATCCACCCTTTCTGATTTCCTCAAAAGACTGGATGCCTACAGGCAATATTCTATCGTTTGTCTCTACCATAATTCCTAATCTTTGGTTTCCATTTGCAAATTTACGATTATTTTTCCAAACCGCCATGCTTTTTCCCGATTTTTCTTGCTGGTTTCAAAATACAAGCGTAATTTTGCGGTAGCTTCGAGATTATAAAAATGTGTTAAAAAACACGTCATAGGTGTCTCCTTCCCCACGAAGGAGACACCTTTTTGGTAGGAATGCGACACAAAAGTGGGGGAATGCGACACCTTTTTTCGAAAAAAAACACTATATTTGCAACTCGATAAGAATCAGTAATTATATAACCGTTAAACAAAATATGTTTTTTATGAATCATTTCACCAATCAATCAAATGGGTCGCACCGCGGCCATTCTTTGATGGGCAGAGCCATGATCCGAAGGTTCGCCCTGTTCCCAATGATGTTGCTCATGTTGCTGCTTCTGCCTGACGGCATGATGGCGCAGAAGGCTGCTTCCAGTTCTAAGTACATAGCAACGTATAACTCCACCACCCAAACCTTGACTTTCAGGAAATATACAGATAAAAGACTTCCAAACATGAGTGCTTGGGTAGAAGATAATATGACGGTGTGGGCTATGATTAGTAACTTAAAAGCAAATAGTACCTTAGGAAATATTGACGTCGAGCATATTGTTTTTGATCAGAGTTTCAGTACATTCACTCCGACAACTTTGAAAAAATTCTTTTCTGGCCTCACTTACTTGGAAACAATTCAAGGTCTGGAATATTTGAACACTACGAATGTGACGGATATGAGCTATATGTTCTCTAACTGCATGTTTATCCAGCGGATCAACGCTACAAAAATCAAAACAGAGAAAGTGACGAACATGGAAGGTATGTTCCAGTCCTGTAAAACACTGACTTCGCTCGACCTCTCTAATTTCAATACAGGGAAGGTGACAAACATGAAAGGTATGTTTAGAAATTCCGACAAATTGGAGGCAATTATCGCATCAAACAAGTTTGTCACTAATGCTGTGACAGCCAGCGATGACATGTTTAAAGGCTGCAAAGCTCTCTATGGTGACATAGAATGCACACCAGATAAAGCAGCCGATAAGACCTATGCCAAGATAGATGGTGGCTACTTTCGCATGGCGGGTGTGGCAGACCGCCCTTGGGCGGAATATGCTGACGGAACGCTGACCTTCCGATACGGATACAAAAGGAAATTGGGTGCCAATGAGTATGAACTCAATAGTGCCGGATGGACTCCTGATTGGACAGATGATGGTAAAGCAAGCGATATTACAACGGTTGTGTTCGATGCCTCGTTTGCTAATGCAAGACCAACGAGTTGTTATATGTGGTTCAAGAATTTCGCTTATCTGACGCAAATAAAAGGCATAGAGAATCTGAATACAGAGAAAGTGACGAATATGTATCAAATGTTCTGTTTATGTAGTTCTCTCAAATCGCTCGATGTTACTCATTTCAATACAGCGAATGTGACGAATATGAATGGTATGTTTGATTCCTGCGATAGTCTCGCTTCGCTCGACGTTACTCACTTCAATACAGAGAAAGTGACGGATATGGGCTGTATGTTCAGTAGTTGCATGGCTCTCGAATCGCTCGATGTTACTCACTTCAATACAGAGAATGTGACGATTATGGGCTTTATGTTCGGTAATTGTAGATCTCTCACCAAGCTCGATGTTACTCATTTCAACACAGAGAAAGTGACAGATATGAGCTTTATGTTCAGTGGCTGCAAAAATCTCAAATCGCTCGATGTTACTCATTTTAATACAGCGAATGTGAAGAATATGAAATGGATGTTCAATTACTGCCCTCAACTTACCTCGCTCGATGTTACTCATTTCAATACAGCGAATGTGACGGATATGAGCTGTATGTTCAATGAGTGTGATATTCTCGCTTCGCTCGACGTTACTCACTTCAATACAGCGAAAGTGACGGATATGAACGGTATGTTCAGTGGCTGCAAAAAACTCAAATCGCTCGATGTTACTCATTTCAATACAGCGAATGTGACGAATATGGCAGATATGTTCTCAAACTGCTCTTCTCTCACTTCGCTCGACCTTAGTAGCTTCAATACAGAGGAGGTGACTTATATGGCAGAAATGTTCTTTCTGTGCTATTCTCTTGCAACCATCTACGTTAGTGATAAGTTTGTAACATCCCGTGTAACTAATGGTAATCTAATGTTCTCCGAGTGCAAAAAACTCAAAGGTTTTCTAGAGTATAAAGATAAAACGGAAAATTACGACCACTACTACGCCAACTACAAGACAGGCTATTTTACCAAGCTGGTAGGCAAGAATGGTGATGAGAGATTCTGTATTACAGGAGAAACGAAGCAGCTTACTGTTGATAATCTCACTCTTGCCGACGACAAGGATTTCGTGGCTTACGAGCCATTCGCAGCCAAGGCTGCATCTTATAGCCGCACTGTAGAAGGTACTACCTGGGCAACGCTCTGCCTGCCATTCGAGGTATCATTGCAGAATCAGAACTTCCGTGCCTTCAAACTCCTTTCGGCTGATGATGATGATGAAACAGTAGAACTCGAAGAGATAAAGACAAGCATTGCTGCTGGTACTCCTGTTATCATCAAGATGAACGAAGGAGCAACACAGCTCAACTTTACTGTAGCTGACAAGGAGATTACAAATGAAGTAAAGACAGCAGAAACTGCTAATGGCAACTATCAGCTCCAGGGACTCTATACCCAGAAGGTGTTCAGCAAGGATGCTGATAACAACTGCTACATCGTGAAGGGCGACAAGCTGATGAACCCAGCCAAGCTGTTGGAGGATACAGAAACAGAGTTTGTGGGCAGTAAACCTTTCCGTGCTTACATGGTAGATAAATCTCCTGCTCCTGTAGCTCGTGCCAGAATGTTCAGCATCCGCCTCGGCGACGGCACCACAGCCATCAAGCAGCTGGAAGCAGATGCAGCAGATAGCAAGGCGGAATACTACGACCTCCAGGGCCATCGCCTCCAGGATCTGCAGAAGGGCGTGAACATCGTGAAGCGTGGTGGCAAGACCATGAAGGTTATCATCAAGTAAGATTGTCATTAAGTAATAAAAATAGAAATTAAAACAGATATGAGAAAGAAGAATTATATCAAGCCTGAGGCACTGGTGGTGCCAACAGAGGCATCTGTTATCCTTGCTGGCTCTACCTATATCCAGAAGGCGGATGAAGCGGATTATACAAACGAAAAAGTACGTGATTTCTGGGATAGTAAGGACAGTAAGAGTATTTGGGCAGACTAGCACCAGAATCTCTATCGTAGTCCCCGACAGGCAGCACCTTTGCTGCCTGATGTATAAAATAAAAAAGCCCCCGATGCGTATGGCACCGGGGGCTTTTTTGAATATTTTCCCAAACTGCCATGCTTTTTCCCGATTTTTCTTGCTGGTTTCAAAATAAAAGTTTATCTTTGCAGCAGACAAATTTTAAAAAGGAGGTCGTGATGCCAAAGATATTTGAATACTTCGGATTTATTTTTCTATTCTATTCGAATGAGCATGAGCCTATACACGTTCATGTGATGAAGGATGGACATGAAGCTATATTTGAAATAATATTAGAGAATGGTGAACTTGTTGAAATTCACAGAAGAAATTCTAGTAAGATACCACCATTAAGTGAAAAGGATGCTGCTACAGCAGAGGCCTTTGTGAAGAAGTACTATAAGAATATAGTTGATAAATGGGTAAACTTCTTTATATATAAGAAAAGAATACGTTCAACTAAAATTACAAAGAAAATATGAACTTAAGTATTGTTTCTGCAAAATATGTGGCGCCATTAAAAGTTGAATTGCACTTTAATGATGACACCGTTAAGACGATAGATGTTGGTGCTTTTATCAAGAAACATCCACATCCGCAATATAACTCTTACTTGAATGAAAAAAAATTCAAAAAGTTCAAGATAGAGTTTGGTAATATCGTTTGGGGAAAGAATTGGGATTTGATATTTCCAATAGATAAGTTATATTCTGGCGTTTGCTGCTGAAAGAGCAGATACGCGAGATAGAGTATCTCTTTCGTTTTTCAAGAATACAAGTCCGCTAGGCATCCCGCCGGATTGCAATCCGGCGGGATGCCTAGCGGGGAATTACACCTTTTTACGATTATTTTCCGTAATTTCTGGGATAGTAAGGACAGTAAGAGTATTTGGGCAGACTAGCACTAGAATCTCTATCGTAGTCCCCGACAGACAGCACCTTTGCTGCCTGATTTATAAAATAAAAAAGCCCCCGATGCGTATGGCACCGGGGGCTTTTTCCGTTTTCTTCTTTATTCTTCTTTATATTTCCTTCCAATCTTCTTTTATACTTCCTTCCAATCTACCAGTCCCTTACCCATATCATCCAGCTCTATGGCAAGGGCGATTACTTTTTTCTTATCAGCCTTGAAAGGCTCGGCATACTGCTTGGCTTTCTAGAATAAATATTTTATTACTATTCCCGTAAGAATAGCGATAGTGAAACTAGAAAACGTGCCTATCAGAACATATTCTGTTGTACGGATTTCCTTGGCTTTGTTTAATTCACCAAAACGGAAAACTGATTTTGCGGCCAACAAGAAGCCGACCCCTTCAAAACTGCCAACAAGGACAAATGTAAGAATCATGATTCTTTCTATGTAACCAATCCATTGTCCGGCATTAGGCAAGCTCTGAGTGTTAGATGATACAGGCGTCCATTTGTTGAGAAACAACCCTAAAAGGATGGAAGATGGTCTTAACATTAATATATATGCCATGATGGACAAGCCAGCATGACCAATCTGCCACCAATACATATGCCATACATGCATGTATGGCACTATGAAGCAACAGATAACCTAGCCCTTTTATCCCAGATTTGCGCTTCCCATTATTGATATTGTCTGTTTGAAGTATAAAATCAGAACATAGATGAGCGCAGAGTAATTTTATAAGTATGATGAAAGTTTCCATTTTATTGCTTATTGTATTTTGAAATTAGCGATTTGAAATATTTCACATAGTCAAGGATTAGCTGTCCTTTAGCTGAACTCCAGTGGGAATTAAAGTTTTGTCTTGTCATGCCCAAATCCCCGGCCAGATCTTTCTGAAGCTTAGGGAAGAGTATTGACTGATAGACTACTTTAGCTTGTTTTGCTGTCCATGCTGTAATTATGTCATCAGCAAAGCGAGTAACAAGTTCTATGTCTCTATCAAAATCAGACCATGTGGTAGATATACTCAGCCTTTTTTTCCCGATGTTGTCAAACGATCGGCCAGATAATCTGAAAGCCTCTCCATCGCTGGTTACGATGTTGTCGCTTTCAAAAGAAATATCACCAATACCAATGGACAATCTTGCATCCCAGAGTTGCTGTTTGTCAGGAGTCGTTGCTTTAAGTTTTGCCCTAAGCGCAATGGCTACAGCCAATGCATAGTCTGGCTTATCAACAACTATTTGGAAACTATCGCCACGATACATTTCCAGCTTGATGAGAGTGAGAGGCAGAAAATCTGTAACGCATACATTTAATGCATCCAATACAGTCTGTCTCCATTCTGTAGCAATATTTGTGGAGTTTACCATATCTCCTGTAATTACGCCTTTTATCATAAACTTGAATAATTTGATTAATTCTGGTGCAAAGATAATATTTTTCTTTCATTAAATCAAAGATATTACCTTGATTTTGTGTAATCAAGCTATTTTGCTTGATTTGTGATATATAAAAGTTATGATCCAGCACTTTATATGAAATGACAGGGCATTCTTGAATGGCTCGGCATACTGCTTGGCTTTTATCTGCTCCGTGGCAGCATTAACACCGCCGTTATTGCTCAGCTTCTGAAGTAAGTGCTGGCAATATCGTCTCATAAAGTGATTTTTTTACCTCAGAATTAGGGAATCCTAGAATATAGATTCCCATCATATAATCCTTAATCGTGAGATAGCCTGTCTGATAGAGGACAAGTTCTGCTCCACCATCAGTCACATCAGAAGTCTCCAGTGTATCGCTAATTATCGGACAATACTCGAAATCTTTCAACCTCTTTTTAATATCATCTTCAAACTTAGAGAGTAGTGGCGATGTCCCGGATGAAAACCAATAGTTCTTCAAATCAGAATCTGCCAATGCATTGATAAGACAGAAAGGATTGAATACATCCACCATGTTACGGCGACAGAAGTGATAGCCACCACAATAAGAAGACAGCAGCATTGCAGCTTCATCGAATGTCCATCCTTTACATGCTGCCAATTTGTTGATTTCCGGTTTGAAATAACAGATAGCTTCTTCTTTTGTGATACCACATAGAGCAGCATATTCTGAATCAAAACCAATGAAACTCAAATTGTTGAGACCTGAGGTTAGGGAGAATTGCGAAAATTTGGTGCAGGCTGTTATAAAGATAAAGTTTTCGAATTTGTCCATAGATTTGAGAATGACAAATACGTCTCTATATATTGCCGTACATTTTTCGTATAACGGAGTCTTCCAGGAACGTTGCAATGGAGAGTCGTATTCATCAATGAGAATGACAACCTGCTCTCCGGTTTGCTCATAAGCAATCCTTACTATTTCAGACAGACGAGTAGCTAAGGAAGAGTTATTGCTGACTTCAATCTCATATAAAGATTCATATTCCTGAAAGGTATAGTCCAGATAGCTTCGTATGCTTTCCGGCTCTGCGCCTGCCTGGCTCATATCGAGTCTGATGACAGGTCGCTTCACCCATTCCGTCTCCATCTGCATGATTTTCAGCCCCTCGAAGAGTTCCTTCTTTCCCATGAAGTAGGCTTCGAGCGTATCTACCAGCACCGATTTGCCAAAGCGGCGTGGGCGGCTCAGGTAATTATACTTCTTTCCCCTGTTGGCAAGTTGCCAGATAATATCTGTCTTGTCAACGTAAAGGTATCCACCCTTTCTGATTTCCTCAAAAGACTGGATGCCTACAGGCAATATTCTATCGTTTGTCTCTACCATAATTCCTAATCTTTGGTTTCCATTTGCAAATTTACGATTATTTTCCCAAACCGCCATGCTTTTTCCCGATTTTTCTTGCTGGTTTCAAAATAAAAGCGTAAATTTGCGGTAGCATTTAAAAACAGAACCGTATCATCTTAAAATAGAAAGGTTATGAAGTACTTGGACCCTAAGGCAGACCTCACGTTCAAGAAGATATTCGGCAATCATCCTAAAAGACTGATCAGCCTTCTGAACGCCCTCCTGCCACTCAGCGAAGAAGAGCAGATACGGCAGATTCTGTAGATTCAACAGATTCATATGATGCCAGCTGGCAAAATACAGAAAGCCTCCGATGCGTATAGCACCGGGGGCTTTTTCTGTTTCAAGGGTGATGATTCGTGGATAGACAACTTCTGCTGGGCCATGTGGCATCAAGGCAGGGTCGTCATTTTCAAAAAATCTCGCAGATGAATATGCTTGATACCATCTATATTGGTTTGACTATAAAGCTTGTCCATGGAAATCACGTATTTGGGATGACTGTCTTTTATCAGTTTCAAATTGCCAAATTCACGTTCTACCGTTTCCTCAGAGGCTAGCAGATAGGTAACTTGCACATAAACCACACTATCCGCTTTTTCGGCAACAAAATCAATCTCAGCCTTATACATCTGTCCAACATAGGTTTTATACCCCATCCTGCTCAAATGTATATATACAGCGTTCTCCATCACTTTTTCTATATCAAAACGCCTGTTTCCACCTATAATATGATTCCTGATGCCCAGGTCTTCAAAATAGAATTTATCGCCCAACTCGAAAAGTCGCTTACCATGAATGTCGTATCTGTTAACTCTGTCGATGATAAACGCATTACTCAAATACTCTAAATATGTAAGAATCATCTTTGCCGATGTTTCGGTGTTCTGACTCTTCAGAAATTTTACAATACTCGTTGCAGAGAACTGTTTACCGATGTTATCGCTCATAAACTTCAGCAGCGTTCGCAACAATGGTATATTTCTGATGTTTTCTCGCTCAATGATATCACGAAGCACAATCGTATTATACACATTATCAAGATAATCTTCTATCAGGTCGGTATTATCCAATCCCAAATTGCGCAATTGCGGAAGCCCGCCATACTGAAGGTACAGGTTCAGAGAAGCATCGTCATCTTTCAGTTCATGGAAAGTCAGAAACTCTTCATAACAAAGTCCTCGAATACGATAGGCTATATATCTACCTCTCAGGCGAGTTGCCAATTCGCCCGAGAGCATCTTGGCATTGCTGCCGGTAATCATAATCTGGCAGGTATCATCCGATTGGATACTGAGGAGTGCTTTCTCGAAATCAGAAATCTCTTGCACTTCATCAATAAACAGATAGTTTTCCTTGCCCTCAACGATGTTGGCTGCTACATAAGCTTCCAAATCCTGATAGTTGGCAATCATATCAAATGAGGTCTTCTCCTTATCTATATAGATTACGTGATTTTCCTTATCCTCGGCGATGTGATTATAAATATGCCGCATTACACAACTCTTTCCGACACGCCTCTGGCCCGTCAGTGCAATCATCATTCCACGTCCAAACATGCGTTCGATACGATCGGAATACCCTAGTCTTTCTAAAATTTTTTGTTTCATACGAGTAAAACTTTTCGCAAAGATACAGAATTTATTTCATACGAGTAATAAATTCGATATATTTTTTTTGTTTATTACTTATAATTAACAGAATTGGCAAGGAAAGGTATCATCCTTTTTTCAATTTTCTATGTGTCACGATGATGGGTGGGTTCAATAGCTACCACAATACTTTTTTAGAAACTTACGATTATTTTCCCAAACCGCCATGCTTTTTCCCGATTTTTCTTGCTGGTTTCAAAATAAAAGCGTAAATTTGCGGTAGCATTTAAAAACAGAACCGTATCATCTTAAAATAGAAAGGTTATGAAGTACTTGGACCCTAAGGCAGACCTCACGTTCAAGAAGATATTCGGCAATCATCCTAAAAGATACCCTAAATCATGTAAACCTGAAAGTCGTATTGCTGGGTTCGTCTCGCTTGCTTTTGCGCAAAGGGCTAACCGAGTCTTTAGCTGGTAGATTTGAGTTGATTCGTATGGGGCATTGGACTTTCCCAGAAATGAAAGCTGCCTTCGGTTTATCGGTCCAACAATGGATTTATTTTGGAGGTTATCCAGGCTCGGTGGATTATATCGGGGATTTTAGGCGTTGGAGGAAATATGTTTGTTGCTATAGAGGTTAAGAGTGGAAAGAGAGGCATGAATAGTGGTGTTCCTATGTTTCAAGAGAAATTCCATCCTCTGAAATCAATCGTTGTTGGCACCGATGGTATTCCATTTGAAGAATTCTTCTGTATGGATATCATGCAATTGTTTGAATAAAAGAGGGTGTGTCATAAGTCCATGACACACCCTCTCTTTATTATTGGGATAATTGTAATCTACATCTCCGTTTTCAGCAACTTCATCTCCTCTGCCGTCAGCCCCGTCATATCTATGATAGTTGCTTCGTCCATACCCTTTGCCAGCATCTTTCTGGCAATCTCAAGGCTTCGCTGGTTCATGCCTTTCTCCAAGCCTTCAGCTCTGCCTTCTTCCTTACCTTTCTGGTAGCTGTCATCTATGAGGGTTCTTTCAACGCTTACGGAATCCCAGAACTTGTCGTAGGCCCTGAGTTCTGCATCCGAGAAACCGGAAATCTCCAGCTCCTCTACGGCTTTTCCTATCTCCGGGTCATTGAGCAGGTCGGCAGGAATCTCCTTTGTATTGGAATTGATTTCTGTGAGGAAACGGAGCCACAATACCATCATGCGCTTGTCGGCAATGGAATGTGGTGTGAACTTAGGGAGTTCTATGAAGGTGAAATGCAAACCTTCGATAATCTTATTGCTGTCCTTATCGTGCACGATGCGGTAGTTGTGGATGAAATCGGGAGTATCATGCGCAAAGATATCATTTATCAGGTTGAGAGAATACACGGGTTGGAGTTCGCTGTATTTTCCTCCCTTTTTAGCCTGACTCACATAGAGCTTGGAGGCATTGAACAATACTCGCTGTTGGAAGGCATCAGACCATTCCATCTGCATTTCCACGCAGAACTTCCTGCCTCTGACATCTGTGCAGAGTACATCCACAATGGTGTTCTTGCCCCCTTCGAGCTGGGGCACAAGTTCTGTAGGCAGATACTTGATTTCTTGTATCTGCTCCTCTTCGCTGAGTGGCAGAAGGGCGTTCAGAAGGCTGATCAGTCTTGCAGGATGATTGCCGAATATCTTCTTGAACGTGAGGTCTGCCTTAGGATCTAAGTACTTCATAACCATCTGTTTTAAAATCTACAGCGCAAAGTTACGACTTTATTTTCATATCTGCAAGAGATTTCGGGGAAAAGTTCAGAAAAAGGGTCTATATGCCATTCTTTATCCCGGCGTATAGACCCTTTTTTGTTGTATTATAAGGTGTATTATAAGTTGTATTATAAGTTGTTCAGCAAGTCGGCCTTGCCATCATTGATCAACTTAATCACCAACTCGCCAAACAGCGTGTTCTGCCATGCAAACCATGGACGGGTGAACTTCGATGCATCATCCTTGTGGAATGACTCGTGGATGAAGCCCATGCCGGCATCCGTGTTCAGCAGCATCTTCATGCAGAAACGAATCTCGTCGTCGCTCTGGGCTGTGAAACACTTCATCATGATAGACATAGGCCATGGCATGTCGTATCCGATGTGAGGACCACCGATGCCCTCGCCAGCCTTGCCACGGAAGAAACAAGGATTGTCCTCGCTCCAAACAAAACGGCGGGTGTTCTGATAGATAGGGTCGTTCATCGGAACATCACCCATATAGCCCATACCCAGGAGAGATGGCACGTTGGAATCGTCCATCAGGAGCTGGTTGCCGAAACCATCTACCTCGTAGGCATAAATCTTGCCGTACTTAGGATGGTTGTAGATGGCATACTTCTGCAAGGCTGCCTGCACCTCATCGGCAAGACTGCTGCAATCTTTGGCAATCTTCAGGGCTGCATCCTTCTTTGCCGCATCCTTCTCAGCCACATGCTTCAGAATCTCGGCAGCCTTGTTCATGGATGATACTGCCATGAAATTAGAAGGAATCAGGAATGGAAGAATCGTGGCATCATCCGATGGGCGGAACATGGAGGCAATGAGGCCCACTGGCTTCACCGGAGCACCGAAACCGTCCCAGCCGATGGTATCGAAGGCACGGTCGGAAACACGGGTAAAGTGATATGCCTTGGCTGTTACCTTGCGCTGCTGCTCGTGGAAGGTCTTCAGGATGTTCTCCACAGCCTGCATCCATACTTCGCCGAAGATGGAGTCATCGCCTGTCACCTTCCAGTACTCGTAAGCCAGGCGGATAGGGTAGCAGAAGGAGTCAATCTCATACTTGCGCTCGAATACGTCCGGCTGCATCTTGGTGCGGTCTTTCACCCATCCGGCACCCGTAGGACCATCGTTGAAGGCATTGGCATAGCGGTCGATGTTGATGCACTTCAGCTGGCGCAGAATCACGCCCCTCAGCATCTTCTTCAGCTTCTCGTCCTTGTTGGCGAGGGCTACGTATGGCCAAACCTGCGCACCTGAGTCGCGGAGCCACATGGCTGGGATATCGCCTGTATATACAAATGTATCGTCGTCACCGTTTTCGAGCACACGGTAGTGAACGGTGCTCTCCAGGGTGTTAGGATAGCAGTTGGCAAACATCCAAGCCAACTTTGGGTTCTTCTTCAGCAGTTTCTGCACTTCCTTGATCTTCTTCTCCACGGCGGTGGAGGTGAAGAGGCGGTCCTCCACTGGCGGACGCTTGGATTCGTACTTGCCATCCACCGGTGTCACCACCTTGGTATAGCGTGCGTGCACATCCACCTTGGCGTTCTCCTGAGCCATCGCTGTCATGGAGGCAAGAAGAGCCATTGCTAAAATAGTCTTTCTCATTATTCTTATCTTTTTGTTAGTTAGTTCATTATTAGTTCATTAATTATGGACGGCATCTATGTCGGTATCTATGGACGGCATCTATGTCGGTATCTATGGACGGTATTTATGGTCTGTCGGCAGGACGCGTGCCCCACTTGGATGGCTGGCTGCCCATCTGGAGTTCCAGGGTGCCACCCTTCATGATGTCGTTATACATGATGTACGACTTGGTGTATGGCTTGCCGTTCAGCTTGGCATGCTGGATATACATGTTCTCCTTGCTGTTGTCCTTGCAGATGATGCTGAAGGTCTTGCCCTTGCCCACGTTAACCGATGCCTTGTCGAAGATAGGACTGCCGATGATGTACTTGCCGCCGGCTGGCTCTACCTGATAGAGACCCATGGAAGAAAGAATGTACCATGCCGACATCTGACCTACGTCCTCGTTGCCGCTCAGTCCGTCGAAATCGTCCTTATACATCTCGTTCATGGTCTGGCGCAGCAGACGGGCTCCCTTCCAAGGCTGACCCACGTAGTTGTACATGTAGAGCACGTGGTGGCTAGGTTCATTGCCGTGGGCATACTGGCCGATGAGACCTGAGATATCAGGAGATGCATTGTCGCCCATGTTTCCGGTGACAATGAAGAGCGAATCGAGCTTGGTGACAAACTTCTGGTCGCTGCCGAAGAGCTTCACAAGTCCGTGAACATCGTGTGGCACCAGCCAGGTGTATTGCCATGCATTGCCCTCGGTGTAGTCGTCGTCACGATGCTCGGCAGCGAATGGGTTGAATGGGGTGCGGAACTTGCCGTCGGAACCGATGCCGCGCATGAATCCGGTTTCCTTGTCGAAGTATTTGCTGTAAGATTTAGATCTCTTCTCGAAATATTTGGCATCTTCCTTCTTGCCTAACATGCGAGCCACCTTGGCCACGCAGGCATCAGCCAGGGCATATTCCAGACCCTTTGCCACGGTTTCCTTGGTCTTCTCCTTGTCGTAAGGCAGATAGCCGTATTTCTTGAGCAGACCCAGTCCGCGGTCTTCTCTCAACGCCGACTGCTTCATTGCCTCGTAGGCACCTTCCTTATCCTGCACGTAGCCCTTCAGTACCATGTCGGCAAGCACAGGGATGCCCGGGTTGCCCACCATGCAGTTGGTTTCGTTACCCATGAGATGCCATACCGGCAACTGGCCCTGCTGGCGATAGATGTTGATGAAGGTGCTTGCCATGTCAGGCAGCATATCGGTATGAATCATCGTCATCAGCGGATGAGCCGCACGATAGGTATCCCAGAGCGAGAGGGTGGTGTAGTTGGTGAAATTGCCATCGTGCACCTTGCCGTCGGCACCGCGATACTGGCCGTTTACATCTGAGAACACGGATGGAGCGGTCATGCTGTGATACATCGCCGTGTAGAAGATGCGGCGTGATACGGAGTCGGTGGTTTCGATGTTCACCTTGTTCAGCTCCTTGTTCCATGCCTCGTCGGCAGCAGCCACCACCTGGCGGAAATTCCAGCCCGGAATCTCTTTCTTCAGGTTCTGCTGGGCGTTCTCGGCGCTCACGGCCGACATGCCCGTCTTGACCAGCAATGGTTTGGTGACATCGGCTGCCACAATGAGCCATCTTCCGGTGCCTAATGGCTTCACGGTGACTGGCTGTGAGAATTCGGCGAAGAAGAATGCCTTCTGGTCGTTGGCCCAACCCTTGGAGAAGCGGTGGCCTGCCAGGGTGGTAGAGGTAATCTTATCTACGTTGTAATCCTTGGCTGCGTCCCATCCTATGCCCTGCTTCAGGTCGAGCACCAGCTGTGCCTGCTGTGCATCTGCACCGAATGTATAGCGCTGGAATCCGGCACGCTGGGTGGCTGTAAGCTCTACCCACACGTTGGGCTGCTGCAGTTTTACGGCGTAATAGCCCGGGCGCA
>ERZ1026888.582-NODE-582-length-19410-cov-23.454043_pt1 | contig 19410 bp, 12 predicted proteins | sample MGYA00380174_ERZ1026888 | MGnify/ENA primary metagenome ERZ1026888 (study PRJEB33269, sample SAMEA4719810) | human gut metagenome | biome: human-associated habitat; feature: organic feature; material: feces | place: Cameroon | collected 2013-10 ...
GCTGCTGCAACGCCAATCAAAGCCTTCACCCAAAGCAAATGAAGCAACGCCGTCTTAGACTTCTCGTTTCCGCCCATCTGTGAATGCGTCTGATGAAAAGCATCAAGCCTAGCCTGCACCTCCTCAGAAGGCAGGTGCTCATCACGGATGGAATGTACGCCTAGAAGGACATCCTCCACAAGTTGGGAGACATCAGCATCCTCCTCAAAAACCCCTTGTTGGTTTTTTGTAAGCGATTTGCCATCTTCTAATATATCTAAGATTTCCTCTTTATTCATATTCTATTACCATATTAACTACTATTTAAACGGATTGCCCCCAAAAACGGTTATGTCAATTTCTTTTTTTTAACCTTAACGGTGGTTTACTACCTCAAAAGCTATGCAGTCAACTGTTACTACTCTTGCGATTCATCATTTCCACCTCGGCTTTCCCTAATAAGCTTCAAAGCCCTAACGATATGCTTCTTGATGGTACTCAAGCTTACATGGAGCACCTCGGCTGCCTCTGCATACTTCTTGTGCTCGACAAAGCATAGGATGAAGATGGTTCGGGTTGTATCGGGAAGCATCTCTATTGTTTTCTTAATGATAGCTTCCCTCTCTTCCATCTCTAGGATACGATCAGTGGAATCAAATCGTTCAGCAAGAGCCAAGGTGAAGATTTCGTATTTCTTCCGGGTCTTCTTGCGCCGAAGGAAATCCACACATTTATGACGTAGATTGGTGTAAAGATAAGTACGCACTGCTTCTTGGCGAATATCATGAAAATGCAACCATACATCCTCATAGACATCATTCACCAAATCGTGGCAGTCATCTATATCATCTATAAATCGACGAGCGAAAACAAAGAGCTGGGCGTAGTACTCTCTAAATATATGGTCAAACTCCTCTTGGTGCTCCATTCTTATCCTAACTTGTTGTCTAAATGTTTTTGTTTGCAAAATTACGAAAAATATTTGCGATTTGCGAATAAAAAGTGCATAATTTTGAAAATCTGACAAAAAGATCTCGTTTTTTTGAATAAAGCGTAACCTTTTCGCTCCTCTGTGCGTTAAAACTAACAAATAGCGTTAGTAAGTTTTGAACATATCAAGTAAAGTAGAAATCATAAAAACTGAAAGTTTATGGCAAAAAGCAGACTGTTTGCATTGTTGCTTGCCGCCAGTCTGGGACTGACACCGTCATACGCCCAGATTCGCAAGAAGTTGACAATGAACTTTAAGCAGGAGGAACTCTCTTCTGCGCTGAGAAAGCTAGAGAAAGTAAGTGGTTACAAGATTTTGTTTTCCTTCGAAGATGTCGAGGGCTACACAATCAATGGGTCCGTTAAGAACGAGGAGTTCGAGGGTGTACTCCAGATGCTCTTGAATGGAAAGCCTTTGGTTTATTCCAAGGAAGGCAACCTAGTGAACGTCACATTGCGTGAGCACAAGGAATCATACGATGAGAATCGCAGCAGCATTACTGGTATCGTGACTTCATCGGAGGATGGACTTCCTGTGATTGGTGCGACCGTCAGAATCATGGGATCCAAGGATGTCACCGTAACGGACATCAATGGTAAGTTCTCTTTCAGCAAGTGGCCTCGTGGCGCACGCCTCGTTGTTTCCTCCATCGGTATGCAACAGCAGAACGTGCGTGCCACTTCCAACATGCACATCGTGCTCAATCCGGATGCGAAAGCTGTAGAGGAAGTGGTGGTCAATGGTACCTTCACCCGTAAGGCGAACACCTTTACCGGTGCGGTGACAACCGTCAAGGGCGACGAGCTACAACGTGTCGGCAATTCCAACGTGCTCCAAAGCCTCAAGAATATCGACCCATCTTTCATGCAGGTAGAAAACCTGAGTGCAGGTAGCAACCCAAATGCCTTGCCAGACTTCCAGATGCGTGGTGCTTCCACCATCTCCAGCGTACAAGGCGAATATGCCTCCAGTGCCAACCAGCCTCTCTTCATCCTCGATGGATTTGAGACGGAACTGACTAAGATTCTCGACCTCGACATGAACCAGGTAGAGAGCATCACATCGCTCAAGGATGCCACAGCCAAGGCCATCTATGGTGCAAAGGCTGCCAATGGTGTCATCGTCATCGAGACTAAACGCCCCGAACAGGGCAAGATGCGCATCACCTATACGGGTGGAATCGACCTCGAAGTGCCAGACCTCAGCAGCTACGACCTCTGCAGCGCCTCGGAAAAACTACAGGTGGAGAAGATGGCAGGACTCTTCAGCAGCGACAATGCCGTCACCCAGATTGCACTCAACAAAACATACGCCAACAAGCTTCGAGATGTATTACGTGGCATTGACACCGATTGGCTCGCACAACCAGTTCATACAGGAGTGGGGCACAAGCACTCCCTCTATCTCGAAGGAGGTCAGCACAATCTGCAATATGGTGTCAACCTCTCTTATAACAACATCGAGGGAGCTATGAAGGGCAGTGACCGCAACACCTTCTCTGGCGGCATCACGCTCGCCTATCGCCTCAAGAACTTGATATTCCGCAACAAGCTCACCATCGACTACAACAGTAGCAACAATTCCCCATACGGTTCCTTCTCCAACTACTACAGAATGAACCCTTATAGCCGCATCTATGATGACAAGGGCAACCTGAACAAGGCATACGCCTACACCAACAACGCTGGTCAGGTGGGCGACTACTACAATCCGCTCTACAATACTACTCTCAACACGATAGACAACTCCACCTACACGACCATCACCAACAACTTCTACTTGGAATGGCAGATCAACCAGAGTTGGAGAATGACAGGCAAGTTTGGCATCATCCGCAAGACGACTACGAGCGATGTATTCAAACCTGCCAACCACACCGACTTTATATCCATGACCGACGTGTATCGCAAGGGTACCTACAATCAGTCCAACGGAAAATATACCGACATCAACGCAGAGCTAGGTGCACAATACTCCAAGCAGATTGGCAAGCATCTTATCTTCAACAATGCCCAGTTGAGTATGTCCAACAACAGCTACAACACGGTAGGCATCACCGCCGAGGGATTCCCTAACGACTTCATGGACGATATCAGTTTCGCTGTACAGTACGCCAAGAATAGCCGTCCTACTGGTACCGAGGGCATCTCGCGCAACTGCGGTGGTTTGCTCAGCGTCAACTATAGCTACGACGAGCGTTACCTCTTCGATGCCAACTATCGTCTCACAGGTTCTTCCGAGACGGGTAGCAACAACCGCTGGGGTTCCTTCTGGTCTGTCGGTGGCGGCTGGAACATCCACAATGAGAAGTTCATCAAGAAATTGGGCTTCATCGACCGCCTGAAACTCCGTGCTTCCTTCGGATATACTGGTAGCCAAGGATTCAGTTCCTACGATGCGATGGCTACCTTCATGTACTACAATGGTTCATCTTACAATGGTTACATTGGATCTTACATCAAGGGACTCGCCAATGAGAATCTACGTTGGCAAGAGAAGTATGACAGCAACATCGGTCTCGACTTCGCCCTCTTCAAGAATCGCCTCTCTGGCCGCTTCGACTACTACGTAGCCAACACCAAGGGTATGATCACCCATGTCACCGTGCCAGGCACCACAGGTTTCTCCACATACGTAGATAACCTCGGCGAGACACAGAACAAGGGTGTAGAATTATACCTTAACTACCGTGTGTTCTCTGCCAACAAGGGACGTGACTACATCAACATCTTCGCCAATGTAGCTCACAATAAGAACACACTCAAGAAAATTTCCAACTCTCTCCGCGCTTGGAACGACGAGCAAGACAAGAGTATGATGGAGAACAAGACGACCACACCATCAGTGAAATATTACGAGGGTTGCTCCATGAACGCCATCTGGGCGGTTCCTTCTCTTGGTATTGATCCACAGAACGGTAAGGAAATCTTCGTCAAGAAAGACGGTTCGGTGACATACGACTACGACATCAGCGACCAAGTGGTATGCGGCGACACCCAGCCTAAGTACAATGGCAACTTTGGTGTAAATGGAGAAATCAACGGATGGGGATTCAATGTCAGCGCATCATTTCGTTGGGGAGGCCAGATTTACAACTCCACTCTCGTTGACAAGGTAGAGAATGCGTCACTCCAGTACAATGTGGATCGCCGAGTATATAGCGACCGTTGGCAGAAGCCAGGCGACATGGCTCTCTACAAGTCTATCAGCGACCAGAGCGTCACCTACCCTACCTCACGTTTCGTGCAAGACTACAGTCTCTTCACGATGTCATCCATCACGTTGTACTACGACTTCCGCAACTGCAAGTTTGTGCGCAACTCCTTCTTGGAGCGTCTGAAAGTCAGTGCCTACACCAACGACCTCTTCACCATTTCATCCGTGAAGACAGAGCGAGGCACCACTTATCCTTTCGCACGTACCTTCTCGCTCTCGGCGCAGGTTACTTTCTAAATATATTAATGTGTAACAAGAAACAACAAGAGATATATGAACAAGACATTCAGAAAAATCATATACATAGCCCTATCTCTCATGGCACTCACCTCTTGCAACGATTGGCTCGACGTGAGTCCGAAGTCACAGATTAAGGAGGAAGAGCAGTTCAGCAGAGAGGGCGGATACAAAGACCAGCTCATAGGTGTCTATACCGCTATGAGCAGCACCTCAATGTATGGTCTCAACATGGGTATCGGATTCACAGAGGTATTGTCACAGAGCTATGATGTCGATGGCGACGGCGACTGGCGATACGCCTCACAGTACGACTATGCCAACAGCAGCGTGGAGAGTACCATCAGCAGTATTTGGAACAGCACCTACAATGCCATCGCCAACCTCAACATCATGATACGCAACATCGACAAGGCGGATTCCACCCGATTCTCCGACAACAACTACTACGTATATCGTGGCGAGGCATACGGACTCCGTGCGTTCCTCCACTTCGACCTGATGCGCCTCTTCGCTTGTGCACCAGCCATGGACAACAACGCCAAGGGAGTACCTTACGTCACCGAGTATTCCACACAGGTGAAGGAACAGAAGACTGTGGGCGAGACTATGCAGTTCATCGTCAACGACTTGCTCACCGCACGTGAGGACTTAAAGCACGATTCGCTTAAAATAGGTTACAGTCCTTATTACCAGCGCAGCGAACGTGTGCCATACTTCAACTATTACGCTGCCACCCTCACTCTGGCGAGAGTTTACCTCTGGATGGGCGACAAGACAAATGCCTTGAAGTACGCACAGGAGATCATCGACACCAATGAGTCGGGTGCCTATAGCACTCCATTCCGTTTCGTTGACCAGACTGTTATGCAGAGCAGCAAATTGAACGAGGTCGATATGTCGTTCAGTTCTGAGCATATCTTCCACCTCACCATCAACGACTGGGAGGATACAGCCAACAAGTACTTCACTTCCAAGGGAGGTTCCTCTGCCCTCACTCCTTCCGAGACCAAGGCTCAGGAAATCTACGAACTCGGCAAGGGATATGGCAATGACTGGCGATACCTCAAGGGATATGAGCAAGACGGCAGCAAGCGATACTTGTGCAAGCTTTGGTATGTGGAAGGCAGCGCCTACAACGACCTCTACCCGATGCTCCGTATAAGCGAGGCATACTATATCGCAGCAGAGTGCTTGAAGGACAGCGACCCAGAGAAGGCTGTCGAATTGCTCAACAAAGTAAGGGAGGCACGCAACCTCAGCCTCTTCCCTCTCGACCACACCACTATGACAGCCGATGACATCCAAAACGAAATCTACAAGGAGTATCGCAAGGAGTTTGTGGGCGAAGGTGGTCAACTCTTCTTCTACTACAAGCGTCTCAACGCTTCCGAAATCAAGGGAGCCAGCGTACGCCCAGGCAAGAGCATCTACGTATTGCCTATCCCTAGTAGCGACCAAGAGTTTGGAGGATATGAGAACTAAAGCTAGTGAAAAACGAAGAGTGAAGAGTGAAGAATTCTATCGCTTAAGATTTCACATTAACGAATCAATCATAAGACAATGAAAATGAAGAATATATATTATCTGATTCTGATGGCAGTGGCGACGCTCAGCCTCGCCAGTTGCTCCGACGATGACTTTCTGTACCAAGACCAGGCGAGAGTCAGACTCGTGGGACCTAAGAATTATACATCGGGCACCGACTCGCTCAAATTCTCCTTTGCCACCTATACTGAGGAGACCACTGAGATGAACATGGATATTGACGTATGCGTGATGGGAACAGTGGCTGACCACGACCGTACCGCCAACGTGACAATCGATGAGTCTCAATCGACCGCATCCTCCGACCTCTATGTCCTCCCGACAAGCGTGGTGGTCAAGGCTGGCGAAAGCAAGGGCATCCTCCCTATCACCATGAAGAGAAGCACCCTCCTGCAAGAGAAATCCGTGAAACTCTACATCAAGGTGCAACCATCTAATGATTTCGCACCGGGTGTCAACGAGGAGAACCACATCCTCGTCATTTGGAACGACATGGTGTCAAAGCCTACCAACTGGGACGAACTGGAGGAGTTCTTTGGCGACTACAGCACCACCAAGTACCGCTTTATGATTGCCAATGCCGGTGGTATCACAGGCTTCGACACCGATGCGATGTCTTGGGCAGAGTTGCAGAGCTACAAGATCAAGTTTGTCAACGCCCTCAACAAGTACAACGAGGAGCATCCAGACGCTCCACTGCGTGATGAGAACGGCGTACTCGTTACCTTCTAAAGATTACAAATCTTACGTTCTACAGGCAAACTAGTTCGTCTGATAGAATATCTCAACCATTAAACATCAAAATGAAATGAAAAGATTCAGAAATTTCATCATTGCTTTCGCCACGATAGTAGCAGGAACACTTGCATCCTGCTATAGCGACGAGGGCAACTACGACTATAAGACAGAGGAGGAAGCCGGCAAGATTGTCATCGACACCATCGGCATCGAAAATCGCTTGGCGCTACAGCGTAGTCTCAACCCTGGCGACCACATAGAGTTTGAGCCTAACGTCACCTACGCTCACCCCGAGCGATTGCGCTACCGCTGGTTCGTGCTCACCCTCAACCAAGGTAGCTACCAACCCATACAGAACGGCAACATCATGGAGTACCCACCTGCCGACACTATTGCCTACACCAAGAAACTCGACTGGGTGGTCAACCTCAAGCCTGGTACCTATCGCTTCTATATGATGGCAGAGGATTCCATCACAGGCATGAGAGGCTATTATCAGGCAGAGGAACAATACACATCCGTCAACGAGAGTGACAAAGTGGAAGGCTTGTGCCTGCTGAGCGACCGTGATGGCAACACCACGTTGGAGTTCTATCAGTCTCCATTGATGCTCATCTATGGCGACACCTGCATGTATGACGCTTACCACAAGAACAAGGGTATCTACCTAGAGGGCAAGCCTCGATGGATTCACGGCACTCACACAGGCAAGACCCAAAGAAACGGCTATCTTGTAGCCACTGACAAGAACTTGTATCGCATCAATTCCGTAGGACTTGACATTATGAACGACTGGAGCACCATGTTCTACGACACCCCAGAGACCTTCGACCCGCAAGCATCCTTCTACACCAACAACTGCGACTTCCTCATCAACAACGGCAAGTTGCATGTGCTCTATGCCAACAAGTCTAACGACCGCAAGTTCTCCGCTCCTATCGCCGGCGACTACACGGCTGCACCTTACCTGATGTACAATACAATGACATCATGGCGACCAGTGACAGGAGCCATCAGTGCCTACAATGTGATCTATGATGAGAAAAACAAGCGTTTCCGCCCATACTTCAGCAATGCCACATCTGTGACATCGTTCAAGAGCACAGATGGAGACGCTTACCTGAATGCCAACAAGTTGCCATCCAATCCTAAGTTCATTTTCAATGGCGGAGGCAACGAGACCCTCTGCATCATGGAGGATGGAGAGGGCACTTGGCTTTATCGCTACCTCTTCTACAATGTAGTCGATGACGGCGACCTCTCATCAGGTGGCGAACGCTGCAAGGTTAGCCTAAGTGGTTGCACCGACATCGAGAACGCTAAGTTGTTTGCCGCTTGCACGGGTGGCTACGCCTTTTATTATGCCACGGACAAAGCTGTGTATTCCTTCTCCACATCGAGTGGTCAGACGACATCCAACACGGTCTATACCTGTGAGTCAGACGAAACTGTTACAGCCATCTACGCATGGGGAAGCGTTGGCGGTGGATTCCCTACCAGCAGCTGCTGCTTCTGGATAGCCACTTGGAACGAGGGAAAGAAAGAAGGCAAGCTCATCCAGTATGAGGTGGACAACAACTATGGTGTCGCCCAGAGCATGTGGGGACCTATGTTCGGATCGACGGAGAACCCTGTCATTACCACAGGATGGGGCAAAATCGTAGGAATGACTTGCCTGGGAGCAGAATAAACCTATCGGCACAGAGTAACAAGCTCTGTGCCCTCACTGAGAATCAAAACAACTAAACTATAAAATGATGAAAAAGAAATTGATGACGACTATGTTTGCCTCCATGGCTGCAATGTCAGTTTTAGCAGGCGACTTCAAGGTAAGCGGTAGCATCGAAGGTCTTCCTGATGATACCAAGTTAGTGCTCTCCCCTATGAGCTACTCCAAGGAGACACCAGTAGCGACAGGCACCATACAAGGCGGAAAGTTCTCGCTATCAGGCAGCGTACCTGCCCCTATGTGCGTCAACTTGATGGTAGATGGCAGTTATGGATATATCCAGATGATGGTGGATGGTGAGACTTCCACCGTACAGGCGACGGCTACTGTAGGCAAGGCGTATGATGGCAACCCATTATACACTTATACCAAGGTGAAAATTTCTGGCTCTCCCCTCACCGACAAGTTGAAGTCGCTCACCTCCGTGCGTGATTCCATGAATATGCTCCACGACGCTTTCGAAAAGAAATACGCCGACTATCAAAAGGCGTATGGCGAGGCATACTCCAAGAAAGACACCGCAAAGATGGGAGAATTGAGACGCACAGAAACCTACAAGAACTTGGCTGCCGACGAGAAGGTATTCTTCGATACCGTGGAGAAATCCTACACTAAGGTATTCACCGACAACAAGGATAGCTTCTGGGGGCCACTGATGATGTTGAACCTCTACAGCTATGTCACTCCTCAGCAGCGTCCACAATATGAGATGCTCTCTGATGAAGCCAAGAACTCCTACTATGGCAAGAAACTCTATCAAGAATTGTACCCTGCTGGACAGGTAGGTCAGAAGGTGCCTGACTTCACCGTGAAGGACGAGGCTGGCAAGACCCATACCTTGGCATCCCTCCTCAAGGGAAAGAAATACATGGTCTTGGACTTCTGGGCATCTTGGTGCGGACCATGCCGCCGAGAGATTCCTAATGTGAAGAAGCAGTATGCGCTGTACAAGGACAAGGGCTTGCAGGTAGTAAGCATCTCCATCGACAAGAATGCCGAGGCATGGAAGAAGGCGGTCAAGGAAGAGCAATTGCAATGGCCTAACTTCCTCTCTCCTGCCGTAGCCGACCAATACCGTGTCAAGGCAGTACCTACGATGTATCTACTCGATAGCGAGGGCAAGGTAGTAGCCGAGAGCGACGATGCTCGTGGCGAGAAACTTGCCGCCAAGTTGGCTGAGCTTTTCAAGTAAAATCCCATCCCCCATCATAAGATTCGCCGCATATCCCATCCATAGGTATATGCGGCGGTTTTGTATATCTAGAGGAAAAGACGATGCTAGCCCTTGCCTGTTCCATGGCAATACTTGCACTTGCCCGTGCCATTGCAAGACTTGCATTTGCCAGACCAATTGCAGGCAGTACATTTAGCCCTGTCTCCTCCAGCAGAGTTCCAGCCCGTACCATGGCAGTAACCACACAAGCCAGAGCCACTACAATACGACTTTCTGTTGGAGCCAGTAGGACTACAAGTGCCAGAGCCGGCACAATGCTTACACTTACCTGTAGATGCCCCACCATGCGAACTATGATTTCCAGACGATGACGATGCTCCTCCAGCACTCGCCACACTGCCCATATCACCAGCCGTAGCCGTTCCGCCTCCCTTGATAGACGAATAGGTACTATATGCTGTACTTGCGACTCCGATGATGGCACCGGCGATTTCAAAGCCTTTCGACCATCTTTCCGAACGTCTCTCCTTTCGAGAGTCCTTAGCCCATTGAAGGTTTTTCGCAATGACACTATCATTGGGTACCAACTCGTGAGCCAATTTCAATTTGCGCATACCTTTGTTATAGTCCTTATTTTCGATGTCTATCAAAGCTAGGTTGTTGTACGCCGACGCATACTCTGGGTTGATACTCAGCACCCTTTCGTAGGTTTTTCTTGCGGCAATTTTACTATTTCCCTCCTGTTGTATGCCCATATTCACCATATCGTACAGCAAATTCGGGTCAAGGTTTCCCTCCAAGTCAATCCATCCCTTGACATTCAATGCCATGACATCAGATTTTCCCTGGCTAAATGGCGACATCGAGTCAAAACAAGGATTGATAAGCTTGGCTCCATTGTAAAGGTAAGCCCCCCAAAGTCCAGACTTGGAAACCAAGAATACCGCATCATCCTTGTCGAGTACCACCTTGTCATAACCTTGTGGCACAATCATCCTTTCATACTCGTCCTTATAACCCAGAGAGTCAGCAGTTCCCACCTTATTATATATCAGTTTCTGACGCCAGTTCTTGGCTATTTTCTCATTAGTGGCAGCAGAAGCCTGATGAATAGCATCCAATAGCTTGTCAAAAGAACCATTGTTCTTCATTTCCTTTGCCTCCTTTGAGGCAGCCCTCCAAGCCTTGTTACTGATAGGAACAGTTATCATCGCCGCTTTCACCTTGTTGTCAATAGGAACCACCACCTTGCCTTGCACGTTGATGGCTCCCCACTTACCATTTTGTTTCACCGCAGCTACCATATCATCAGTAAAGGCATCGGCATCTTCATACTCGAAAGGTATCACCACCTTGCCTTGTTTGTCAATGTACCCCCACTTTCCATCCTTGGAGACAGCCGCCAATCCTTGGTGGAAACCATCAAGATCATCCATCTTGTCGTAAATCGGAGGAATAATGAAACGATTATACATATCTATAAAGCCCGTCTTTCCCGCAACTGACACCATAGCAAGGTTTTCACGGAACTTATTGGCAGCCTTGTCATAATGAGGAGGAATCGCCCAATCTATCTGGTCTGCCTCCGACTTAGAAATCAACACTGAACCGGCCTTTCCAAACCAGTTGATGGCTGTGGAAGTTGTGCCATGAATCGGACTATTGATGTTTTGTTCCTTAAAAGCATACCCATACTTCTTGGTATAGGGGTGTTTGACGAGATTGAGCTTATAGCTGGTCAACTCGTTTTGCGACCATGCATGGGTAGCACAAAACGACAACATCAGCAAGAGAACCCAAGATTTGAACGTTAAATTTCTCATGAGATTTAGCTTTAAATGATGAATTTTCTGCAAAAGTATAAAATTCTGCCGAAATCGACAAAACTTTGACATAGTTTTTTATCTTACGAATAACAATTTCCATCATGCGAAAAAATGATATACTGGCGTCAAGCCAGTAGTGTCGCTGAAACGCATGGTCTTCTTGGAGTTGATGTAACCATCGTAAAGACCATTCATGGTGTAGCTGTTGTACTGTCCTGTCTTTGGGTCGTAGGCCTGAATGCCGATGCCCTGCGACGCATTGAGGTTCAATCCGTAGTTGCTGGCGTATGCAACTGGGTCAAGCCCGTCGTTCAGTGCCGCTTGTGCCATTGCCGTGGCATATTCCGCAGAGTTGCAGAGGTCCATTGTCGATTGCGACGTATAGAACTGTGCAGTGAGGTTGGCTGAGAAGTCTATTTTCACCTTTTCTCCCTTCTTTCCCTTGCGGGTGGTGATGATGATTACACCATCGGCGGCTCATTTCTCCGGTACATCTTCCCACGGGTTGGTATCGTAGTCGTCTTCAAAGTCTTCGAAAATGTATTCCTTGCTCATGAGCGACCCTTCATCTGCAGGTCTCGAACATACAGGAAGTTCCATAATACTGCCACATGATATTGGTATGATAATTGTGACAGGAGTCTGATATTTCTTTCTTTCCATAAATAATCATTTTGAGGTTTTGAGGTTTTGAGACTATCAGGTAGTCAGGTGGTCAGGCAGCCAGGTTACATAGTCTTATAACCTGATACCAGACTCACCTGAAACCCAAAATATAGAAGCCTAAAAACAAAACATCACTTGTTTTTTATCTGATTACTTTCTTGCCGTTCACGATATACACGCCTTTCGTCGCAGGTTTCTTCATCCTTATTCCTTGCAGAGTATAGCAATCGCCACCGCCATCAACGGTCTCCGGCTGCCGGATGCCTGTGGCATCGTTGAAATCAAACGACAGTGACCAGCCCTTGGCTGCAGCATCGTTGAAACTCTTGTCAATCCGCAGATAAGCAGTGTTGACGGGGTTGTTTGCTGCTCCAGCCTCGAAGAAGCCTATGGTTTTCTTCTGGTCGCTGTCCCAACGCTTCTGGAAGGAGAAGAGATAGTTGTAGCTGTTGCCGTCGGAAGCCGCATAAGGCAGTTTTGTGCGTGTTATCTGTGACTTCAGCATATTATCGGTGGGCTTAGAGCTATAGTCTGCTTCTGCGAATGTCGGGTCGGAATGGTAGTCGAGCGACTCGGTACTCTTTACTATTGTTCCTGATGTGCCCGTCACCGACTTGCTCTCCACGAGTATGACGGCAGCTCCTGCAGGCAGCACCCGTTTTCCTCCTGTCTCGTATAGCGGGTATTCCCTTGTAGTAACGGTGCGTGTCGCCTTGTCGGCACTGCTTACATACAGGGCATCGATACCTGTTGGTATCACCACGGCATGGTAATCGCTGAAGGTCTTGAATGTGTTGTATGTGCCTACGCTGTTCTTCGGGTCTATCGGTGTGCTGAAGGTGTATGCACGGCGTATGGTGTAATATGCGCTTTTCGGCAGACTGGTATCGGTAGCACCAGGCTCTGTATATAAGCGTATATAGTAGCCTCCGTCAGTGTTGGTAGGGAGCGAGAACTGGCAGGCATTCACTACGCTGGCGTCGTAGGTGTCGGCACCGCTGTCATGTGGTTGCAGCCAGTTGACGTACTGCGTGTCGTATTTTCCGTTGGTGCCGGTCTCGGCAGCGTATGCTGTCGCTTCGGTACTGTTTCCTTCTGCATCGATGAGAGCAAGCGGCACATCGCCGTCTTCGCTGAAGAAGAGGTTGTTGAACTGCTTGTTGTAGGCGAAAGCGAAAAGCCTGCCTGCTGCCATGGGCACGGGCTGTTCGTCGCCGTTGCCGTCGGCACCTTTGTAGCAGTAGCATCCGAGCGTGCTGTCGTAAGTGAGCCTGTAGGCATGGGCTGTCTGCGTGTCGGGCTGGTCGGAGTTCCATCCTGCCTTCTCACGGTCAGCGTCGGCTGTTCCCACAGCGGGTCCCATGATAAAGAGGGCGTCATTGTCGGTGATGCTGTATGTCGACGTGGTGGCGTTTACCGAGAAGGTGAACGATTCGCCTTGAGGCGTGAACGAAATCATCTGCTGCACATCGTCTGTCTGTATGATATTGCCGCTCTCGTCTCTGCGCCGTGTGTATAGGCCGCCTTTCAGCGCCGTGGCATCCACGCCGGTGTAGTCAGGGATGTTGCTTCCGCTGTACGGATGCAGCCATTCTTCTTGCGGGCGTATGGCGTTCTTCCATAAGGCTAAGATATCGGCGGATGGCGTGGCGGCGGATTGTAGCGTCGCGTTGTCGAACACCACCATGACATAGCCTCCGCTCTTCCATCCGTTGGCAGGGCGGTTGACTGTCACGCGATATACGATGCTGTCGGCTGCCGCCTGTTCGGTGTCGTACAGCCTGCCGCCCTTATACCAGTATTTCGTCAGCTTGCGCTGGTAGGCGGGCAGCTGCATATGTATGCTGAACGGTTCGGAGTCTTTATCAGCGGCGTTCAGGTTGCCCACGAGCGAATAACCAGATGTTGCCTCCTCGCCGCCGAAGTTGGATTTGTTGATGAGGGCGGTCAGCGTGTAGCCGCGTCCCGGGTTGAAAATCCATGTCACCGACTTGCCGCCTCTGCTCTCCATCGCCGTCGAAGAGAACTTGAATTCCGCTTCGCTGTTCACCTGTATGTCGTCGTATCGCTCGTAGCGGGCCACGTTGCCGGCATCGTTAGAGTAGTTGCCCTCAAAGTCGCCGCCTTCTGCATGGCTTGTGCTGTTGGGGTAGTAGTCGGCGAGGTCGGCCTTCATGCCGAGCGGATAGTCGGCGTTGATGGCGTGGCACGAATATTTCTTGCCGTCAGAACTCTCTATGTGATAGCCGAACTCGCCGTTGTTGATACCTTTCAGCTGGAAATCCTGAAGGTTAAGCGACCACACCGTGCGCAGCACATTCCTGCCGCCGATGCGCTCTCTCGTAGGCGACATGGCATATCGCTTGCCGTTGAGCACCATGTAGTATGTTATGTCGTCAAGGTTCTCGTTGTTCGCGACGTAGAATTTCCATTTCGTCTCGCCTGTCTTGCTGTCTTTGCCCACTTTCCACAGGTTGATGCGCACCTTGCCTGTCGCTTTCGCGGCGGGGAGGGTGTAGAGCAGGTTGCGTCCCTCGTAGTCGTATGTCTCAGGTCCCAGCTCGTTGTTTCCCCAATAGAAATTGGTGAACGAGAGGTTGTCGATGGTGTTCATCTGATGGTTGTACGCTCCGATATACTCTTTGTCTTTGGGCGAATAGAACTTGAACTTGAAGTCGCCGCTGTTGCCGCTGAGGTCAACATCGAGATACCAATATGCTCCGCCACACTGCACAAACTGCGTTCCGTCGAGCTTATTTCCGGGCACTACAAGCTGCGGATTGCCATCCGCTGCCGCCTTGTCGTATGCCGGCTCTTCGAAATATGCTATCGCCAAGCCTTCGTCATGGTAGTAGCCGCCCGAGTTGACGTTCTTCACCATGATGGTGTAGGTGGTGTACTGTTTGATAGGGAACCACCACGACTTCCCGTCGTTGCCCGTGCTCGGGTTTGGCGTCTTTGTGTTATCTACAGGCACAGTCTCAAACTTTCCGGCTGTGAGACTGACATCGTTCTCTCCCGACGGGGCGTAGATGTCGTTGAATTCTCCGTTGTCAATCTTGAACCTGATGTATTTGTTGTTGTCTGTAGAATTTCCTGTCGTGAAAGTGTAGGTGAACACATCGTCAGCCATCTTGCGGTTCATCTCTGTCGTGTAGTTTGCCCATTCGCCGCCGAATGCGCCGTCGCAGAGGTACACCTTCGATTCCAGCTTCGTGAAAGTGACGCGCATCGTGTTCAGATTCACCGTAATCTTATAGTTGCCGCTCTGCTCTTGGGTAAAGAACCATTTGTTGTCATTACCGGTATATTTCACGATGTCGTTGTCGGTTGCACCCTTCACGAACTGATCCTGGCTCCAATTATTGGCTGTATTATCGGTCACGAACTTGAATTTTTTGTTGTTTCCGCCAGTTATAACGCAGTAGCCGGTATATTCCATGTAGCTTCCCGTACGATCCAGCTTTATACCATTCGGCAAAACCCACTCAGCCGTTGTGGCGTCACCTATTACGTAAAGGTTGGCATAGTCGCCCACTGCCGATACCTTGTTTACCGTAATCCTCATGTCCTTAAGGTTGAGTGTGACGTAGTAGTCGCCTGTCTCCTTCACGGTGAACTGGTAGTCGGGGTTGGATGATGTGCTCTTGCTGACAAGCAGGTGGGCAGTGTTTATGCCGTCGTTGAACTGGTAGTTCTCGAATTCGGCATAGTAGCTGGAGTTAGTGCCCCAGTCGGTGCCGTTGACGAACTTGAACTTCTGGCCGGCAACGAGATGAACCTTGGCGTTGTACGTATCACCGTCGGCACCACGTGTCATGGCAACCATACCATCAGCACTGTAGTTACCGAAGCCTTCGCCTGTTACATACATGTTGTCTTCTACGGCAGCGGTTTCAAACACCACCATGGTCCAGTATTCGAGCGACGGCACGGTTACGGTCACCTTGTTGCCATCCTGCGTGAACGGCAGTTCGAGAGGTGCTCCGCCATAGTTGTCGGGCGTAGCCGTCCACACCTTGCGTATCTGCCTGATAGTCTCGAAGGTGAAGTTTATGTTGGTCTGCTTCGTCGGAGCTGGTCTTGTTCCTTTGAGGTCACGCCACGACATGTCGTCGGTATTGCTGAAATTGAGCAGATGTACCACCTGGTTGCGCCCTACGTTCTTTGCGAATGCCGTGATGTGGTAGCTCTGGGGCGGCCATGCGTTGACGGAATGGCTGGTAGAGCTTACCGAAGGTTGGAATACGCCTTTCGAGTCTATGCCGCGAAGCAGGTTCTGGTAGGCTGTCTGGAAATCGTAGTAGTGTATGAGCCGCTGCTTCAGCTCGTCGGTCATGGCAAGGGGCTTGGCAGGGAAATACTCGCGTGTGAGCATGTGGTCGCCCATCTCAAGGTGCGAGCCGCCGATGGCGAACATCACGGCATCGGTGAGCAGTGCTCCGGGTGTATTGACGTTCTTGTCGGCAAAATCCCATGCATGGTCGGCCTTGTCATAGTTGATGTAGGCGGCGAAGACGGTCTGAAGGTTGTGCTCGCTCTCCCGGTCGTTGTCTTGTATAATCTGGAAGAGGTCGGAGAAGCTTGCCTGGTTGTCCCACACCTCGTTGTAGCAGAAATCTACTGTCCGGGTACCATCGTCGAGTTTGGCATCGCAGATGTGGTGGGTGCCAAAATCTCCGACGCAGTTCATCACGAGTCGCTTGTCTTTGCGGTGACCCTTCATCGCTTTGAGGAACAGCCCGTAGTTGTATTCCAGGTCTATGGTATTGCCGTTTTTCTCAAAGACATCGCCTCGATCGCCGAGCTGGTCTATCTGGTAACCGTCGAAGCCATAGTTATCGTACACCTCATTGTTGCGGTCCATAAGATAATTCTGCCAGTGCGGGTTGCCGGGGTTCATGAGGTAGATATTACTCTGCCAGTCTGAAGGCAGCTCATGGAAGTCCTGATACATGTTGCCGTTGGCATCTTTCTTATATAGGCCCCAGTCTGATTCTACATAATCGGCCTCGTAGTCCTTCCAAGCTCCGAAGCACAGGTTGTAGAAGATGGACTTCATGCCGTAACGATGCTGTACATCTATGTATTTTTTCACATACTCGGTGCCAATCCACCGGTTGCTGATGTCCTGATACCAGGCTACAACGTTTTTGTTTTCGTCTAACTTAACAGGTTTGTGGTGTTTCCAGAGCCAGTCCTGAAACTGCACGCCGTTGATATGGAGGCGGTTGAGGTATTTCATCTCCGCCTCAATGTTCGCGTTCTTGTCGATAGAGCCACTGTAGTTGTCGAACTCCGCCACGAAGCCGTAGCGCGGGAAGCGCTTCCAGTCGGACGAGACATCGACAGCGATGGCACCTATGATATGCTCTGTGCCGACATCCCCGGTCCATTCCATATAGTACAGGTCAACCATATAGCCCATATAGTCGGTATTGGGGGCTGTCCAAGTCCAGGTCTTGGATTTGATTGTGTGTTTCTCAATGAAAGTGTTGTTGTGGCGGTAGCGCACATACACTTCCTTGCCCGACGGCAAATCGCCGACAGCAGTGAACGTTACTGTGCTGCCAGGCGCATAGCATGCCTTGTCGGTGCTCAGCGAAAGAGTCAGTTCCGACACTATGCCATCTGCCCATGCTGCCGACGGTAAAAACAACAGGCATACCGTGAGCAGCAAGAAGGATATTCTATGTCTTAAAATCATAATTACTTTTTGTTAATGGTCTTCATTACCTTGTTGCCCAGGCGTTTTACGCAGATACCCTTTGCAGGAGCTGACAACCTTACGCCGGAGAGTGTGAAATACTCTGCTGTAGCGGTGGCTGTGGTTACCATATTGTTTATTCCGGTCGAGGTATGCTCCTTGATGGAGATTGTGAGGTTCTTGACATCAGCCTCGACATCGTACTGTCCTGCCTTGGCTATATTCCACTTGTTGTCGTCACCGCCGAACACCATTTTCGTCTCGTCGGCAGCGTCTCTCAGGTAGAATGTTTGATCGTAGCCCGTATATTTGTTTACAGCTATTTTCAGATCGCCTTCAAGAAGGTCGACGGTACCACGGAACACCATTGGGTTGTCGTCGGAGGGTAGAATCATCGTAGCGTTGCCAAGATCCCATCCGCCTGTTGTGGCTGAGCCGATAAGCCAGAGTGCTGTGTGCTTTCTCTCGTCGTCCTGGTAAGCGGCTTTATTCACTATGATGGTCTTTGCAGCGAGGTCGCAAACGATGTCATAGTTGGCTGTTTCGCTCACCTTAAACTGCTTGTCGTTGGGGTTTTCTTCGGTAGATACCAGGGGTGACGCAACACCTTCGGCGAGAGTGACGTCATTGTCTCCTGCACGATATTCGAGGTTGCCCCAATCAGTGGTAGTAAGAAACTTAAAAGTTCCATTCGCGTTTAGATTTACTGTGGCCTTAAACACATCAGGATTCTCGGTGCTGTTAAACATCACAATACTGTTGTCGATAGACCAACCTCCCCATACAGCCTCACCGACGATTAGCAATCGGTCGGCGGCATTTGCGGTTAAAACTGTGGCTGCAAGAACCAAACTGCAAAACATTTTTCTAAGAAAATTTATTTTCATAAGCTTTTAATTATTGGTTTGATACTAAATTAACAATATCCCTCTTCTCCTTCATCGTCACGTCGATGACCTTGCGTCCGTTTACCTTCTCGCTTGCGGTCTCAAATCCCACATACGAAAAAATCAACGTGCCCGAAGAAGACACCTCGATGGAATAATTACCATCAATGTCTGTCACTACTCCCACACCATGAATAACATCATAAGAAACCGATACATCACATTTTTTTCTTAATTGTTTCATAGGTTAAATTTTAGTTATTTCGAATTTTGGCACAAAGTTATGGACTTTTTCATTCAATTGTTCCGATAAGTACTCATAAAGTACATTATATTTTTTCACCTCTTCTATTACTATTCTGATTATCAGCTTAATATCCAACAAACATAAATCCATCAAAGTACACCCCAATTCGGGATAAAATAGCGATTAGTTGCATGTGAAGACAGATACGTGAATTCTCTTCCCATGCCATCTGACACGGGCTGTATACAAAGAATCGAAAGCGATTATTCTGTCTTTAGAACAACGAGAGCTGCTTTGTGTTTTCGATGCAGTACCCCTGCAAAGCCTTGGGCTTGTTGTCAAAGAAACAATAAGCTCCCAATGCTGAAATAAGGTTCATGATAAAGTTGTTCACAGACCTATGACGCGAATGTACAATCTGTGCCGTATTCTTCAGCATGTCGTTAATGGTTTCGATAATGTATC